>Ga0123357_10013239_pt1 | contig 10688 bp, 8 predicted proteins | sample TergutEmb28metaG_FD_89873 | JGI IMG/M metagenome (GOLD analysis project Ga0123357, IMG submission 89873) | Embiratermes neotenicus P4 segment gut microbial communities from Petit-Saut dam, French Guiana - Emb289 P4 | ecosystem: Host-associated > Arthropoda: Insects > Digestive system > Gut ...
GCGCCGCCGCCGCTTGCACAAGGCTTTTTTGCGCTGGCACGACCCGGCCAACTGGCCGCTGCTGCGCGAAGCGCTCAAGCGCATGGGCCGCGCCGACCTGATCGGCAACGGCAAACCCCACCTCATCCCCGCCTGGCAGCCCGCCCCCGATAGCGGCTACCGCAGCGCCCGGCGCAAGAATTCGACGGCGCCGGGCAAGCGCCTGGATAAGGGATAAGCCACAAAAGCCAGAGTGACGAGATGAGCTTTCAGTGACATGGGGCGGGGCAGGTGAGGGCGATGTGAGAAAGAGTGTGGGATGATGTGCTCAGCGCTTGGAGTTTGGCTCTTTTCTTGGTGGTAACAGGTTGAACAAACCGAAAGTCCGTTCGCCTCAAGGAGAAATGGCATGGCTTTTCTGATTCGTCGACGCACTTTAACCTCGCTTGCTTTGGCCGGTGCGCTGCCTGCTATTTCCGTCGCGCAGACTGATGATGCCGGCAACTGGCCTGCTCGCCCGATTACGCTTGTTGTTCCCTATCCACCTGGCGGCACCAGTGACATCATTGGACGCCAGCTTGCAGAGCTTTTGCGCAAAGAGTTAGGGCAGGCAGTCCTTGTGCAGAACAAAGCTGGCGCGGCAACTGCCATCGGCGCAGCTTTTGTTGCTCATGCACCCCAAGACGGATATACGTTGCTGTTAGCGCCAGGAACTACCTTCACTGTGGCGCCGCACCTGAACGACAAGCTGCCGTACAAGCTGGCTGATTTCGATCCGGTAGCGGCTGTATGTACTATTGGTTTGGCCTTCGTCGTTAAAAAAGACTTTCCGGCCAAGAATCTTCAGGAATTCGTTGCTTATGCCAAGGCGCATCCGGGCCAAGTCAACAACGCCACGACCGGGCAGGGCGGCATGATCCATCTGATGGGTGAACTCATTGCCAGCGGGTTGGGTATCCAGATGACCATGGTTCACTACAAGGGAGCGTCGCCTGCCACGGTCGACATGATCGCTGGCGTGGTGGATTCCAATGTGGAGGGGTTGACGACCGCCATGCCAAATATAAAGGCAGGGAAATACCGTGCTTTTGCAGTGCTCGGTGCAGAACGTCAGCCGCTGATGCCGGATGTGCCCACGTTCAAGGAATTGGGATATCCGTCAATCGTCGGCGAAACCTTGTATGCGGTGTTTGCTCCTGCGGGCGTTCCGAAGCCAGTGATCGACAAGCTCAGCGCGGCAGTGCGCAAGGCTACAACATCGACCAGTTTTGCGCAGGCCATGCACGATATTGGCAACGAACCCAGATCCAACACGCCCGAGGAGTTGCGTCAAGGTACGCTCGAACAGAGCCGAGAATGGGGCGAACTCATCAAGCGCCTGAATATCAAGGCAGAATAACGCGCCCGCCTGCTTTATCTGCTGGCCAAACTGAAATTGGCCACTTGTTCAGTGCCACCTGTGCTCAATCATTAAGTCGCTCGGCTACCAGGCGGTGCATGGTCTCCGCGATTTTTGCGGCATTGGGTTGAATCTTGCCGCTGGCGCCGGCAATACCCAAAGCCATGGGCATTTGCCCCGGTTGCGTTGGCAGAGCAATGGCAACGGTGCCGATGCCGTGCGTAATCTGATCGCTGTAAGCGTAGCCCTGCTGTACAACCTGCTCAAGCATTTTGAACAATTCATCCTCCGGCACGAGATCGTGAGGATCGTCGCCGCGGGCGGCAATGCGCTTGAGCAGCTTGGAAACATGCCCCGGGCTTTGCTGAGACAGCAGCGCCAAACCCGCGGCGCTGCGGCAGATCGGGCGTTGCAAGCCGGGCTGGATGTAATAGCGCAGCAGCTTGCGCGACTGGACGGTATGCACATATTGCATATGCAGGTCGTTCTGAATGGCCAGCATCACGTTGGCGTCGGTTTCTACCTGCAAATCGGCCATCAGTGTCACGATGGCGCCGTTGCGCAATACCTGGCCGCGAACCCAATCACCCAACATGGCCACGCGCATGGTGGGTACATAGGTTTTGCGGCCAGGATCGTAGGCGATGTACCCCAGCGTCTGCAAGCTCTTGAGTAGAGCCAAGGTGCTGGAGGGTGGGTAACCGAGCTTGTCCGAGAGTTGCGTCAGAGACATCGGATACTGAGAGTGATCGAACAACTCGAGAATTTCGATGACGCGCCGCGCCGACTTCACGCCGGGAGACAGGCGTGGAGGTACGGAGTCGGAAACGCTTTTCAAGACGGTATTTTACTGTATATGGACATCAATGGTCATTGCATCTTGATTTTTCATCAGTCAACACGCTCAACGCCTGCATCATGGATGATTTTTTCCCATTTTTCTGTTTCTGATGCAATATACTTTGAAAATTGCTCTGGCGTACTCGCGATGGAGTTTTGCCCCAGGTTTTCCAGTTTTTCCCGCACTTCCGCGCTGTTCATAACCTTGTTAATTGCAGCATTCAATTTCGTCAGCCGGTCCTTCGGTAATCCAGCCGGTGCCAGAACGCCATTCCAGGCCTCAACGGAAAACCCTGGAATGCCAGCGGCTTGCGCTATGGTCGGAACTTCGGGATGCGCGGGCAATGGCTTGTCACTCGAGACGGCCAACGCCCGCAGCTTTCCGGTATCGATATGCGACTTCACGGTGACGCCACTGAAGAATCCCATGTCCACACGGCCGGAAAGCACTTCGACTAAAGCTGGCGCGTCGCCTTTGTAGGGGATATGCGTCAATTTCAATGTCTTGGCGCTCATAAGCCACTCAGCCGCCAGATGATTGGCCGACCCATTACCCGCCGAAGCGAAGGTCAAGGTCTTCTGTCTGGCGGCATTGAGCAGATCATTCAATGTGTGGTATGGGGAACTGGCCGACACGGACAGCAAATAAGGGAAGCTGGCGGTAAGCGAAATGGGCGTGAAATCCCTCAATACATCGTAATCGACGCTCTTTTTATACGCCGGCTGCATGGTGAGCGCGCCACTGCTGCCGAACATCAAGGTATAGCCATCCGGCTTGGAGCGTTTCACCCAATTCAGGGCGACCAGTCCATCGGCGCCCACACGGTTTTCGACGACCACGGCTTGGCCCAGCTCTTTGCCGAGATCATTGGCCAATATGCGCGCCACGACATCCGTCGGCCCGCCAGCCGCGAACCCGAGCACCAGGGAAATGGGATGATCCGGGTAGGTTTCCGCCGCTGCTGGGCCGGAAATGTTCAGCAGGACCGCCGATGCGATGGCTATGTTTGCAACCCAGGTTTTTATCACGCTTGTCTCCTTTTTATACATGAAAAATTCAAAACTATCCGATCAAGATTTAACTTGAGCAAATCGGATAGTCTCTTTAACCAAATTATGAATACACAAGTATATTGAGCGCCTCTGCTGCGAACAGAAGGGGCTACTTGTATATTATGTGCCCGCAGGAAAAGCCACGGACAGGGCCGTTGCTTCCCAGGCATCGCATTCGGCCTGCACGCTGGCAACCTTGGTGCGCACCCGCTGGAGGGCATCTTCGCCCAATTGCAACCGCAGGGGCAGTTTGTCCATGCGTGAGCACTCAAACAATACCTTGGCGAGCTTTTGCGGATCGTTGGGTTGCTTGCCGTTGCGGCCATGAATGCGTTGTTGCGTGGCGCGGATCGGCGTGGCATCGTAGACCGCGATCCGCTGTGCCGGAATTCGTAGCGACGCGCCTGAAAACTGGGTCCGGAAGGAACCTGGTTCAAGAATCATCGCATGCACGCCGAATGGCCCTACTTCCTGGGCCAGCGCGTCGGTGAATCCCTCGACGGCGAATTTGCTGGCGGCGTAGAACGCGAAGCCGGCCGACGCTGCATAGCCACCCAGCGACGAGGTGTTGAAAATGTAGCCGCTGCCGCGCTCTCGCATGTGCGGCAGCAAGTGCTTGGTTACCTCGACCAATCCGAAGAAATTGACTTCAAACATGGGGCGGTATTCCTTGGCCGATGTTTCTTCCATGGCGCCCATCACGCCATATCCGGCGTTGTTGAACAGCACGTCAATGCCGCCGGTTGTTTCCAGAGCGGCTTGCGTGACCTGCGCAATTTGCGCATGATCGGTAACGTCAAGCTGCCAGACGTGGGCCATTTGCGGATGCGCTTGCCGCAAGGACTGCACATTGGCGGGATCACGCGCCGTTATCACCACCACGTCGCCCTGTTCAAGCACGTATTGGGCAACGGCATGGCCCATGCCGGAATCGCAGCCGGTGATGAACCAGGTTTTGCGGGTTTTGTGTTGATTGCTCATATATTCTCCTCTTTCGTGTTTAGGAAATGATCGCGAATGGGATCAACCCACCCGATGCGTGATCGTCTTGGAAACGGTGTAGTTGCGCACGCCCTCGCTGCCGCCTTCGCGGCCGATGCCGCTGTCTTTGACGCCGCCGAAGGGGATGCCGACCGTGGATACGGTCAGGTGATTGATGGCAACAGCGCCGCATTCGAGCGAACGGGCCAGGTAATCGGCCGTCGCTGCGCTGCGGGTGAATACGTAACCGGCCAAGCCATAAGGCAAGGCATTGGCTTGGGCGATGACTTGTTCCAGATCGGTATAGCGGTTCAGGCAGGCCACGGCGCCGAAAGGCTCTTCCTGCATGATGCGGGCCTTCTCGGGAACGTCGGCCAGCACGGTAGGCTCGTAGAAGAAGCCGCGCTCGCCGATGGCCTTGCCGCCATGCAGCAAAACCGCGCCGCGCGTGACTGCCTCGCGGATCAGCCCATCGACTTGATCGCGGCGGCGTGCATTGGCATAAGGCCCCATGGCAACGCCGCTTTGCGTCGGAGCGCCGATTTTTTGCGCGCGGGTGCGTTCGACGAATACGGTCTTGAAGCGTTCGAAGACCGAATCGTGAACGAAAAAGCGGGTCGGCGCGATGCAAGCCTGGCCGGTATTGCGAAATTTGGAGATTGCGCAGCGCGACGCGGCGTCTTCCACATCCGCGTCTTCGCAAACAATCACCGGGGCATGGCCGCCCAGTTCCATCAGAACCGGTTTCATCTGCGCGGCTGCAAGCTGCGCCAAATGTTTGCCCACGGTCACCGAACCCGTAAACGTGACCATGCGAATGACCGGCGAGGCGATCAGCGTCTCGGACACCAGGGCAGGATTGCCAAACAGCAGGTTGATCGTTCCAGCCGGCGCGCCGGCATCGATGAAGGCTTGAATGACGGCCATGGCGCAAGCCGGGGTTTCTTCCGCGGCTTTGAGGACGATGACGCACCCGGCTGCCAGGGCGCTGCCGATCTTGCGGCATGGCGTGAGCACGGGCGCATTCCACGGACTGAACGCCGCCACCGGTCCGATAGGCTCGGGCACCACCATCTGACGCATGCCATCAGGTGAGGGCACGACGCGGCCATAGAGTCGACGGCCTTCATGGGCATCCCACTCCAGGATGTCAGCGGCGCGCAGCACGTAATTGCGGCCGTCCTCCAAAGGCGTACCCAATTCCAGCGCCGAAATTTCGGCGATCTGAGCGGAGCGCTCGCGCAGCAACTGACTGGCCTTGAGCACGACTTCGGTGCGTATTTGTGGACTGGCGGCCCGCCACGCCACCTGCGCTTTGCGCGCGCTGGTTAACGCGGCCTCGATGTCTTCCTTGCTCGCCACCGGATAACGCCCGATGACCGCTTGCGTGGAAGGATCGATGACATCGTGGTGCTGCGCGGCGCTGCCGCTTGTCCACTGACCATTGATCAGAAATTCAATCGTGGGATAGCCCGTATCAGCCATGGGAAGGTCTCCTGCGAAAAGTTGTCATCGGAAAGCTGGCGAGTCACTGCGCAAGAAAGTCGTTGCGTCTTTGTTTCAAGAGGTTTCTGATTTCAAGACCAGCGCACGCACAGGCGTGGAAAATTTTCTAGTAGAAGTAAAATTTTTCACGTATGAAAATTTTACTATAATTTTTATCTTGATCCGGTAGATCAGGCAAGGCGTGAGCGCCATGCCGCTGTCCACCGGAAGCGCCGGTCCGACATCATCAATCAGAGAGGAGAACCGTGAAATTTCCTTGCGCATCCGCATTACGCCGGGTTTGCCGGGCCTTCAGTAGCTTGGCTTGCCTGTTTTTGTTGACCGGCTTGGTCCATGCTCAACCGGCTTGGCCGAGCCGGCCGGTCAAGCTCGTCGTCCCTTACCCGGCGGGCGGCCCCACGGACACGGTTTCGCGCCTGATCGGCGAGAAGCTGGCCCAGCGGCTAAATGCTTCGTTCGTGGTCGAAAACCGTCCCGGCGCTTCCGGGGCGGTAGCGGCAAGCTACGTTGCCAAAAGTCCGGCTGACGGCTATACGCTGATGATGCTGGGCACTTCGACCTTGCTGACAAAGTACATCGTTGGCAACACGTCTTACGACATTTTCAAGGACTTCGCCCCGGTCGCCACCGTCTACGATCTGCCCATCGTCATGGTGGTCAATCCCAAAGTCTGGCCGGAGGTGCATTCTTTGCAAGACGTCATCGCCAAAGCCAAGGCGGCCAAGGCGCGCGGTGACTTGCTCAACTACACGTCGTCGGCGCCCATCAGCGTCGGCCATCTGACCACCGAGACACTCAAGGACTTGGCGCACTTCGACATGCAACATATTCCTTACCCCGGCGGCTCGCAGGCGGTTCAATCGTTGCTCGGCGGCCAGGTCCCGGTGGGCTTTCTGGACATCATCGTGGCCCTGCCTCATATCCAGGCCGGCGCGTTGCGCGCCGTCGCCGTCGGAGGCCCCACGCGCGTGCCCATGTTCCCCGATGTGGAGACCATCAATGAACAAGGGATACCGGGATTCTCCGGCGTCTCGTGGGGCGGGCTGCTGGTTCCGCAAGGCACCCCAAAAAATGTCATCGACCGCCTCAGCAAGGAAACTCAAGCGATTCTTCAAGAGAAGCAAGTTCAGGAAAGAATGCAAACGTTTGGAGTCATCGCGGTTTACCAATCCCCTGAAGAAATGGGCCTGCGCATGAAGCAGGACTTCGATAAGTGGGGCAAGGTGATCCAGGAGCACCATCTCATCGTCAACTAAGAGGTGCCCGCGACGCCATACGACGAGGCGTGTTTGGCATCGGCTTTGGGCGAGACTGACTCGGCTTCGCCGGTATCGCTTGCTCTCGATAGCGCGTTACAGACAAGTTCCCGGTACACAATGGCTGGCCTCGCGCTTGCGTTCCAGCAAACGTTTTGCCCGCACATCAACGGACAGGAAAAACCATGAACCCAACAGGAGATAAACGCTTGAACCACACCCCTCTTGACGAACAACGCGGCGGCATCGCCACGACTGCGATTGGCCGTCCTGAAATCCGCAACGCCAGCGCGGCGCTGGTCGTTCCCCTTTTTTGTTTTGCTGAGCGAGGTTGCTCCTGATGTCATCTAGTTTGCAAATTCCACCTTGTCGCCTCGACCCGTCGTGCGAAGCGCTGCGCGCCGAGGTGCGCGCGTTTCTTGCCGACGCGATACAGGACGTGCCGGCGGCCACCCGCGCCAAGAACTGGTCCGGCAGCGACCGCGCGTTCAGCCGCAAGCTGGGCGCGCGCGGCTGGATCGGCATGCGCTGGCCCAAGCAATACGGCGGCCATGAGCGCAGCGCGCTCGAGCGCTATGTCGTGCTGGAAGAATTGCTGGCCGCCGGCGCGCCGGTCGGCTCGCATTGGGTGGCCGACCGCCAGAGCGGCCCGCTGCTGCTGCGCCACGCGAGCGAAGCGCAAAAGCTCGACATCCTGCCGCGCATCGCCCGCGGCGAGCTGCGTTTTTGCATCGGGATGAGCGAGCCTGATTCCGGCTCCGACCTGGCCTCGATCCGCAGCCGCGCGACCGAAACCGCCGACGGCTGGAGCCTGAACGGCGCCAAGATCTGGACTTCCGGCGCGCATGGCGCCGATTACATAATTGCCCTGATGCGCACCGACGGCAACCGCGAGGACCGCCACGCGGGCATGTCGCAGTTCCTCATCGACATGGGCGCGGCCACGCGCAGCGGCCAGTTGCAAATACGGCCCATCCGCAATCTGCTCGGCGGCTCGGACTTCAACGAGATTCATTTTGAAAATCTGCGGCTGCCGCGCGAGGCGCTCTTGGGCGAGCGCGGCGGCGGCTGGGCGCAGGTTGGCGCCGAGCTGGCGCTCGAGCGCAGCGGGCCGGAGCGCTTTTTGTCGAGCATCCAGTTGCTCTACGAAATGATCGACCTGGCCGACCCGGACGATCCGCGCCACGCCGACTTCATTGGCCGGGCGCTGGCCGACATATCGACGCTGCGCCAGATGTCGCTGGGCGTGGCCGGAATGCTCGCGCGTGGCGAAAACCCGGCGCTGCTGGCGGCCATCGTCAAGGATCAGGGCGCGCTGCTGGAGCAGCGCCTGCCGCAGGACGCGCACGAGCTGTTCGGGGCGGCCCTGTTCACGCGGCCCGATACATCGTTCGCGGGCGTCATGGCGTATTTGGTTCAGGCGTCGCCGTCTTTTTCGCTACGCGGCGGCACGCGCGAAATTCTGCGCGGCATCATCGCAAAAGGATTGGGGTTGAGATGAGTGAAACAGCAAACATGATTGAGGAGAGCATCGGGCGCATCCTGTCCGATCAGGTCAACCGCGAGGTGCTCGACGGCATCGAGGCCGGCGTCTGGCCCGCGGCGCTGTGGAGCGCCCTGGAAGATGCCGGGTTCACCACGATCCTGGGCGAGCCTGGCGACGATGCCGCCGCGCAATGGGCCGACGCCTATGGCGTTTTCCACGCGATTGGCCGCCATGCCGCGCCGGCGCCGCTGGCCGAAACGGCGCTGGCCAACTGGCTGTGCGCGCTGCACGGGCTGCCGGCGCAGACCGGCCCCTTGAGCTTTTTTGATGTGGGCGACGCCGCCGCGCTCGATGGCGGCGCGCTGCGCTTCGATGCCCAGGTCCGCGCCGTGCCGTGGGCGCGTCATGCGCGGGCGTTCGTGGTCGAGGCGCGCGTCGCGGGCCGCAACGCGCTGGCGCTGATTCCCGCCGGCGCCGCCGGGCTGTCGATCGACGCCGCCGCCAATCTGGCCGGCGAGCCGCTGGACACCGTGCGCCTGCAAGGCTGCCGCAGCGCCGCGCACGTGCTGCTCGACGAGCCGGCCGACCTGCTGGCGCACGGCGCGCTGGCCCGCGCGGCGATGATGGCCGGCGCGGTCGAGGCCACGCTGGCCAGCTCGGTCGAATACGCCAACCAGCGCATCCAGTTTGGCCGGCCCATCGGCAAGTTTCAGGCCATCCAGCAATCGCTGGCGCAACTGGCGGGCGCCGCCACCAGTTCGCAGTGCGTGACGCTGGCGGCGTTTTCGTCGGTGGTCAAGCGCCCCGCCCGGTTCGAGGTCGGCGTGGCCAAGATTCGCGCCGGTCAGGCCGCCGGTCTGGCCGCCAGCATCGCGCATCAGGTGCATGGGGCCATTGGCTTCACGTGGGAACACGCGCTGCACTACGCCACGCAGCGGCTGTGGTCCTGGCGCACCGAATACGGCACTGAAGCCTGGTGGGCGGCGCAGCTTGGCCGCGCGGCCATCGAGCGGCGCAGCGCCCGCATGTGGCCTGACGTGACGGCGCGTTTCGCCGGCAGCCGCGGCCTGGAGGTGAACGCATGACGGCAAGCCAACCCGCTTCCATCCAGGCAACGCAAAACGGCCCGCTGGCCGGCATCCGGGTGATCGACCTGACCGCCGTGGTGCTCGGGCCGATGTGCACGCGCGAACTGGCCGATTTCGGCGCCGACGTCATCAAGATCGAGCCGCCCGAGGGCGACATGATGCGCTCCAACGGCGTGTCGCTGCATCCGGGCATGAGTTCGATCTATCTGGCGCTCAACCGCAACAAGCGCTCGGTCGTGCTCGACCTGAAGGCCGATGAAGGCCGTCAGGCGCTGCGCAAGCTGATCAAGGGCGCGGACGTGTTCGTCCACAACATGCGGGTGGCCGCCATCGAGCGGCTGGGCTTCGGCTACGACGCGGTGCGGCAGCTCAACCCGCGCATCGTGTATTGCGCGGCAACGGCCTTCGGCCAGAATGGCCCGCACCGCAACCGTCCCGCTTTCGACGACGTGATTCAGGCCTCGTGCGGCCTGGTCGGCGCCAACGCCATCGGCCACGACAGGCCCGAGTACGTCGCCAGCCTGATCGCCGACAAGACCACCGGCCTGGCCGTCGCCAACGCGGTGCTGGCGGCCATCGTGTGCCAGGAGCGGCACGGCATCGGGCAGTATGTCGAAGTGCCCATGCTCGAAACCATGACCGCCTTCACCCTGACCGAGCACATGGGCGGCATGACGTTCCCCGGCAGCGCGGCCCCCGCCGGCTATGCGCGGCTGCTGCATGGCGGGCGCCAGCCCTGGCCCACGGCTGACGGCTGGATTGCCCTGCTGCCTTACACCGAGCGGCATTGGCGGGCCTTCTTCTCGCTGGCCGGGCGCGAGGAACTGATTGAGCAGTACGGCATTGCCGACCGCCATACGCGCAACGCCAACATCCGGAAAATCTACGCCGAATTGCGCAACATCACAAAAAACAAAACCACGGCCGAGTGGGTTGCCGTCTGCGACGAAATCGACGTGCCCTGCGCGCCGATTTATGCGCTGGGCGACCTGCCCGCGCATCCGCACCTGCAAGCCGTGCGTTTGTTCGAGGATGCCCAGCACCCGACCGAAGGGCCGATCCGGCAAGTCCGGCCCACCGCGCTGTTCAGCCAAACGCCC
>Ga0123357_10013240_pt1 | contig 10688 bp, 14 predicted proteins | sample TergutEmb28metaG_FD_89873 | JGI IMG/M metagenome (GOLD analysis project Ga0123357, IMG submission 89873) | Embiratermes neotenicus P4 segment gut microbial communities from Petit-Saut dam, French Guiana - Emb289 P4 | ecosystem: Host-associated > Arthropoda: Insects > Digestive system > Gut ...
CGCCTCATAGCACTTCCGGGATTGCACGTTCCCGTCATCCCAGTCATGATAGTTGATTTGCAGCTGCACGATGTCAAGGTCCTTTGCGTGCGCGTCGAGGATTCGGTTCAGCGTGCCGGCTTCTCCGTGATAGCTGAACCCGATATTCTTTGCCTTACCCTCTTCCCGGAGGCTGAGCAGGTAGTCCCAGGCCCGGCTTTTGTCGACTATCTCCATATGCTCCGGCCTGATCCCGTGAAGCAGGTACAGGTCCGCGAAATCCAGCCCCATGCGGTCCAGGGATGTTTGCGTCATTTTTTTCATCTCGTCAAATTCCGCCGGCTTCCAAAGCGGAAGCTTCGTCACCGCTTGGAAATCTTCCCGCGGGTATCGCTCCGTCACCGCCATGCGCACCGCTTCCTCCGACTCGCCGCTGTTGTACACATACGCCGTATCAAAATAGCTGTACCCACGCTCCATATACAGGTCAACCATTCGCTTGACATGCTCGATGTCGATTTCCTGCGTGTCGCCCACGGTCGGCAGCCTCATAAACCCGAACCCCAGTTTTTTGACCGGCTTCCCAAAATAATCTTTCATATGCCTACCTCCGCATCACAATTCATTATACGCCTTACAAACACGGGCGGGGCCGAAGCGCCGCCCGCGATATCAAAAAGACGAAGCCGACAGCGCCGGCCGTCTCAGGGGAAAGGTTCCGAAACGCCCGGACGTGAATCCGTTTCCGGGCGAAGTGAAGCCTTTCGCATATATTATATAAGAAAATTGTACGACAGTATTCCAAAAATCACCAAAATCATGATGATGACCCATCCGATCAGCCCGATGATGCCCAGCACGATCCCCGCTGTGGCCATCCCGCCAATATAACCGAGCCGCTTGGCCTTGCGCCCTTGCGCAATGGCGATGATCCCCAGAATAAGCCCCGCAAAAAACACTGAAATGATGCCGCAGACAAGCGAGCCGGTTGCCGCGCCTTTGCCGGGCTGAGCCTGTGCGTAATAGTTTTGCTGATACGGCGATCCATAAGGGGGCGCCTGTTGATACCCAGGTTGATATCCAGGTTGATATCCCGTAGGCGGAGCGTACATATTTGGCTGCGGAGGCTGCCCGTACCCCGGAGGGTTCTGTCCATCCCCTGGTTGGTATTGCTGATAATATTGTGGCGGCGCTTCAAGCGGGTGCTGGCATTGGCTGCAAACACTTGCGCCTTCAGGGTTTTGAGTTCCGCAATTTTTACAAATCATTTTTTTCTCCTCACTATTTCTATTCTTTCGACGGAATGATTTCCGTCCAATAACCATCGGGGTCGACGATGAAGTAAATCCCCATGGCCGTGTTTTCATAGACGATACAATCCATCGTCTTGTGATAATCGCGGGCAGCGTCCATATCATCCGTCATGAACGCAAGGTGGATTTCGTTGTCCCCCAGATTGTAGGGCTCCGCGCGGTCGCGCAGCCATGTCAATTCAAGCCGGTGCGGCGAACCCTCGCTTTCGAGAAAGACGATCCTGAAGCTGCCGTCATCCGGGGCGATCTCGCGTACCTGCTTCAAGCCAAGCGCCTGCTCGTAAAAGCGGACGCTTTTCTCCAGGTCAAGCACATTGATATTGTTGTGGGCAAATGTAAACTTCATGGCAAGCCCTCCCTGCTCAAAGTATAATCCAATTTCTTTTCGCGTCAACGAATCCGGGCCAGGAAATAATAGATTTGCTGTCCGAGTGCCCTGAATTTTTGCTCATACTCGGTTTGCGTCGCCATCCCGGTTGCCGCGGCGCCGGAAATCAAAGCCGAAAGACCCGCCAGCGCTGAAAAGCCATCCTGCTCCGAAAGATTCCGCGTACTATATTCTATGGCATATCCCGCTTCCATGAACACCTCAAGCGAATAATCGAAAAACGGCTCGTTGTCGGTTTTCAGCGCGGCAAACCCGCCAGGCTTGAGTACGCTCAAATAACTCTTTGCCTTGTCCGGCGCTGTAAGCCTGCGGTCCGCGTGGCGGTCCTTCGGCCATGGATCGGAAAAGTTGAGGAAAATGCCGTCAAGCGAATTTTCTGAAAAAGCCGATTTCGCGTCATTTATGAATTCATCGATATAAAAGAGGTTTCTCAAAGCCGAAGCGCCGGTTTTTTTGACAGCCTGATATACGATCGTTTTACAGCCCTCGATCCCTATGTACAGGCCGTCCGTATCTTTCTCCGCAAGCGCGTTGATGAAAAGCCCGCGCCCGCAGCCGAACTCCGCGTATACCCGGCCAAAGCCATCCGGCAAAACGAAAAGTTCGGACCGCCTCTGGTACCATCGTGTATACCGGAGAGGATCGCAAACGAGATCCTCCGAAAATTCGCCTTCCGCCCTCAAAATCAGGTCCGAATACACGGCGAGCTTTTCTTCAATGCCCCTTACGCGCCGCTGCCTCATATCACCCAAAAATCCATGCCGTGAGCATCCCCTGCAAGTTGAAAAACCTTTCAGCCATAATAAGCATTACATAAATTACAAACACGATCACGGCAATCGTGTCATACCTTTTCCATTTGAACACATGCAGTTTTGTGCGCCCTTCACCGCCCCGGTAGCACCTCGCTTCCATCGCCATAGCCAGGTCCGAAGCCATGCGAAAAGCGCCAACGATGAGCGGGATGAAAATCGGTATCAGCGCTTTCGCGCGTTTGAAAATGCTTCCGGTGTCAAAATCCGCGCCTCTTGCCTGCTGCGCTTTCATTATTTTGTCGGTTTCCTCAAGCAGGGTCGGGATGAAACGAAGCGCGATCGTCATCATCATGGCAAGCTCGTGCGCCGGGACGCCAAAACGCACGCCCGGCTTCAGCAGGCTTTCTATCCCGTCGGTCAGCTTCACAGGCTTGGTCGTGAAAGTCAGCATTGACGCGCCGAATATCAGGAAGATGATCCTGAGCGCCATATAAAACGCAGTGTAGACGCCTTGCCCTGTGATCGTCAAAGGGCCAAGGTGAGCGATGGCGTCACCCTGAGTCATGAACAAGTTCAGCAAAAACGTGAACGCGATAATGATAAAAACCGGCTTCAGCCCGCGCAGAATGAAGCGCGGCGGCACTTTTGATATAGAAACAACTGTCGCAAGGAACACAAAAACAAGCAAATAACCAATGAAATCGCTCGCGAGAAAAACAGACACCATATAAGCTATCGCCAAAATAAGCTTTAGCCTCGTGTCCAGTCTGTGCACAACGCTGTAACCCGGATAATACTGGCCTATCGTAATATCACGGATCACTTCGTCAGCGCCTCCAGCAATTCTTCCGATGAGAGTACGACCCCGGGGATCGCGAGCCCTTCGCGCATGAGCCTTCCCGCAAATGCCGTTGCCCTCGGCACTCCAAGGCCGATGCCTTTCAGGAAATCTTCGTCTGAAAAGACCTCCCTCGGTGTGCCTGATTTTACGATTTTTCCGTCCGCCATGACAAAGACGCGGTTCGCAAGCCGCGCAACATCATCCATATTGTGCGACACGATCACTATCGTGCTTCCGGTCTGTTCATGAATCCCCTCAATAAGCGCTATGGTTTCTTCATGTGACCTTGGGTCCAGCCCGGCCGTAGGCTCGTCCAGAATAAGCGCCTTCGGGCGCATCGCCAAAACCCCCGCGATCGCAACCATACGTTTTTGCCCGCCGGACAGTTCAAAGGGCGACCTGTTCGCAAATTCACCATAGTCAAGATCGACCAGCGCCATCGCTTCCCTCACCTGTATATCCGCTTCTTCCTCGGATGCGCCCAGGTTTTTCGGCCCGAAAGCAATATCCTTTTCAACCGTCTCCTCAAACAACTGGTATTCCGGATACTGAAACACCATGCCTATCGTTTTTCTCACGCGTGAAACCGAAGCGTTTTTCCCCGACACATCGACGCCGTCAACCGTGATTGTTCCCGACGTCGGCTTTAAGAGCCCGTTCATGTGTTGTATAAGAGTTGATTTCCCCGACCCCGTATGCCCGATAATTGCAACATACTCGCCGGCCCCGATCTCAAAACTGGCTTCGTCGACCGCCCTGGTTTCGTATGCCAGCCCCTTGTTATAAACATGCGTAAGATGCTCCGCTACGATCACAGACTCGCGGTAGTCCGTGTCTTGCGGCCCGCAACCGATGGTTCCTCGAGGATTTGCGTACGATTTCGAGGCGGCTTCGCGCCCGTGCCCCAGCAACGCGCCCGCCAGCTCATCTTCCGTGAGTATCGGCTCGCCCTGTGGCAACGCACCCCTCGCCCGAAGCGCCTCCGCCATCTCGACCGCAAACGGGAGCTTGAGCCCGATATCCCTGATCTCCTCCGCCCTTGAAAAAACCTCGCGCGGCGACCCGTCCATTCTCACGCGCCCCCTGTCCATGATCACGATCCGGTCGCTTCCGACCGTCTCCTCCATAAAATGCGTGATGAGAAGTACCGTAACACCTTCCCTGTTCAGCCTCGCCGCTATCTCCAGCACCTCACCCCGCCCTTCAGGGTCAAGCATTGACGTAGGCTCGTCAAAAATAATTATATCCGGCTTCATGGCGACGACGCCCGCTATCGCGACGCGCTGTTTCTGCCCGCCTGACAATAGATGCGGAGCCATCTTCCTGTGCTCGTACATATCCACAGATTCGAGTGAAATACGTATACGGTCCTTGATTTCTTCGCGCGGCAGCCCCAGATTTTCAGGCCCGAAGGCGACATCGTCCTCGACTACCGCGCTGACAAGCTGGTTGTCCGGGTTCTGAAAAACCATACCAGCCATGCGGCGTATATCCCAAATATATTCCTCCTCGCGCGTGTCATAGCCGCCGACGATCACACAGCCTTCAGTCGGTACCAAAAGCGCGTTAACGGATTTCGCCAGCGTAGACTTGCCGCTCCCGTTTCGGCCTATGACCGATGTAAACGTGCCCCGTTCTATAGAAAGACTGACCCGATCCAGCGCCCTGACGCTTCCGTCGTCAGTCTTGTACTCAAATGTGAGATTCTCTATTCTTATGATGCTTTCTTTATCAAAATTTCCCATCGACAAATTATACCGTTTTCTGGATTGCTTCGCTACGCTCGCAATGACAGATGTGTCCGTGTGTCCGTGACACAAGAGGGTACGTCCCTGTTGTGCGTGGATTGCTTCGCTATGCTCGCAATGACACAAGATGGCGCGGCCCGCAGCCGATGGTTCCTCGAAGATTTGCGTACGATTTCGAGGCGGTCACACTACTGATAGCTGAACCTTGCGAAGCCGCAGAAATCGTTTCGCCAAATCGGAGAGGAGTCTCGGTGCGGGCCGGCTTCGTAGCTTGCCGCAGCAAAAGAGGGCGCTGGCGCCCTCCTGGTTTTTCGTCACTGTCCGCTACTTCACGAGCTCAAGATAGACCTCTTCGGCCCCGTCCCCGCGCCTGGGCCCGAGCTTCAGTATCCTCGTATAGCCACCCTGCCGGTCCTCATACTCCGGCGCGATCTCGTCAAAAAGCTTCTTCACGACATCCTCGTCAAAAATGTACGCGAGCGCAAGCCGCCTTGCGTGCAAATCGCCGCGTTTTCCGAGCGTTATCATTTTCTCAGCCATGCGCCTCGTCTCTTTCGCGCGCATTTCCGTTGTCGTGATCCGTCCTTCGCGGAGAAGATCAGTGACCAGGTTTCGGAGCATCGCTTTCCTGTGCGCCGAGTCCCTTCCTAGTTTTCTGTATCCTGGCATTCTTTTTTCCTCCGTTATTATTCGTCTCCGGCCTTGAGGCCGAGGCCGAGTTCATCCAATTTCACCCTGATCTCATCGAGCGACTTGCGCCCAAGGTTTCGTACGTTCATCATGTCGTTTTCGGACTTGTTGATCAGGTTTTCTACAGTATTGATATTTGCGCGCTTCAGGCAATTGAACGACCTGACTGAAAGCTCAAGCTCCTCGATCGGCATCTTCTCAAGAGTACGCGCCTTCTGGTCCTCATTCTTCTCGACCATGATATCGGCGATATCGTCGGCGTTTTCGTAGAGCCCGATAAAGAGGTTCAGATGCTCGCGCATGATACGCGCGCCGATCGCAACGCTTTCTATCGGGGAAATACTTCCGTCCGTCCAGATCTCAAGAGTGAGCTTGTCATAGTCGGTTACCTGCCCGACGCGCGTGTTGTCTACGGTATAGTTCACCTTCGTGACCGGAGTGTAGATCGAGTCGACCGGGATGACGCCGATCGGCGTGGCTTCCGTCTTGTTCTGATCCGCCGGCACATAGCCTCTGCCCTTGGAGAGGTTGATTTCCATGAAGAGCGACGCGCCTTCCTCGAGGGTCGCTATATGCAGATCCTCGTTGAAGATATCGACGTCCGCGCTGGTCTTGATGTCGCCCGCCCTGACTTCCATCGGGCCTTTCGCGTCAATGATCACGGTCTTGTCGTCGTCGGAATTTACCCTGATCGCAAGCCTCTTCAGGTTCAGTATGATTTCGGTGACGTCCTCCTTGACTCCCGGGATCGTTGAAAATTCATGCATTATGCCGTCGATCTTGACGCTCGTTACGGCGCTGCCCGGAAGTGAACTCAGAAGAATACGCCTCAGGCTGTTCCCAAGCGTTGTCCCGTAACCGCGTTCAAGCGGCTCTACCACGAACTTCCCGTATGTAGCGTCCCTTTCGTCCGATATGATTTCGATCGTTGGCCTGTCGATTTGCTGATTCACTATCCTTCCTCCTTCTCCCTACTTCGAATAAAGTTCGACGATAAGGTGTTCGGCTATTGGTGTGTCGATCTCTTCACGGCTTGGAAATGAGAGGACTGTTCCTTCGAGTTTTGAAACATCTACGCTTATCCATGCCGGAACGCTTATCTGCATTTCCTTGATTTCCTCAAACTTCGGCGATTTCTGGCTGCGTTTTTTAACGGCGATGATCGAGCCCGGAACGATGTTCATCGACGGGATATCAGCCTTTCTGCCGTTCACTGTGAAATGCCCGTGGTTGACAAGCTGCCGCGCTTCCTTACGTGAGGATGCAAACCCCATCCGGAATATGACATTGTCGAGACGGGTTTCGAGCATGATCAGAAGATTGTCGCCCGTGATGCCTTTTTTCTTAGCCGCTTTCAAAAACGTATTGTGGAACTGCTTTTCAAGCATTCCGTAAAAACGCTTTGCCTTTTGTTTTTCTCTTAGCTGCAAACCATAGTCGGATGTCTTTTTTCTTCCCTGGCCGTGTTGCCCCGGCGGGTATGCCCTTCTTTCAAGCGCGCACTTCTGCGAATAGCAGCGGTCGCCCTTCAGGAAAAGCTTTTGAGCTTCTCTTCTACAAAGTTTGCAGGATGCGTCTGTATATCTAGCCAATTCCTGAACCTCCTTACACGCGTCTTCTCTTCGGCGGCCTGCATCCGTTGTGCGGAATAGGGGTGATGTCTTTGATCATCGTGATCTCAAGGCCTGCCGTCTGAAGCGCCCGGATTGCGGCCTCACGGCCTGACCCCGGTCCTTTTACGTAAACTTCTACATTTTTCAGCCCGTGCTCCATCGCGGCTTTGGCAGCGGCTTCCGAAGCCATCTGCGCCGCAAACGGAGTGGACTTGCGCGAACCCTTGAAGCCAAGCGAACCAGCGCTTGACCAGGAAATCGCGTTGCCGCTCTGGTCTGTAAGCGTAACGAGCGTGTTGTTGAACGAGGCCTGGATATGCGCCTGGCCGCGCTCTATATTCTTCCGCTCTTTTTTCTTTTTTCGTACAGTTCCTTTTTTGGCTGTTGCCATTGTTTTTCAACCTCCCGGGATCAATTGCCCTTTTTCTTTCTTCCGACCGTCTTTTTGGGGCCTTTTCGGGTCCTGGCGTTGGTTTTCGTATTCTGCCCGCGCACAGGAAGCCCTCTCCTGTGACGAATCCCGCGGTAGCATCCGATTTCCATCAACCTTTTGACGTTCAGGCTGACATCCCTTCTGAGATCGCCTTCCACGCTGTAATCAGAGTCGATGATTTTTCTGATATTACCGGCGTCTTCCTCCGATAGATCCTTCACCCGGATATCGGGGTTCACCCCGGCTTTTGCGAGTATATCGTTCGCTGTCTTTCGTCCGATGCCGTAGATATAGGTAAGACCTATTTCGATCCTCTTATCTCTCGGTAAATCGACACCTGCGATACGTGCCATTGACTGTCCTCCTTCTTAGTTGCTTTCTTTATCTATTAAAGACCTTCCGGGATACCTGCGTCATCCGACGTGAGTATCAGCCGCCCGGCTGTCCGCATACTAACCCTGACGCTGTTTGTGCTTCGGGTTTTCGCAAATAATCATCACTTTGCCGTTGCGTTTAATGATCTTGCATTTTTCGCAAATCGGTTTTATCGACGCTCTGACTTTCATTTTGTCCTCCTGCTATTGCTTATCATCTTCCGTTATCGCCGACCGAAGCCGCGCAACTTATTATTTTACTATAATCTTCCTGTCTCGGCAAGCTTCCTGTCACGCGCCCGGCGCGGCTCACTTGTCCCTCCAGGTGATACGGCCTTTTGTAAGATCGTACGGCGAGAGCTCCATCCTTACGCGGTCCCCCGGAAGGATGCGGATGAAGTTCATCCTTATTTTCCCGGAGATATGAGCCTGCACCCTGTGCCCGTTGTCAAGTTCGACAATGAACATCGCGTTCGGCTGCGACTCGATGACCTTCCCCTCAACTTCAATTACGTCTTTTTTCGCCATACACTATTTGTCCCTTTCGTCCAGAGTGATGACCAGCGGTTCCCCTTCGGTGATGATCACAGTGTTTTCGTAGTGGCCTGCCAGTCTCCCGTCTCTTGTAACGACTGTCCAACCGTCATCCTGTGTGCTTACGTCGGCTTTTCCCTCGTTGAGCATGGGTTCGATTGCGAGCGCCATGCCTTTCGCGAGCGGGGGGCCGTGGCCCGGGTCACCATAATTTTTTACTTGAGGGCTTTCATGCATTTCCCGGCCTATCCCGTGTCCGACATAGTCGAGCACTACCGAAAACCCTTCCTCCTCGATCCGCGCCTGGATCGCGTGGCTGATATCCGACAGCCTGTACCCGGTCCTGCAGCGCTTCAGTCCTTCAAAAAAACTCTCCTCCGCCGTCCGTATGAGCCTGGCTGCCGTATCCGACACCTCGCCTACCATGTAGGTCCTCGCGGCGTCGCTTACCCAGCCCTGATGCGTCGCGCCGATATCCACGGAGACGATATCCCCTGATTTCAGCTTTCTGTCAGCGTTCGGGATCCCGTGTACGAGTTCCTCGTTGACCGACACGCACGCGCTGGCGGGAAACCCGCCATAGCCTTTGAACGTCGGTACCATGCCCGCCCTGAGAATCTCTTCTTCAACGAAACGGTCGATATCCATGGTACTTATGCCCGGACGTATGATTTCCTTCAATTCATGCAGGATACGCCCTGTAACTTTTCCGGACTCGGCCATGAGGCCGATTTGCTTGTCCGTCTTTATTTTGATCATCCCGCCTTTAGCAGACCGACGATTTCGTGGAACTTGCTCTCCGGATCGCCCGTGCTGGCGTCTATTTCGGTCAGGATGCCTTTGTCTTTGTAGTATTTGATCAGCGGTTTTGTCTGCTCATTGTATACGTTCAGCCTTTTTTCTATCACTTCCGGTTTGTCGTCCTCACGCATCACCAATTCCGATCTGCAAGCGTCACAGTATTCCGCGACGTTCGGCTTTCTGCCGCTCATATTGTATGTGATGCCGCATACCGGGCATATCCGCCGGTTTGTGAGCCTTTTTATCAGAACCCTCTTCACGACCTTCAGGTAAAAAACCTTTTGCAGGCCCATCCCCATCCCGTCGAGGATGGCGTCAAGCTCCTCAGCCTGCGTCGTGGTCCTCGGAAACCCGTCGAACAGGAAGCCGTTTGTCAGATCCCTGTCTTTCAGTATGCCCTTGACCATTTCCAGAATGATTTCATCAGGGACAAGCTTGCCGTGGCTCATATAGCTTTTTGCCTTCTTGCCTATTTTGGAACCGATGGCGAGCTCATGCCGCAGTTCGTCGCCGGTCGCGATCGCGGGAATACCATAGTGTTCCACGAGCAGCGCGGCCTGAGTGCCTTTCCCTGACCCCGGAGGGCCGAGCAGCATGATCCTTGGCATTTTACAGGAACCCCCTGTAGTTTCGCATGACCATTTGGTTTTCTATCTGTTTCATCGTGTCGAGCGCGACGCCGACGACAATCAGAAGCGCGGTACCTCCGAACCGTATCTGGAGCGCCGTAAACTGCTGGATCAGATACGGCATCGCGGCGATAACGGCAAGGAAAATGGCGCCCACGAAAGTGACGCGCATCATCACGTTGTTCAGATATTCGATCGTCGGCCTTCCCGGGCGTATCCCCGGCACAAACCCTCCGTTCGCCCTCATATTTTCCGCGACGTCCACGGGATTGAAAGTGATCGCCGTATAGAAGTATGTGAAGAAAATGATAAGGATCGCGTCGATTGCGACATAGATCCAAACCCCGGGATCCCCCTGGGGCGAAATCCATTTGTTGACGAACGCCTGAAATTGCCCGCCTGGGAAGAAATAAGTGATCGTAAGCGGGAATTGCATTATTGACAGCCCGAATATTACAGGGATAACGCCGGCCTGATTGACTTTGATCGGAATATGAGTGCTTTGCCCGCCGTACATTTTCCTGCCTATGACACGCTTTGCGTATTGTACAGGAATACGCCTCTGCCCCTGCTGGATCATAACGATGCCA
>Ga0123357_10013241_pt1 | contig 10688 bp, 6 predicted proteins | sample TergutEmb28metaG_FD_89873 | JGI IMG/M metagenome (GOLD analysis project Ga0123357, IMG submission 89873) | Embiratermes neotenicus P4 segment gut microbial communities from Petit-Saut dam, French Guiana - Emb289 P4 | ecosystem: Host-associated > Arthropoda: Insects > Digestive system > Gut ...
ATAATAATAATAATAATAATAATAATAATAATAATAGCGCAAAAGTACAATAGATTAAACACTGAAACTAACGATATAAGCACCATGAATAGTAACACCAGAATAGCTTCAAAACTCTATTCCCTAGGGACATAGTTTATCCCAGGAATATAAGTATAAAAACCGTGCATAAAAGCGATGATGATAATGATAATAATAATCATCGTCCTTCAAGGATTGGCTGTGATATGTGGACTGTTAGAGGGGAACCAACACTGAAGTACAAACTTGAGCCACATTCTGTGTTACGTAATTCACAAACTGTGTTATGACTGGTACATAACAACTGACCGAATTGTCCATAACAACATACCAGATATATTTACGCTTGACAAACCATGATTAAATCATCAGACAGTCCCAAAAATCACAGCTTTTACAGCACAATCACTGAGAACTACAGAAATATACAGATCTAAAAGAAGAGCTAGTAAGGATGTGGCTGCTGAACGCAGTCCACGTATATAGTACTGTTAGTAACAACACCAGTATGGGTATTGTCCACACATGGAGGCAATTTATGTGCAACCTAACTTTGAAGCGTTTTAAATAATTATTGATGACGTGAAAAAACAATAATTGTTACACATTTCGAGTGTGTGTCTCTTCCTTAGTTACCCAGGATGCAATGCGCATATACCGTATTTTAATGTCGCTTGTGGCCTGTCTGGGTGTACCACATCTTTCCACATCACCTCATAAAAGACACGATTTGGGGAAAAAAATTATTGAACATAAAGTTTGTGCTGTGATTTTCTCCACAAGCTTTCTCAGAAATATTTCTCATCCTAAGAAGAATTCAGCCGGATATTATCATAAATGTATATAGTCTTGATGTGAAGTACCTTATATTCTTATCAGATTTAATCAAACTGGAATTTTCTAGAGAGATTTTCGAAAAAAACTAATATCAAATTTCACGAAAATCCGTCAGTCGTAACCGAGTTGTTCTCTGCTGACAGGTGGACGGATGATGATAATAGTCGCTTTTCGAACTTTACGGGAGGGTCTAAAAATTAAACGACAGTTTGGAACGTCTCAATTGTCATCCTGGTCTGTTCATTCTAATGGATAAGCAGTAGTAATACTTCACACTTAACGTGTAGTTAACAATTTTTTGGAGGAGAATGAGTAGAAAGTTTGTCTCAGCATTTCCCTGAAAAGGACTGCATAAAATCATGAAAATGTCACCGAAAATTAAGGGTGTTCTGGCAGAGATTCGAAACTTGTGACTGTATTGTGCAAACCAGTTATGTTATTGCTTGAACTGATTTGATCGGAAAAACCGCAGATTTAGGGAAGACATTCTCTTTCCCTGTCTGTGTTTTATAAATTTTCCCTTTTAAAATATTTATTCATCATTATAAACTTAAAATGATATTATTGAAATTTCTAAAATAAGAATAATGAGCTAAAGCACTGAGTCCTTCTAAGTTGCCTTGACTAAATTTGTACAAACGTGTGAATGCAATGTCTCTCTCTCTCTCTCTCTCTCACACACACACACACACACACACACATAAAAAATTGCAGCATAAAGCAGACCCCTGTTTGAGAAGTCAAATGTCACATAACTAATCAAATATTTCCCTGTTTTTTATGGAACCACGATTTAAATTGTCATGTTCACAACTTAAGGTATAGAAGACTAACGTGCGTGACTACAGCCCACATATTAACATCATGTTTCTGTAAAATCTATTCAATTAAAAAAAAAGAAGTGAAATATTTAGCTCTCGCTTGTGTATAATCGGTCTTTAAACAGGACAGTATCATATGTCCATGAATCACAACATGCAGACACACAATAATTAGACTAATGTAATTGGCACAAAATATACGTCACCACTGTCTCGCCTAATTGCGACGCGACGCTCTCATGATGTGGTACTGAACACGACTGAGACGCAAGGTACGTTGTAACCTAAAGAAACTCCAACCTGACTTACGGTCAACGCGCAGAATGGTTAGTGAGTGATCAAAGTAAACTGGATGGAGAAATTCAAGTGGCAACGAGGTCAGAGCTGCAGGCTTCAGCTGTTCTCCTTTAAGAATTAACATCCCTAAACAAGCCGGGGAATGCAGACCGCGTGGGTTGAGTAATAAAACAGGGTGGAATTAAGAAAACAACTTCTTTTTCGTGTACAAAAATTAAGGTTCTGCGTCAGATTTCAGTTTTAGTGTCTGTGAGGATATCATGTTTCGGGATTCATGGTTATGACCTTTAAATTTGCTAGATAGTTGTAAAAAGCTACGGGACCATGCGGTATTATAATCCATAAGACCGAATTCTACAGTAGTGTTTCCCAAAATTCTTTTTCATTGGAAACCACTAAAATAATTTTTGTGCCCCGAGGAACTCCTACGTACGGAACACTTCAAGGCCATAAAATTGTGACTGTGGGTAAGACAGTTCAATTGTTACTTTAGTAGTGTAGAGGAAATTTATTTTTGAAACCCTGATATAATTAACTTAACAAATAAGAAGCATAAAAATATACTGTAATAAAAATAAAAAGTGGGCCGGGATGGCTCAGTCGGTATAGCGGCTCGCTACGGGCTGGACGTTATGGAAATTGAATCCCGGTGGGGGCGAGATTTTCCGCACCGGTCCAAATCGTTCCTGCGCCCCACCCAGCTTCCTATACAATGAGTACCGGGTCTTTTCCGGGAGTAAAGTGGCCGGGGCGTGGTGTTGATCACGTACCCCATCTAGCGCCGAGGTTAAGGGAAGAATAGGGCTATAAATCTACTCACTCTCTGGGCCTTGGTGGCCTGTTCTAGGGTAAACGTTTGTTTACTTAAAATAGAATCACCTTACATACGGTACTTCCTATGAGACATCACATATTGATGTAAGAGAATAAATAAAAAATGACATATAAATTCATTTGAAATCTAACTTTTATTTACTCTTACAATAATACCAACTAGATGCACTAATTTCTTAAATTTATTTTTTGAATAAATCTCTACATGTTTCGAAGAGTTCCTCTGTCCATCATCAGGAGTTTTTCACTGTACACACAGCAATAGTATATGCCATACAGGTTCGCTGACAGCTTGTGAGCAGGATCAGGATTGAACACAGTTCCGTCCTGATCCTGCTCGCAAGCTGTCAGCAACGCTGTATGACATACACCATTGCTGTGTGTACAGTGAAAAACTCCTGATGATGGACAGAGGAACTGTCCGAAACGTGTAGAGTTTTACTCCAGAAATAAATATGAGAAATTAGTGCATCTAGTTGGTTTTATTATAAGAATTTATCACGATGCAAGTCACCTGAACGCTATATTTACTCGTTTACAATTATTTTTGAACTGTAGGTGTATATAACACGCATTTTTTCGTAGCCCTATATATGAGGGTTGTGTGTTCGTTAAGATTACTGTACTATTTTTTAAGGATCCAGTTTTATAAATTTTCTCTTTTAAAATATTTATTCATCCTTATAAACTTAAAATGATATTATTGAAATTTCTAAAATAAGAATAATGAGCTAAAACACTGAGTCCTTCTAAGTTGCCTTGACTAAATTTGTATAAACGTGTGAATGCAATATGCATATATATTCCGCTGGTTATACTCTTACATTATGGGGCATAGGCGTATTTTCCTATGATTTTGTAGCCACTGTGTGTGTTTTAAATAACTTTTCTTTTTAGTCTTATGTTTGAGGACTTTTTCATTTACTTACGTTTTGTGTGCTATATATCCCTGTTAGTGGTACACGCGTCTGTCACTGACAGGGATATTTTGTATACAAGATTACACGCCACATAAAATACATACAATCAGGCATACCAACATAATACTTTTCTCTATCTGAGTACCGCAGGTTTCACGGAATTTCCCGGCGAATGCGGGTTTCCTATGCAGTAGATCTGCCTTGCCCGGTGCGTCAGTGAAGAAACACTGAACGGTGATCCTTTTCGGAATGTTTGAACTCTATTCAGTATGCCCGTAAAATCGCAGCATATCTGGTGACCGTTTTCTCTGTTTAATCTCGAGTGAGATACTGTAGTTGAGACAGCGGCTGTAAAGTGGCGGGCTAATTACTTCAAAGTATATTTAAATATATTTTATTTGACCATCTTTACACAACAATATGGTGCAATGTTTATATTATGCAACTAACAACTGAGCGACATGTTTCGACCCTACAGGGTTATCATCAGGCTTATAAAATAATAGTGTTAACCAAGGTACATACGGTATTACTACCACGGGATCCCGTAAGTAGTATTACCGTATGTACCTTGATTAACACCATTATTTTATAAGCCTGGTGATGACCCTGAAGGGTCGAAACATGTCGCTCAGTTGTTAGTTGCATAATTTAAACATTGCACCGCATTGTTGTGTAACGATGGTCAAATAAAATATACCATTGTACGCACACAACGGGATGGAAACCCCTCAGTTTACTTCAAAGTAGTTTGCTTTGTAGCTTGGCAGGACATTTAAAAATTAATATTCAAGAATCCAAATAAATTTTTTATTTAAAATAAGCTGAAGACGATAAACTAATAAATTACACTACATATGATGGGAAGATACAAAGCACAATCGATATGATAGAGAAAGGCGTATGACTGTAGGACTCCCAGTACAATGTACTTTTTAAGGCGGAAGCTGGCAGAGATTTCGAAAGTATCGCTTGTTCAAAAATTCCCCAGACTCCCTCAAACACCCTCACTATAAGGCATAGAAATCTTCGGGATACCTACGTCCTAAAAGGTTGTCAAAAAACAAGCATTACCAAATATGGACATAAACGTAAAAGCTAGGCGTGATGCTGTGTTACCAGCAAGCAGGATGCCTAATTCTTACAGTCTTTAGGTTATTTCGAAAAAAAAAAAAAACAGTAATTACGTGATAGCGATCCCCAGCACGGAAACCTTACCGGGTGTCCGTCGCTATTGCGGACAGTTTAAACCAAGTGCGTTTGTGGGGATTTCGCTCTTAATATTAAAGTAAATATAAAGGTCAAGTTCACCCTAGAACAGACCACGAAGATCCAGAGGTGGAGTAGAGGTATAGCTCTACTCTTTCTTTAACCTCGACGTTAGATGGGGTGGGTGGTCAACGCCACGTCCCGGCCGCATTACCCCTGGGAAAGAGACCCGGTATAGGAAGCTGGGTGGGCACCAGGGCCGGTCTGGACGGATGCGGAAAATTTCGCCCCCACCGGGATTCAATCCCCGGACTGTTCAGCCTGACTGAGCTATCCCGGCCGCTCGCTCTTAGTATTAGTGTACTGTAAGGACGTGTAACACAGGTGTAAGTACGGCTGGTATCACTGTGTACCACTCTTCTGCCAACTGACCTAGTAAATCGCTAATCCGTCAACCTCATTAAGGCGTCGTTGTCGAATTGCACCATTCCATACTGATGCAAGAGAGAGCAAGCCTCTTCTCAGTCGCCTCACGACATAAAAAGAAATCTCCACCACACTCCCCGCCGCTAAGTTACACTCGAAACCTACAACCCTTGGAAATTAACTTCCTGTGGGGAGGATCAGTAGCTTGTGAGTGGGGCGTCTGTTACTTCCTGCAGTTGCAACTCGCACCAGATCGTCACGTCCAAATATATATCTCCTGCACCACTACTGTTCTCCTGTTCTAGGATGGGTGATTGCTGTCCTTGACCACGAACAACCGTACCTCGATGCAGATTCGGCTGAATGAAGGCCCATTTGCATCTTTTATGCAGAGTTTGAAGATAATCTCCTGACCAGTTTTCCCAAGGAATTTGCAGGATCCACTGCAAGGGTTGCCACCCGGCCACAACACCAAAGAGACACATAAGGTAGTTTAGTTTCACGAAAGCTTGTAACAGGGGAACCTATCAGGAATCGTCTTGGACTAAGATAGGTGCAGTCATTTGGATACTGGACAAAGCTATTAGAGGGCGAGAATTCAGAAGTACCTTTGGGTGAGGAGAGTCCTTACTTCTTCGAAAGTAAGTGCTGTGACCCTTACCAGACTCTTTAAGTGACAAATCATACAGCGCAAGCCGGCCTCCCAAATCCCCCAAAAGTGTGGCGAGTGTGGGGGAATAAAATGCCTAGTAAATGCTTCTGAATTTGCGAAATCCAAAAGTTAGACTGACTTTCTTCCTATGTGAAAAGTTACTTGAGTTCTTGAACTTTGTGATGAGCTCCAACAGATGCTTTCCTGTCGTCAGACTGCAAATTTAAACATTTCTTACTTCGTGCAATGAATCTCTGAAGAAGAATATAAAATGCGGCGGAGGTTAAATTACTGATTCTGGATCAGTTACCTTGACTGCTAAGCAGATATGAAGACGGTGACAATAGCGTTTAATGTATTGTGCAGTGTAACACTCTATAATCTAATATGTAAATGCAGAAAATACAGGGGAATATTTTGATACTACAGTGGGTTATGCTAGAACGAACCTAAGTGGTTCTAGAACCTCGGTCCTTATAGCATCTGTTCATTCTAGCGTATTTTGCAATATATGTATGTAGCGGTAATCCGTTCAAGGCCCACAGCCTAGAACAAAATTACCATCCAACAAAACCATTTAATCAGGAAAACTGTAATACAAAATCAAAAAAATATAAGTGTAAAAATAATGTAAAATTAATTTATTTAGCCATACCATATTCACCTCATCACTTAGATCTCCTACATTTTTTCCACTTTCTTGCTTGGAAATTATTTCTTTCTTATGTCTAAGTTAATTAGCTTTCCCACTCTATTGTGCCGGCTCATAGCTAAAATTATATAACAGAATAATTTAAAAAATATTTTCACTGCTAAAGGCGCAAATAACTGAACTAAACTGATTAAACTGATAACTGAACCTCACAAACGAGAAAAAAGATGATGACTGACGCTCTAATCAGAGTGGGAAGGTCCGACACGTCATTCCCACGCGCGTGCTACGTCGGCCGATAGTATTGCTCCGCGTTCGTTGCAGCATCTGTGTTCGTAGTAGCATCTGTGTTCGTAGTAGCATCTGTGTTCGTAGTAGTATCTGTGTTCGTAGTAGCATCTGTGTTCGTAGTAGCATCTGTGTTCGTAGTAGCATCTGTGTTCGTAGTAGCATCTGTGTTCGTAGTAGCATCTGTGTTCGTAGTAGCATCCTGATTTTATTGATAAAACTGTTCGTTTTAGCATCGTTCGTTTTAGCACACCCCAAAATCTTTGCAACGCAGATGAAACCGTGCACTCTGAACATGAAAGAAGTAAGTGCCACCGAAATGTCTGCATGTCTACTTGCCTACCAGACACTACGGCATCACATTCGGACGGACAGCAAACTTGACGGAACGTACGGTCGCATTTTAGTGGCATTTATTTTAAAAATATTAAAATGTATATTAAAGTAGCTTATTTACCACCAGAGAGGATAATTTTCCCTCTCGCCGCGAAGCATTTAAATACCAAATTTACAGTCTTCTATAACGTGGGCTATAATATGGGGCATGCAGTTGCCAGCACAGTAGAGAATAACATTAGCATTTCAAGTGTTGATATTTGCTCGTGCCACTACGACTTATGACCCCTGACGCCCATTTCATACAAAAGGGCTCATTTATAATGTACATTTTGAAACTGTTGCTCCCTCAACCCTCTTCCGCAAGAGCTGTGTATATCCTAAAGGTTGGAAAAGCGATGGATGCTAAGGGATGCAGAGGGGTTGGAAGTTTTATTTAAAAAAAAACAGGAATAAAGGAGCCTCGCGGATTGAAAATGTATAAACATACGGAGACACTAGGACTTCTGGCTTGCATTCAGAAGTATTTATGAAAAAAATGGGATCATGTATAAGGCGAGATACAGTGTTAAAAAGGTTCCATATTGAAAAATAACGGCAGAACCAAGTTTTATGATACATCATGTCGTCAGAATAGCACTTTCAGTTGTATAGACAGAGCATTCGTCCTTCTTCTTACCATTCAATGTCATTCAATGAATTCTTTTTTTTGTCTCAAATCTTGGATAGATTGCAGTAAAAATTCCCTGGTCCTGCTTTCAAAAAGAATATTCTTTTTTATTCCTTCTTACATTACCGTTGCACATATTTCCATGCATGTCTTGTATAGTTTTGTGTGTTTTTAAGATCAGTTTCTGGAATGCAAAAGAGTACCTTCACGTGTAAGATTCACCTTCTAAATATCTCATAACCTGTTAATACATTTAAAAGACCGTGAATCTGTACACTCACGTGGATTTACATGCGATGGATATTTTGCATCACTTTATGTCCTTTGTAATTAACTTCGAAAATAAACAAACAGATCATAGAATGGAAGGAAGTTGCATTTATGAAATATCTCATAATTTGTTTACAAATTCAAAAGGTAGTGATAATCTACATGTACGTGACTTTTCCTACTTCATCTTCGACACTCTCAGTGTGACATCTAATAGGTGTGAGTCTTTGATCTTCAGGTGACCGTTCATCGTGATAAATTCCTATAATAGAACCAACTAGATGCACCAATTTCTCAAATTTATTCCAAAAATAAATTTCTTTAATCGGTTCATCTGGTTGGTTTTATTATAAGAGGTGTGAGTGTGTGTTCAATAGCTAATTTCAATAATTTCTCTACATATGGTTCCATACTGAAATGTTCATATAAAATATTCTTTAAATTAAATTCATTTATGTTTCTAAATATATGTATATTTGAATAATGTAGAGTAAACTTTATAAGGAATGACATTCATATATTAAGTTTTATCATGTACAAAGGCTGGTCGAAATTTTTTAAAGAACCCAAAACAACTGCACATATTCTTCATATATACAGTTCCCTTTCAATAAAGCCATTTAATTTAAGTTAAATTGACTGGACACAAAAAGGGTGCAGGTGTATCGCACTGAGTATCCTTTGAAGTGTTTATCCCAGCGTGACTCGGGGTCAGCGAGTCGTATCGTAGAGTTTGACTTACTGCAGTCTTGGGATTAATCAGATCTGGAAGGCGATGAAAGAAGACTAGAGATTCACACTTAAACAGAAGTGTTTATTACATGCGTACTAACGAACCCTTGAATCTGGTTGTGCTGGCTGTCTTAGGTGGGGCAAGGCCGACCCTTGGCGGTCCAACGTTCAGAAAGGACTGCCTTCTTCTATTGTAGAAAGTGGAAGAGCGACAGGTCGTTTTCTTACGGTAAAGGTAAAGTTAAGGGTAAAATTCACCCTAGAACAGTCCACGAAGGCCCAGAGGGGGGGTAGAGGTATAGCCCTTCTCTTCCTTTAACCTCGGCGCTAGACGAGGTGAGTGGTCAACGCCGCGCCCCGGTCGCTTTACCCCAGGGAAAGACCCGGTCCTTTTTGTGTAGGAGGCTGGGAGGGCCTCATAGCCGGTCTGGATAGGTGCAGAAAATGTTGCCCCCATCGAAATTCGATCCCAGGACCGTCCATCCCATAGTGAGTCGCTATACCGACTACGCTATTGAATACAATTATTCTTTTCATCACCCTCGGCACTCTTCCTACATCACGTGTATCATTCACTGTAACTTTCACTGTTTTTAAAACTTTGTCCTTGGGTACGAAAGATAACTGTAGGAGAAATACTGAGGTACAACACGCGATCCCTCGCTCCAAGGTACGTTTCAATAAACACCAGTTCGTAAAACCTTTACACAACACAGCCTCCGTTAGTTTCAATTTCAATTAACACTTTAATTTAATGGCCATTTCTACCAAAAGTATGATTTGTCAACTCAGGTTCGGAATGACCTCTTAGTCATATTTTCTTTTGTTTGTCTGATATGAACAATTTAGTGGCACAGCTGCGGGGTCTCATTGTTCGTGTTAATGTTTATATTTCCAGTATTTGCAGTTGGACCTGTTTCTGCAGAACTTTGTATATCCCTAGGCGACCCAGTTCTCACAGCGTCATTTCATCCATATATAAAGTTCCTATAAAATATAAGCCCACTACGATAACAAAATAAATGTACTATTACAGAATACGTGTTGTGTTTCACTAAATTGTGGTTTTTCCATTTTTGTTCCTTGATTTTCTTCTCCATCTCTGATACCTAAATATTAGCACATTGTATGTCGTCAAAATGAGACACCGTTTGCTTGAATTTCACGTCTACAGATAAATGGTTGAGATTAAACTTTAGGTTTAATTCTACACAACAGTCATACTGGAGGGGGATTTGTGTAAGTAAATCTCCTTTCAAAGATACATTACTCATCACCGTAAAACTGGCTTGTAAGAGTGCCGAAGTGCTAAATCCTTGGCATCCAGAGTTAATTCGTAAATTGCCTGCTCCTTATGACAAAACATTAAGAGTGAATCTTATGTTTATTGGACCGTGCATCATTATGATAGTTTAAGAATAAAACATCAACTTGATGCCACTTGGTATTTTATTTCACTTCTTATGTGCTCAACATGTTTCGGATATTAATATATCCATCACCAGGAGCTTGCGACTATTCTACTGAATTACCACATTGGTCGCATTTTTCTTGGTTCGATGTGTGTTGGAGTTTCGGCGTGGTTGAGTTGGAGTGGTACCAAGCATATGTTCCTCAGCCTATCCGATGGGTCTAGTATTCCCTGTCTCGCACTTTCACTGCTGTTTAACAGTGCCTCTTCACGAAATAGTGATCCAAGTAACTGGATTCTTTGTATCCAAAC
>Ga0123357_10013243_pt1 | contig 10687 bp, 9 predicted proteins | sample TergutEmb28metaG_FD_89873 | JGI IMG/M metagenome (GOLD analysis project Ga0123357, IMG submission 89873) | Embiratermes neotenicus P4 segment gut microbial communities from Petit-Saut dam, French Guiana - Emb289 P4 | ecosystem: Host-associated > Arthropoda: Insects > Digestive system > Gut ...
ACGACCGTCCGGAACTGACGGAGGGACGAGAAGGCTTCTTCCATCTGAACGGATTCGGCGGCACCGTCGAGCAGGCAAGTTCCAACTACATCATCCGCGACCACGAGGACGAAGCTTTCGCCGCCCGCAAGAAGCTGATGACGGACATCGCGGCCAAGCTCAACGCCGCCTTCGACGAGCCGCGCGTCACCGTCGAAATGCACGACCAGTACTACAACATGGCCCGCGTCATCGAGCAGCACATGGAGATCGTGGACCTGGCCAAGCAGGCCATGGGAAATCTTGGCATCACACCCGACATCGTGGCGGTGCGCGGCGGGACGGACGGTTCGAAGATCTCGTTCCTCGGGCTGCCGACGCCGAACCTGTTCGCCGGCGGCGAGAACTTCCACGGCCGCTTCGAGTACGTCCCGTTGCAGTCGATGGGGCGGGGCGTCGACCTGATCGTCGAGATCGTCAAGCTGAACGTCTGACGCAATCTTCACAGCCGCCACCCAAACGGCGAAGGCAGGGCAGCAGCTATGCTTGAAGTCACAACTAGCTCATAAGAGGATTACGCGATGGACGGTTCCAGCCTTCAGACACTCTTGGCACCGGTTGTCGCGCCCCACGGGCTTGAGATCGACCACATAGAGGTGTTACGTGTCGGCGGGCGTCAAGTCGTCCGCGTATTCCTAGACGGTGACGGACCGGATGGGCACGGCCCAAACCTCGACCAGATCGCCGCCGCCACCAAGGACATCTCGCATGAAATGGACGACGCTGACACGGGCTCGCAGCCGTACGTCCTCGAAGTTTCCAGCCGGGGCGTTGACGCGCCGCTGCAAACCCCGGCGCAGTTTCGTCGAAATGTTGGACGGTTGGTGCGCGTCAGCCTGAACACCGGCAATGCCGAGACTGCACGCATCACGGCCGTCAGCGACGACGGTGTCGAACTTACGCCCGATGGCGGTTCCGCCGAGGTAGTGCCTTTCGATGCGATCGCCACCGCCAAGGTACAAGTTGAGTTTCGTGATGCCACGGGCGCCGGCGACGTCGCCGCAGAGGAGGAATGATGGATATTGATCTGGTCGCGTTGCGCGATATTGAACGTGACAAGGAAATCCCGCTCAGCTACCTGCTGAACACGCTGGAGGGCGCGCTTCTCAACGCCTATGAGAAGTCGGATGACGCCAAGCCGGGAGCCCGTGTCGAGATCGACCGCAAATCGGGCGAGGTGAAGGTGCTTGCGCCCGAATTGGATGCCGACGGCGAAAAGATCGGCGAGTTCGATGACACGCCGGCAGGCTTCGGACGGGTGGCGGCCGCCACGGCCCGTCAGGTTATCTCGCAACGTTTGCGCGAGGCCGAGGACGAGCGTCGATTCGGCAAGTTTGCCGCTGCCGCCGCCGAAGGCGATGTGGTGATGGGCACGGTGCAAGCCGACCGCGATTCGCAGACGGTGCGTGTCGATATCGGCGGGTTTGAGGCCATCATGCCGCCGGCTGAGCAGGCGCCGGGTGAGCAATACACCCATGGGAAGAAGATCCGCGTCTATATCGTGACGGTGCGCCGCGAACTGCGGGGCATCCAAGTGGTGGTGTCGCGCACCCATCCGAACCTCGTCAAGAAACTCTTCGCGCTGGAGGTGCCCGAGATCGAGCAGGGCATCGTCGAGATCGTCGCCATCGCCCGCGAGGCAGGACATCGAAGCAAGATCGCTGTGGCGTCTAGTGACACAGATATCTCCGCCAAGGGCGCATGCATCGGGCCGATGGGTGCCCGTGTGCGCAACGTCATGCACGAGTTGAACGAGGAGAAGATCGACATCGTCGATTACGCCACCGACCCGGCGAAGTTCATCGCCAACGCCTTGTCGCCGTCCAAGGTGACTTCCGTCGAAGTTGTCGACCTGGCGGCGAAGGCGGCCCGGGTGACGGTGCCGGATTACCAGTTGAGCCTGGCGATCGGCCGCGAGGGTCAAAACGCCCGTCTGGCAGCCCGTTTGACGGGCTGGCGCATCGACATCAGAGCCGACAGCGAACCCACCCAAGAGTCGGCTCCGGCCGCGTGAGCGCCCCGATTCGCACCTGCGTCGGCTGTCGCCAACGCGTAGAAGTGACGCCGGGTTGTGGGCTGGTGCGGTTCGCCCTTGTGGCTGGCGTGCCCACTCGTGACGACCTACACCGGTTGCCCGGGCGAGGGGCCTGGGTGCATGAGACGTGCCTGGATAAAGCTCAGCGAAATGGTGCCTTCCGGCGCCTGCTGGCTAGGTGAGACGCCTAAGGAGACGGCCCGGCCATCCTGAGCCCCGATCCGTCATTGTGCAGGCAGGCGCAGGATATATCCCCCTATTCGGAGAAGTTATCAAATTGTGATCAAAATACTTACTGACTGTTCAGTAATTGATATATGCTGATTAGAAAGCCGCCCAGGGGTGCAGGCGAGACGTTACCTTGACGGCTTCTCAGCAAAGGCTAGGCAGTGATGCCGACAGTGACTGGTGGAGCAGGATGATCGAAGTCGATCCTGGTGTAGACAAGCTGGTAGGTCAGCTCGGTCTCGAACAGAAGGTTGAACTCCTGACTGGCCAGACCGCGTGGCGCACATGGCCGATTCCTGTCATCGGTCTGCGCAGCATGGTTCTGTCCGACGGCCCCGTCGGGGTGCGTGGCACCAATGAGACACCCGACGAGGCGTCCGACTGCCTGCCGTCGCCAACTGCGCTGGCGGCGTGCTGGGACGAGGCACTGGCCTATCGAACTGGGCTTTGGCTGGCCGGCCAGGCTCGGTCTCACGGCGTCGACGTGGTTCTTACGCCGGTCGTCAACATCCAGCGCACCCCGATTGGCGGGCGGCACTTCGAGTGCCTTTCAGAGGATCCGCTGTTGACGGGCGATATTGCCACCGCGCTGATCGAAGGTTTGCAACATGGCGGCGTGGCCGCCTGCATCAAGCATTTCGTCGGCAACGAAGTAGAGACGAACCGGACGAAGTACCTCTCACAAATCGGCGAGCAGGCGTTGCGAGAAGTCTATCTTGCCCCGTTCGAACGAGCTGTTCGAGCGGGCATCTGGTCCGTCATGGCTGCCTACAACAAGGTCGCGGCCGGGGGAGTTCTTGCGAACATGGTGTCGCAGCGGTATCTGCTGATGGACGTGCTAAAGGGCGAGTGGGGCTTCGCCGGCCCTGTGATCAGCGATTGGACGGCCGTGGACGAGACCGTCCCGTCTGCGCTCGGCGGCACCGATCTTGCCATGCCTGGCCCTCACAGTGCATGGTCCGATGGCAAACTTCTGACGGCTGTGAAACAGGGCGACGTGCCTGAATCATGCATCGACGACAAGATCGGGCGTCTGCTTTACTTGGCCCGTCGGGTTGGCGCCATCGGTGAGGATGCGGAGCCCGCGCCGGATGCCGACCCAGAACTGCCGCGCCTGGTGGCAGCCCAATCCTGCGTCGTCCTGACAAACAGCGACGACACGCTACCGGTGGCCGATCCGGCATCCGTCCGCTCCATTGCGCTGATCGGGCCTAATGCCTGCGAGCCGCTATTGATCGGTGGCGGTTCAAACCATGTAAAGATCGCCCACCCGATCACCTGGACGGCTGGCTTGGCGCAGGGGTTCCCGGCAGCCGAGATTGAGCTCTGCCCTGGGGTGTCATCAAGGGTGGCACCGCCAGAACTCGATATTGCGCACACCCGCTTGCCCGGCATGACCCAACATGGCGTCCGTGTTGAGTATCTTGACGGCGCGGACCAAGTCTTGCGGTCGCTAGACTGCCAGTCGTGGTCAGGCATATTCGCCGATGACGTCCCGGCGACGACGGCCACTGTTCATATCGAGACCAGCGTCCGCCTGGATGCGCCGGGTGACCACTGGCTGGGCGTCGGCACCGTCGGACGCCACAAGATCCTCGTCGATTCGCAAGTTGTCGATCAGTCGGATGAAACGGCCGGGGACGAGACGATGATCGATTCGTCATTCAACCTGCCGCCGACATGGGGCGCGACCGTCTCGGTCACAACGCCCCGCTGGGTCCGCCTCGAAGCTTGGGTGCAGGCCATAGCCACGCAATGGGGGCCTCGGGCCCGTGCATCATTGCACCATCGAGTGCCTGGCCCCAGCGATGATGAGACGATCGCCCAGGCTTGCTTGGCAGCGGAGCGCGCCGATCTGGCTATCGTCATCGTCGGAACCAACCAAGAAACCGAGTCCGAGGGTTGGGATCGTACCGATCTTCGGTTGCCCGGCAGGCAGGACGGGTTGGTCGAAGCTGTGCTGACAAGACGGCCGGATGCCTTGGTCGTCGTGAATGCCGGCGCACCGGTGGTGTTGCCGTGGCTAAACCGCGCCCGCACCGTCTTGTGGTGTTGGCTTCCCGGACAGGACGCCGGGGCGGCCTTGGCGGACATCCTGACGGGCGTGCACGAACCGTCCGGACGCCTGCCGTGGAGCCTGCCCGACACACAGGACCATTGCCCGGTGCCCAACGGGGTGCCGGACGAGCACGGCGTGATCGACTACACAGACGGTGTCGACGTTGGTTATCGCGGCTGGGCCAAAGCCGGCCGCCGCCCGGCCCGTCCGTTCGGTTTCGGCCTCGGATGGTCGTCCTGGCAGCTCGACGGCTGCAAAGTCATCGAACAGACCGACCAAAAAGTCGATATCGCAGTCGATCTTAGAAACTGCGGAAATCGGGCCGGCGCAGATGTCATCCAGGCCTACATCGCGGCCCCGGCCGATTCATCCCGCCAGGGGTTGCGGCGTCCGGTTCTTTGGCTGGCCGGGCACGGGCGGGTCGAAGCTGCCCCCGGCAAGGCTGCGCAGGTAACCGTCACGATACCGCGCAGGGCCTTCGAAGTCTGGCGACCGGCTGAAGGGACGACGCCCGGGCAATGGGTGTTGCCGGCTGGTGACTACAGGATCGCCGTTGGACACAACTGTCTCGACCTGCCGATGCGTGTGACGGTGTCGTGGAGTGAAGGAGCGGCCTTGACGAAGTGATTTACCCAGTGCTTTGAAGACAACCAACAAGAAAGGTATTTACGTTATGACAGATCAAATCAAGCTCGGTCTTGTGACCGATGCAGCGCCGATCGAAGAGATCGCCGATGGCTGGGACTTTTATGAAATCCCTTGCCAATTTCACATCATGCCGATGCACTCGGAGGTCAAGTGGCGCGCCAGCCGTGACCGCTACCGTGCCCGCGGCGTACCCACCCCGGTTGCCAGCCATTACATCGGCGGCGACGATCCGACGAGCGGATTTGGTGCCTTCGCGTCCGGGCCTGGCTATGACCGTGAACAGGAGTTGTTCTGGGCGTCAAGGGCATTCCGCCGCATGAACGAGATAGGCGTCAAGGTGGTCGGCATCTGGGGCGGCATGTTCCGCTGCCCGGACGGCTACTCCAAGGCCCAGGCCTGGGATGACGCGATCAGCTTCTGCAACATTGTGGCCGACGAGGGCGAGCGCTGGGGAATCAAGATCGCTTTGGAGCCGAACGCCGACCCCGACACATTGTTCCCGAGCTATACAGAAGGGCTTAAGTTCACCAAGTCGCTCGGACGCGATTCTGTGCGGCTGATGGTCGACCTGATGTATTTCGTGAAACTAGGGGAGTCGTTCGACCTGATACGCCAGGACCCGGATTACTGCCTACATGTGCAAATGGCCGGGGCCGGCCATGGCGGCCATTCGCAGACGAACCTCGACCCGCGCACCAAAGAGTACGACGATCTGTTCGCCGCCCTCAAGGACGTCGGTTACACCAGCACTGTCTCGGTGGCAGCTCCGTGGTTTGCCACAAATGGGGCCGATCCGATCGATTGGTCGTACGAGACCACCAAGACGTTGCGTTACATGCAAGACCTCCGGGCGAAATTCTGGTGAGTTAAAAATGACGGACAAGCTCAATGTCGCCGTGGTATTGGAGTGGCACCCATTCGATGTGCGCCACTTCTACGAAATGCTGTGGTCGATGGACGACGTCGCTGCTTACGTTCAACCATGGGACATTTTTGTGCAAGATCCTGCCCGGTCGTCCTATGACGTCGTGCTGTATTACAACATGAGTTTCCCCGTCCCGCCCGCTGATGACGCTCGTCGCTTGTACGTCGAAAACGAGTTGGGCTCTACCACCCAGGGCGTTGTGTTGCTGCACCACGGCGTTCTCAGCTACGAGACATGGCAACCCTGGGACGAGGTATCCGGCACGACCGACCGTGGTTTCAAATTCCATCAGGGCGAGCGCATTCCGACCACCGTGGCGGATCGCGCACACCCCATCACGGCCGGCGTTTCGGATTTTTCGCTGGTGGACGAGTCTTATGAGATGCCCGAACCGGCACCCGATAATCACGTCCTCCTCACCACGAACAATCCGCTCAGTCCCCACGCCCTCGCGTGGACGCGGACATATGGCCAGTCACGGGTGTTCTGCTACCTGTCAGGACACGACAACAGTGCCTGGAGTTCGCCGGAATTCCGACGGATTCTGCACCAAGGCCTGCTGTGGGCGGCGCACCGTCCCAAATAGGGCGGGCAAGGCCTTTCAGCTCAAGCTAAACAAATAAAGAAAACAACGATAAGGAGAACAAATGAAATATCCAATCAGACCCGTTATGGGCTTGGCCGTGGCATCAGCGTTCGCACTGATGGTGACAGGCTGCAGCTCTGGCACGACTTCGGGCGGCGCATCCGGCACGCCCACGTCGGCGAATCTGGTGATGACCATCTGGGGCAGTGACACTGACACCCAAACGTATCAGGCACGCGCTGACGCGTACACGGCCACAAACCCCGGTATCAAAGTGACGGTGCGCAACATTCCGACCGCCAATTACCTTCAGCAGGTCAACACGATGATCTCTGGTGGCCAAGCCCCGGATATCATCCTGGTTGACTCGTCCAGTGGCCCAAGCCTGGCTTCACGTGGCGCACTCGTCAATCTCTCGCCTCTGATCACCTCGGCCAATCTCGACCCGACCTCGGTCGTCGATGCGGGGCGTCTGACCGGGTACCAGCTCAACGGTCAGCAATTCGCACTGCCAGACCGTGGCGGCAACATCGTCTTCTTCTACAACAAGACGATGTACGACGCGGCCGGCCTGTCCTACCCGACAGCCGGTTGGACGTGGGACGAGATGGTCTCCAACGCGCAGAAGCTGACCTTGACCAGTGACGGTCAGACGACGCAGTACGGCGTCGCTGTGGACGACTGGCCAAATGCGACGGCGTCGGTGCTGAGCGGCTTCGGTTGCCAGTGGTTCAACTCTGATCTCACGCAGCCGACGATCAACTCGGATGCCTGCCAGACCGGTCTGCAGAAGTACGGAGACCTGTCGCTCAACCTCAAGGTTTCCCCGACTCTGCAGGATTACGCAAACTTCGGCCAGAACGTCAACCGTGACGCATTGTTCCAGGAAGGCAAGACGGCCATGATCTGGGCCGGCGTCTGGGATGCCTCCGGGTTTGACCAAGCTGGGTTGAAGTTCGGCATCGTGCCGCCACCGGTCGGCGTCGCCGGCCAGCCAAACATGGAGGCTTTCGGAACTGGCATTGCCATCTCGCAGGCCTCGCAGAACCAGGCCGCGGCCTGGAACGTCGTCCAGTACATGTTCTCAGCCGCCGGTCAACAACCGATCGTCGACAACAAGGAAGACGTGCCGAGCGCCAATTCGTTGATGTCAGCTTGGCAAGCCACTTTGCCTGCTGGCGTCTCCTATGACGAAGTGACCAAGGCCACCTCGAGCGGCGGCGTCTTCTCTCAGCCTGGTCTGCCGCAGATCAACCAGCTCAACCAGCAATTGCAAACCGATTTGGATCCATTCTTCAACGGCGAGGCCAGCGCCTCCGACGCGTTGAACCAGGCTCAAACCGATTTCACCTCCATTCTGGCCAACAGCTAGCAAGGAGACAGAGTGACCAAGAGCAGACGGGCATGGCCGCGATTGACCATGCGGCGACGTGAAACGGTGGCGTTCTACGCATTCATGTCGCCGTGGATAATCGGAATGGTATTCCTGTTCGCGATGCCGCTCGTGGTGACGCTTGGTTTGAGTTTCACGAAGTGGAACTTGATCCAGCCGCCCACCTGGGTGGGGTTCGCCAACTATGCCCGCCTGCTCTTTGGCCACGGTAGCAGTTTCATAAAGGCACTGGGGAACACCGCGTATTACGCGGCGCTCCTCGTGCCGATCAACCTGATATTGAGCCTGGTGTTCGCCACACTGCTCAACCAAGTCACCGCCTTGCGTCGTTTCTTGCGGACGGCCTTCTATCTGCCAAGCACACTGCCCATCGTCGCCGTGGTCATGTTGTGGAGTTGGCTGCTTGCGCCAGCGGGTTTCTTGAACCAAGGGCTTGGATTGTTGGGCATACACGGGCCCGCCTGGTTGGTGGACCCACGGTGGATCAAAGACGGCCTTATCATCATGGGGGCTTGGCAATTCGGCGGCAGTCTTGTGCTGTTCTTGTCTGGCATGCAGGGAATTCCCCTGTCGTACTATGAGGCGGCCGAATTGGACGGAGCCGGCGGCTGGCGGCGTTTCCGTCACATCACACTGCCGATGCTTTCGCCGATCATCTTGTTCAATCTGATAACTGGTGTGATCGCCGCTTTGCAGGTGTTCGCGCAGGTGTTCATCATCACAGGCGGGCACAATCCGGGGGCGCAGATGATCGTCCCGGCGGTTTATCAGAACGCGTTCACTTTCTATCAGATGGGTGATGCATCTGCTATCTCGGTGATGTTCGTTCTGCTGATTCTGATTCTGACGATGCTTATCCTGCGATCGTCACGGTATTGGGTTCACTACGAAGGCGATGATGACGAATGAGTGCCCAAACCCAAACGAGCGCGCGCCAATCGCCGCAGATCTCGAGAGCCACAGGGCATCGTCGCCGAGGCCCTTCAATGCCGGCCCGGATATCCACATGGGTGGTGTTGTTGATCGGCTCTGTGATCATGGTTCTACCGGTGTTGTGGATGTTGGCGACATCGCTTGCCAACACCAAATACGCGACCACTTTCCCGCCGAAATTCTTCCCCACGACGTTCCAGATCTCGAACTTCGTCAATCTGTTCACGCAGACGCAGGTGCCCCGCTGGTTCTTGAATTCTGTGATCATTGTCGTCCCGTCGATGATCGGCCAGGTGCTCGCGTCGTCATTTGCCGGTTATGCTCTAGCCCGGCTTCGCGGTGTCGGTCGGCGGTTCTTCTTTATCGCCACTTTGGCGACAATCATGATCCCATATGAGGCGACGATAATTCCCACATTCGTCATGTTCCGCTATTTGAATTGGATCAACACATTCTGGCCGATCATAGTGCCGCAATTCGTCGGCAGCGGCTACACCATCTTCTTGATGCGGCAATTTATCATGCAGATTCCCAAGGAATACGACGAAGCTGCCCGGCTCGACGGGTTGGGTTTCTTCGGCACATGGTTGCGTGTTATCGTGCCGCTGTCGGCGCCGGCAATGGCGACGGTGGCGATTTTCACATTCACGGCGCAATGGTCGAGTTTCTTAAGTCCGCTGATATTCATAAATGACCCCGACAAATACCCGCTGGCGTTGGGTATTTACTCCATGACAATGACTTCGAATATCGGTGAAACGCCGCCTTGGAACATCATCATGGCGGCATCCGTTTTGCTGACCGTGCCGATGGTGATGGTGTATTTCTTCGGCCAGAGGCTGGTCTATGAGGGCAACAACAGCCTTGGACGTATCAGGGTTTGAGGGCATCCTCGGCGGTCACCTGGTGTCGTCGCGAGCCGCCCGCGGCGACGCTGGACAATATCGCGTCAATGCCGAAGACGGTCGCGTCCGCCAGCGAGAATGAGCCTGGGTTCAACAGCCACTGCGTCTGCAACCCGTCCATCAAAGCAATGATGTTGCTGGCGGCTGCCGCCAATTCCTTGTCACTCAGAGGGTCGTCGAGCGGGCTGAATTTTCGGAGCTCGCCCATAACCAACCCGCGCAGCCACTCGAAACGGCCAGTGAAATAGTCAGCCCCCGGGTTCCCCTCGGTGACGGCTTCTGCCGACAAGACGACATAGGCTTGCACGATGCCGGGACGCGACTCGTTTAGCTTCGCCACTGTGACCAAGTGGCGGAAGTAATCCAGCCCATAGGCGGCACGCGCCTCGGAACTATCCAGGCTGTCACGCTGATCGAGCACCGCCCTCAATAGGTCTTCTTTGCTGCCAAAATGGTGCAAAATGCCAGCTTGTGACATGCCGGCAAGGTCAGCGACATCACCCAGCGTGCCGGCATGAAACCCCTTAGTTGCGAAGACCTGGCGAGCGGCGTCGATGATCTCTTGGTGGCGCTGGGCCGTGCCGTCGCGTGGCCCATATTTCTTGCGTGCGCCCTTACGTGGCTTGGAGGTTGCCTGGGAGATTTCATTCATGACAGATCGAGACTACCCCAAGCTGTTGTCAGTCGGGCATTGGCACTACCTCGGTGGGCCACGCGAAGTCATTTCCAAGGTGTTTCCCCTTGGTCTTCCTGCTAGACTAGACAGGCTGTCACAAAGACGGCGTTATCGCCTTGCCGGGCAGATATCCAACGAAGAAAGTGGGCAGATGCTCATGAGCGCTCGATGAGTACCCAGAAATGAGCACACACAGCTAACCGGCCCGGCATGCTCGGGCCTGAAGGAGAACAGTGGCCAAGGTCCGAGTGTCCGAACTC
>Ga0123357_10013244_pt1 | contig 10687 bp, 8 predicted proteins | sample TergutEmb28metaG_FD_89873 | JGI IMG/M metagenome (GOLD analysis project Ga0123357, IMG submission 89873) | Embiratermes neotenicus P4 segment gut microbial communities from Petit-Saut dam, French Guiana - Emb289 P4 | ecosystem: Host-associated > Arthropoda: Insects > Digestive system > Gut ...
AACCATTGCTGCGTGTACAGTGAAAAACTCCTGTTGATGGACAGAGGAACTGTCCGAAACAGGTAGAGATTTATTCCAAAAATAAATTTGAGAGATTGGTGCATCTAGTTGGTTTTATTATAAGAATGTATCACGATACACGGTCACCTGAACGTCAATATCGTTACTTCCAGCCATTCCGTCAACGACCGAAGGGCCAATTGCCGGTGCCCATCTGCCACTATCTCTTGTAGCAGCCTTTGCGTTGCAAGAGTTATTAAATCAAACATAGTCATGTGCCTTCGGCTGACATGCTACCGGCTTGATAGGAACTTCTGAAAAATAAATGTTTCGATTCCTTTTTTTATAGTTCAATTTAAAAATATTTGAGAGGGGGGTGGAGGGTGTATTTGAGCAATAAATGTATAACAGTCTCCGACACAGTTCAAGGTACTGGGTTAGAGTAAAAGATAAGGATAAAATGAGCCCTTTACCATATTTATTTTTAATGGTGAGATGTCAGGTAACATTCGTTCAGACCTCATTCAGTAACGGATTTGAATCTCCAAAATACCGTAGTGTCTTTGTGTTAATAGGTCTAGTATAATCCCAATTTCTTCGCTGCGAATCGTGTTCTACACCAGAGAGCCTGCACATTAAGGCTCTGGATGGAAAAATAGTTGGTGTCGGTCACTCTGTGGTTTTCTTTTGGTTTTTGTCCGCTCTTTGGATATATTAGGATACTTTACAGGGACACTGAAAGTTTTGAAATGTGGTACTGGAGATGGATGGAGGTCACATGGACCGATCATGTGAAAAATGGAGAAGAATTACTAAGACTAAAAGAGAAAAGGAACATGGAGCATATAAAAAAAGAAGGAAGAATATTTGGATTGGGTACTGCGTAGGAACTGCCAATTACAGCAGGTTACGAAAGAAAGAATAGAAAGAAGAATTGAAGTGACGGGAAGACGAGTAAGGAGACGTAGACAGCCACTGGATGGCCTTAAGGAATGGAGAGGATACTGGAAATTGGAAAAGGAAGCACTAGATCGCACTCTGTGGTGAATTTGCTTTGGAAGAGGCTGTGGAACTGTCGTAAGATAGATTATATGATGATGACATAAAATACAGAATTTTAATTTTTTTATATATATTCATGGGTCCGTGCATCGTGAATCAAATTTAATAATTGTCCAAAAAGATGCGACTGTATTCAGTTTATTATATTTCTGTAGGCAGCTCTACATGTTTCGGGTCTTGACACCCGTCATCAGGAGCTAGTACAACTGTAATTACTGCTTCTGGCACTCGTTGCTAAGTTGGAACTCAACAACGAGAGCGGATGGTAGTAGACCCGGTTGACCAGTGCCAGAAGCTGTAATTACAGTTGTACGAGCTCCTGTTGATGGGTGGCAACACCCAAAACACGTAAAGCTGCCTACAGAAATATAATAAACTGAATACACTCGCATCTTGTTGGACAATTATTAAATTAAAAAAAAAAACAGAATTTTAAATTTAATATAATTATATGTTCTGTACCGACAGCTGGGACAAATGAAAATCTAGATCTTCTGGGATGTTACGGTGTTTCGTTGGGTAAAAAGTACTTGTCGTTGCGAAGAATTGCAGTTCCTTCTTCCTCGGTGTCCAGCAGTCCCAGTCCTTTGACTACTTTGCTCCGAAGAAGAAGAAGAAGAAGGAGAAGAAGAAGAAGAAGAAGAAGGAGGAGGAGAAGGAGGAGGAGGAGGAGGAGGAAGAAGAAAGAATAATAATAATAATAATAATACACTACCATAGGTCTACTTTGAAACGTCGGAACTGTCTACCCGACAGAGTAAAACATTCCGAAAGAGCTGAGTCTTCGTAACGCCACTGTGAGAACATGATTGCTCGCACCCTACCAGCTTTACGGCATCTTGCTTTTTTTCTTTTTTGTAGGCGCTTTCGCAAAATTTCGAGAAGCGACTATTAGCTTCGTCATGTCTGTCCATCCTTCCGTCCGCATGCAACATGGAAGTTTGACATTTGAGAATCCTTCGAAAATATTTTAAAATAATTCAGATTCTTAGAATGACAGTTGTTTTAGATAAAAGTTGTAGAGAAAATCAAAACGTACTCTTTCCCCCCCCGAAAATTTTACCGTTTGTGAGATAATGTGGAAAAATATGGTAGAGCCAGACAGGCCACAAAACTTATTGCTTTTACACGGCAACAAGGGTTAGGCGAACGCACCTCAGTGTTCGTTATACGTACATTACCCATCTTATTCTGTACTTCTTTTCTTCCTTTCATCAGAACATACACGAATGTAACGTTATCTAGGTTCGTAGGGCGGCGTGGTTGTGATGTGATACCCTGTAGATTTGTGGGTAAGTTGGTCTCACCTATATACATGGTGTCACAAGCCAGGAGGTCTTAATCAGCAGCTCTATTATTCTCTGTCATCGGCATACTTGGGGGGGGGCAAATGGTCCTTCAATATTTCTCTACTTACGACTGTTTTTTTGGTTACTGAGTTGAAGAGGTAAATAAAATATTGTGACGCGAGCGGGGGAAAGGGGTGTATGTATATAAAGACCGGTTCAAATCAATCTTCCTCGTCTTTCTAACTTGACTTTTTCGTAAATTAAAGTTCCTAACACTTATGGTCGAATGTGCCCCGCCAGTTTTCCTGTCAAGTTCCGCTTACGCACCCAGTACCGGTATCCCCGCCTTTTACCACTCTTCTGAATTGACAATGGGAAGCCATCTGTGGGCGACACTAGCATGAATCGTAACACAACGATTCCGCTGTAGCTGGAGCTGGCATGTGGACACGCTATTGCCTTTGTTTGCCAGCCAATGGCGTCCGGATAAAATGTGCGTATACTACCGCCGGTTGCCGCCCTCTTCGTTTGGCGCGTGAACATCAATAACGTTGTGCTTTTCATTGGTTAACCGACTTACCGCTTGAGTGTATTCTCGAACGTATTCCAAGGATCTTGTAACAGATATATTACTTGTATTAAAAATAAACCATAAGAAATGATTTCATTGCATTATAAAACACATAAGTGATTTTTATTTGTTGTATGGGCAGTTTTCTTCTACACGGTGTAAAAACTTAGAAGTACAGTTACTATGTACCTTCGTGGTGCTGCGTCGCTCCGTGAGCACATTAATGTGTCCTAAACGAAGCGGCTCAGCGGGAAATCTGTGGTGTAGCATAGATGCAAGAGGAAGGAGGTGTTTTGTTTGACAACAAGTCCCAGTAATGTTTACTGTAGTTGAAGATATGGTTATTTTGTGATGAAATATCTAATGGGAGTAAATTGATGTATTAAGTTGTGTTTGTAATATGTATATAAAGCAGGTACGTACGTTTATAGACGCGAATGTATTGTGTTACTGTGATGGAACTTTTCATGCAGAAGAACTTAAATTCATAATGCCTTTGAATAAAAGTATAGTCACCTTTTTGTTCACACTAGGTTATTATTCAAGGATTCAAGAGTTACAGAGAGCAAACCATAGTTGAGCCATTTGATCCCAGACACAATGTTGTGGGTGAGTACAAGATAAATTTCGGCATATTACTCTTGATAAATTTTTAAGTAATGTGTATTACATTTACGGTTTCTGATACTGATAAATACATTGTCCCAATAAGATAAACAGCTTTTTACATAATAACGTATGAGTCAAACTGTGGTGTAGAACTGTGTATAGGTAACTTAATGTGCAGCTGCTGTAGTGTTAAAAGTAGTCGTTAATCCTTGCCTTGTAGACTTTTAGTTTTATTTCTTCTTGAAGCAATTACTGAACTAAATATTCCAGAGAAATTAATCAGGTCGGGTAAAATATATGCAATTAGAAAATCAGGCATACAAACAAGAGGCAACATATTCTACAAGTTGGTCCAACTTATGGTCTGTGCTGATGACATGGTTATCGTCGGTAGGTCTTTAGCAGAGGCTTAACAGTTACTTGAAGAGGCAAGTAATGAGTGGGATTAGTCATCAACAAAGGCAAAACCAAATATATGGTAGCAGCTAACACCCAGAATTGCAGCTGACCCTGCACCATTGAAATAGGAAGATACAATTATGAAAGAGTTGATAGTTTTACCTATCTTGGTTCATTGTTAACTGGCAACAATAGTGTCTCAGAATAAATCACAAACTGCCTTATATCTGCTAATAGGATCATATTTTGGACTAAGAAGTCAGTATTTACCCATGTCACAGAAACCTGAACTATGACAAAAAAAGATGAAAGAAGACTGAGTATCTTCAAAAAGGAAAATTGTTTGCATAATATGTGGTCCAACATGCAAGAGACGGCAGTGGCAGAAGAGATACAGTAGTGAACTAGAAGAGCTTTACAGTGAACCAAATATAGTTAATGTAATAAAATCCGGTTAACTGAGGTGAGCAGGCCATGTTGTGCGAATGGATGAAGACAAATCACCTAAAAAGATGTGGACAAACCCTGAAGGCCAATAAGGACATGGCTGACCAAAATCAAGATTGATTGGCGGTGTAGCAAATCAAAATTGATTGGCGGTGTAACTGAACATTTTTGATATATTTGTTTCGTAGGTTTGCTGGCATCAGTTATGGATGGTTCATAGCCGTATGTTTTGGGTTTAATCTGTCAACATATATTCAGAACCATTGGTGATAGGAGGGGAGTGATTTAAACGGCGAAATGGTTGGGAGCAGTTAACGGATGCTAGCAATACAGTGCGAAAGCAGTTGCGTACGAGAGTGGTGTAAATGGGAGGACAGAGAAGTGACTGCATCAGTTTCCTAGAAATGATCTAGTTGTTTAACTGGATATAGCACTCCATTATTTTATATCAAGAATAAAATGAATAAATAAATCATAAGTAAAAAAATTCTAAAACTAAATGTGATTGGGTGAACCACACTCGTTTCTTGGAAGAGGATCACATACTAAACTGAGCACGTCGGGACAACAAAGTTACAAAGGGTGATCGTATAGAGTGGGGTAGAGGAAGATGCAAGGAAACTGGTTGGCTGGTGGCTGCCTAGGATAGAAGTCGCTGGCAACATTTGCTTGAGGAGGCCAAGGCCCACCCAGGGCTGTAGATCCTATGATGATGATGATGATGTCCTTATCTGCATGTGTTGAAAATAGGGACTTAATAAGATATGAGTCTGTTGCCCATGTAGTCATTGTGTTTCTGTGTTCAGTAATTCCATGGTAAATGCACAATGTTCTTAATTGTTTGGAATTAGTAATGCCTTGAATTATCATTATGAAAACAACATAAAATATATTTTATTTGTATTACTGATTTTAATTTGTTTCTCTTTATTTCAGTGGGTCGAAATGGTTCAGGGAAGAGTAATTTCTTCTATGGTAAATATCCTTGTCATTTTATCATAATTATTTTTTGTGTGTATATAACTAAGTACTTGTTTAGTAGACTGTGCAGTGTGGTGAACAAATGTAGGTTTTGTCTTTTATAAGGAAGCACTTGTATTTCAGTATGCGTATTACTCAACAAGAATACTGATATGAAGCTGGGCTGAAAGCCTGCATAGGTCAGATTTCACTGCTCTGAATTTTTTTTTTTTTTTTAAGAAGACAGTTCTTTAGAGGAAGCAAGCTCCTAACTCTTAGTTAGGAGCTTGCTTCCTCTGAAACATTTGGTAACTGTTCTCCAAATTGATGTGCCATATTTTAGAAGACTTAAATGTTCATTACCATTGTTGTGGGAACCTTAGATCTCATAGTCACAAAATACCTGTGTGTCTTTTAGCTTCTGAAAGAAGTGTATCTGTCAGTCTTGCCATCTGCCCCACATTGAACTGTACACATCAATACAGTTGGCACTATAATTAGCTGATTTTGATGGGCTCATTTTGTTCCTTGCAGCTGGAGACCACCAGAATTACTGTTTTCATATTCTGTTTCCAGCATTAGCAACAGTTCATTAAAAAAAACTGAATTTGTGTAGATGTTCTTACAAGTTAAACATTCTTCATTTGAAAACCATCTTAAAATGCAGTGTCACACAATTTTTTATTGTTGTTAGAACATGATAGATGACTGGGACATACATGGATGACAGTACATTCTTTCTGCACCATAAATATTGACAAATAGAACTTTAACAGTTAGTACTTCACTATTAGCATAAATATGAATGCCTGCTGTTCTAATGATTGGCATCCATGATTGATCTGAGGGGCATAATGGCATGTTGTTATATTTTATATTCAGCTATCCAGTTCGTGTTGAGTGATGAATTTTCACACTTGCGACCAGAACAGCGGCAGGCATTGCTGCATGAAGGAACTGGTCCTCGGGTTCTCAATGCCTATGTTGAGATCATTTTTGATAATACAGATGGACGCCTACCTGTAAGTTCTAGTTGAAAGGAGTTTCATTTTGGTGTTATTTGCATTGTATTATTTGTATAATAGCTGAAGTTAGACTTTTCTAATCAGCATGTAACTGTTTTGGATTATCTGAATTTTTTTAGTGCAAGCCACATATAATAAAATGTAGAAGTATTTTAATATTTATTTGGTTTCCTCCTTAAACTTTTTAATGGTATAATTGCCATTAGAGCTGTAATAAAGTAAAATGGCTGGTTATAGATTAGATGGCCAGGGTTCTGTTCCCAGCAAGACATCCAGAACTTTTCAGCCCCACATCTTCGATTGGTCCTGGTTCTCACATGTTTTCCCATTTCATGCTGATAAAGAGTTTCTTTTCTGAGGGTTGTAAAGTGAGTGTGGTTACAGTTTACAAGCCTCTGGGGTTTTCTGTTCATTTATTTGAGTTATAATGAATACTTGATGTGCTTGTGGTTGTAGTCTAATATAACCCTTTGGGAGCACATTTTATTTTTTAATTGAAGATTGTTGTCTTGAATTATTTTTGTATAATGTGTTTGATGTATTATTTTACTGTATCTGTTGCAGATTGATAAGGAGGAGGTGTTCCTCAGACGGGTTATTGGTGCAAAGAAAGATCAGTACTTCCTCAATAAGAAGGTGGTTCCTCGTTCTGACGTGATGAATCTGCTCGAGTCTGCTGGATTTTCACGTTCTAACCCATATTACATTGTGAAGCAGGGCAAGGTAATTAAATTGTTGCATAATCTAAATTGGTTGGTTTGTTTCATGAAACGTTCCATTTATTCTTACCATTCCAAAACCTAAATTGTCATTTTGTTTGTCTGATTTCAGATAAATCAAATGGCCACAGCACCTGATTCTCACAGGCTCAAATTGCTGCGAGAAGTGGCTGGAACTCGCGTGTATGATGAGAGGAGGGAAGAGTCAAAGGCCATTTTGAAAGGTATTGTCTTGCAGAGAACATTGGGTGTGTAGGGTGCAGAATTTTAATTCAAAGCATATTAGTACATTGGATCATGATGTGTATGTGTGTGTGTGTGTGTGTATAGAAACGGAGGGGAAGGTGGACAAGATAGAAGAGTTCTTGAGGACGATTGAAGAGCGTCTAAAAACTCTGGAAGAGGAGAAGGAGGAGCTGAAGGAGTATCAGAAGTGGGACAAAATGAGACGGTCGCTTGAATACACTATACATGACCGTGAGCTCAAGGAAACAAGGAAGAAACTAGATGATGTACGTTTCAGTTATGTTGTTTCACTCTTGCGCATGTTGACAACTTGGCTTGTTTCTTGCACACTTATCCCTTAAAAGCAAGGTATAAGTCTGTTTTATTCTTGTATAATATTTTGGTAAAGTAGTTGTACATTTGCAGGTACTGTGCAGATTTAGTTCTGAAAATTTTGAACCATTTTGGACACTTTGTGCCACACTTTGTTATATGTACACATCTTTCAGGTGTGTCTGGTCAGTATTAAGTGTCTTGGTTTGAGGAGTGTCTTAAAGTTTTGGGTTCTGCATTCTTTTCACTTAAACACCAAACCTATTTGGCGGCTTGTCTTTAATTATTGTTACAGTGCCTTTGTTTATGCTTCCAAATTCACCAGAAACTGGAATTTGTAAATAACTTAGTACATATTTGAGTGACTTTGATCTAAAGAGAATAGTTATTTGGTTTAGTATTATACTGCATTATGCCACTTCTTCCAGTTGTTAATTTATAGTTTGGGTGTAAATTGTTAGATACCTTTAATGTGATGGTGGTAAGTTTCTTTGGGTCTTTATCATGGTCATGTATGTAAAAACTGATGTTTAAAATTGTGGCAGGTCTGTACTAAATAATGATGTTCTAGATGGAAGCAGCTCGAAAAAATTCAGGGGAAGAACAGAAAAAATACAGTAATGAATTAAAAGCAGCCCAGGAGAATATCCGCTCAGCCGCGCGGCGCCTGAAAGAAGCAAAGAAGATGGTACAGACGCACAAAGAGGAGCGAGACACCCTGAGTGCTGAACAGCAACAGCTGCTTAAAGAGAAGACAAAGCTTGAACTTATCATTAAGGACCTGTCTGATGAAGTCTTAGGAGACAACACATCAAAGGTACATATTCATTTTGTATCAACGCATGTGTACAAGACAGCACCCCAAGGGTATAACATAATTTTGTACCGTATATCTTTAGAAGATAACACATAAAAGATGTAGACTTTTTGTATCCTGTATCTTAAGCAGATAACACCTTGAAGGTATAGACTCATTTCATATCATATATCTTTAGGAGACAACACTATAAAGATGTAGACCCTTATTGTATCTTGTATCTTAAGCAGACAACACGTTAAATATATATAGTCACATTTAACATTGTGTATCTTTAATGGAATAAAATTACACCATCTCTTATGAAGTTAGATATTTTTGTACTAATTCTCTTCACATGTTTAATGAGTAGATATATGGTGATCACACAAGTACTCATACTATGGTGTGTGTCGAGATTTTTTCCTCCTGTGTATGATTTGTGTCAGTGCATACAATTTTTGTTGAAATTGGTGTTGAAAACTCAATAATATGGTGACTGCACAAAAAATCTACAGTTAATTTCAGTTTGTGACAATAACCAAGAATTTATTGGATGTCTGACTTTATGTGGGGTAGCTTATAAACCCAGCATACAACTTGTATGTGAAATGTTCGTCTGTGTGTCAACAAGTATAATTATGACAGTGATGTAGACCTGTAAGGTTATAGCTGACAAAACTGCTCTAGGATTTGTACTTTTGAAAACTGTGTACTGAAGTGAATCACTAAATTCCACCTTGGTTTATATTTGTAAGTGCAAGTGTTTGCTTGGTCATGTGGTTGAGGATTCTGTTCTGAGATATGGTGTCATATTCTCAGAACTTGGAAATGTGAAGATGAAGGCCCTATGTTCCTTTCAAAGACAGGGAACTGATTACCCACTGTCAGGGCATTGTGTCCAGAAGAACAAAATTGTACTTTACAGTTGTTTTGTATTTCACTTCATATGCTGAGAAACATCTTAAGGAAGGTGGGCATTATGAGTTCTCCCAGAATTTCTTTTCTCTTCATTTTATAGTAAAATAATGCCTATGTAAGTGATCAGTGAACTTCATTGTATTTCATTTCCAGTTGCGAGCAGAGAATGAATTAGAGAAGTTAAAGAAGACAATACAACAGAGGGAGTCAGAACTTGAAGAACTGAAGCCAAAATATGAGGAGATGAAGAAGAAAGAGGAAGAATGTACACGGGAGTAAGTGCTGTACTATTAGCCCATGAACTGAAATTGACAACTTGGAATGGTAGATTAAATTTGAAAATTACAGTGTTTTGGGTCAAGATTTTAAACCAAGATCTCCTGGATGCAAGACAGGATTACTGACTGCTCAGTTGTAATCTGGTAATCTGTCTGTATTGGAAAAGAACTTTCAGGTTGTTGGGTATCTGAAATTGTAATTTCTGGAAACTTATTTGCTTGTATGTTCATCTGTTGTAATAATTGTTTTTACTACCATTAGAATCAGCTACAGTAATCCTACCTGCATTTAGTGTAGGCCTTAAAATTTCCTTTTATCTGTTAGTTACTTGACAGAATGCTTGCTCACAATCTAGCAGCATTCTCAATAGATATGCTTTTATACTTGTCCTGGGTGAGTGTTTTTATAACAGGTTTCTGGATTAAAGCTGTTTCTGTAAAGAACAGAGTGGCTGAGGGACAGGTTTATATCCGAGTACTTGGGTTTTCCCATGTCACTAATGCCCCATCAATTTGTCATCAGTGATTAATAATTGTAGAAATTGAGAGTATCACTAACACACATGCACACATACACATCTATATCCACTGAGTAACTACAGCGCAGCATCTCACTTACCTATACTGCCTGTGTTCTTTACAGGTTGGCACTAAAAGAACAGAAACGGAAGGAGTTGTATGCGAAACAAGGTCGAGGAAGTCAGTTCACATCAAAGGAAGCTCGGGACCAGTGGATCATGAAAGAGCTGAAGTAGGTTCTGTAGAGACTGGCCTTGTCCTGGAAGGATAACTTTATGTTATCCACTAAAACAGGCAGTGATTATTTAGTAATGCTCTACCATTTAAACAAATGCTTGCTTAAATTGTACTGTACTATGTTAATGAAAGAAAGTATGAAATGCACTAACTTTGTTTTGGGATTTTGATTTCAGCAAATTATATAAATTATTTAAGACAGGGATGTGGCCTCTCACCGGTATTATTTAACATATACATTAATAAAATAATACAGGAATTCACGACAGTGATAAAGAAGGGCATACAACTAAATAA
>Ga0123357_10013245_pt1 | contig 10687 bp, 6 predicted proteins | sample TergutEmb28metaG_FD_89873 | JGI IMG/M metagenome (GOLD analysis project Ga0123357, IMG submission 89873) | Embiratermes neotenicus P4 segment gut microbial communities from Petit-Saut dam, French Guiana - Emb289 P4 | ecosystem: Host-associated > Arthropoda: Insects > Digestive system > Gut ...
CACACACACACACACTCACACACACACACTCACACACACACACACTCACACACACACTCTCACACACACACTCTCACACACAAGGGAGTCCAGTTGGAATCCAAACCCCAGCTCATCGGAACCTGATCGGCCACGGCTGGACCGCGCCCGTCGCTGGCGTTATCGCCCAACAGTACTCTTCTGACACCTTCGTCTCGCTGTGCTTTCATGCCCGCAAAGAAAAATTCGGAGCGCAATGAAATTATTAGCTAACTTTGTAATAATTTCGTGTCTGAAATAGCGTACGCCGGGGATTACATGTACTTTCCGAATTATCATTTCATATTAATCCAAAACACGTGCATGACGTTACAAAATCTACGTAGTTAACAGAGACTAAGGGATTTGAAAGGTCCATCCTGCTCTAATTCCGGTAATCAACGCTTCTGAGCTTCCGGTCTATAGGGACTGCCACGTCCCACGTTGTAGCGTTGTCTTCTGTACCCTACACGGCAACCGTTCTTTGGTAAGCACCTCAATGAGCTATACATAAATACCTCTTAGTCATTTCTTCCTCCGAAACAAAAAGACTACTAACACAGAGTTAAACTCCGGAACTATTACGTCAAGGCCAATTCCCTCCAAGGTCTAATCACATTCCATCTAACGTCACGCTTCGCCTCACACACATTTCATTCAAAAACGTACAACGAACTATAAGGACAAATCGATAAACCGCTCAGTTACACGACGTGACTTTAATGTTGGTCGCAAAATTGTCAGCCACAGAAGAAAATATGTTGGAAAGGCAAAAATCTGGATGTTGATAGTGACCTTGGCAGACGTTTCATAAGAAACTCTGCAGAAATTTGCAGACAGTACGCAAATGTGGGTGTGATGTCATTATTTGTCCTCACATCATAACATTCACGACTTTGAACCTCAAAATGACGAACCGACACATACATCTGGGGTAACAATTCTTAGTGCCAAATACTGCCGCAAGAATGCAGCACATGTTGGAGCACCAGGAGGACGACGAGAAGGAGCGGAAGAATAAGTAGGTCAGGATGAAGAAGAAAACCCCGAAGAAGAGGAAAATATGAGCGAGAAAGAAAAAGAAGAGAAGAGGAAGAAATGATAAAGAAAGATGAGAAAAATAAGTTTAGTCACTGCAGCGAGAACCTCAAATCTCACCGAATTTAATACACTTTACGTCATCTCTATATTCTTGCCTTCCAGGAAGCCGTCAGTCCTTGATGGGGTTTGAAACGGATAAGACAGATTTACATTTCCTACCAAAAAAAGAAAAGCATGTGTTTTCCACACGCGGCGAGACCTTGTAGACTATTTCATTACAGATGGTAGTACGTACGTTCCTCGTCGAAAACATCGACCGAAGATGCAGCAATATATTCCGTATATCTCCTGTACTATGCTTCTTTAGGATTTTTTTAAATATTTGTAAGATAGGCAGCTCCATTTCTAGAGCGTATAATTCGACCACGTTTCTTATTTTGACGCATATGTGGAAGCCCTCCAGAGCTCTTAGGTCTGTTCATGTTTTATTTGTTTCCGTATTGTTACATTTAGCGACGATGTAAAGCACTGATACCGCACAACGTTGATGGTAGAGGAACGAATACGAGTATGGTGAACTGGTGGAATGACACTGACAGAGGAATACACGGATATTCGGGGAGAACTTGCGGCAGTGCCACCTTGTCCCTCAAGTGTTTAGATTCTAGCATTGTGAATGAACCCGCTTTTAAGACACTGTTAAGTTTCCTTTCCTTTAATACCGTCTTTCAACAATACTACGATCTTTATTAGACAATTTTAAGGCCCCTTTACTCACCTAGTCAGCTTTATTATAAATTATATCCCATGTTGTTAATTTATTTGTCTTTCTACAACGCAGATTTAAGCCGTAAATTCCTGGCAGGAATGAAACAAACTTCACTATGCCAACAAGAGGCAGAGAATCAGAGATAAAATTTTCCTGAGAAGCAGTCCCATACAACGACGCCAACAGGTCTAAACAGAAACGACGTCTGCTAAGTGGTATGGCTGTGTATTTTAATGGGTTTAGAGGGCAGATGATATCTTTCGAATGGAGATAACACAAAACTCGAACCATTCCTTGCGCTTGTAGTTGTTTTGAATTAATTAATGGCTATCAGCTACAAAGTCAGACATGCGGCTTAAATTTAATACAGTGCTTATGACGAGGAGCATTTGTTCTACATGTATAAAAATTTGTATATACACCTATATATATATATCACAACTTAAATACAAATATCCATGATTTACATGCAAACTAGGCACAAGAAACGACAACAAGGTCAGTTGTAAAGATGTGAGATTTGGGTTCTTATGGCGGTCACCATGATTACAGTCTTCTGGCACGTGACGCCGTGTAGTTTCACAGATAACAAAAATGTTTTGGAAGAACCCGCTGTGTTCATCAGCAGGGTACCCAAACACTGGGGCAGTACACTCGTCCGAAACGTCAGTTATTTTCTACACAACAATGCTTCACATCCTGGATAGGTATTCGTCTGATTCAAGGACGTGTGGATGCTGCACGATAGTCCAGGACAGTGACTGACTTATCAGAATGGACGGCACTCTGTACGCTTCTTCAATCTAACGGGCATTGTACGTTGCGGAGCGGAATATCAGGTGGTATTCGTTAATGGAGAGGCACTGCGCTACAAGCCGGAAGGTCGCGGGTTCGATTCCCGACGGTGTCACTGGAATTCTTTTGTGGGCATAATTCTTCCGGCCGCACTATGGCCCTGGGGTCGACTCGGCCTCTGACAGAAATAAGGAGAGTATTTCCTGAGAGGTAAAGGAGGCCGGTTCGTAGGGCTGATCATCTTACCACCTTCGTGTGCCGATTGTCTGGGAAACTGACAGCCTCAGCCTCCTGGAACCCTCAGAGCCTGTCCAGGCCTGCAATGGGATGGACTGATAGATGGAGAGCTGGATAGATGGAGAGCTGCACAGATGGAGAGCTGGATAGATGGTGAGCTGGATAGACGGAGGATGGATGGATGAATGGAAGACAGACAGACAGGCGGAAGAACGGCCGGACAGACGGACGGACAGATAGATAGATAGATAGATAGATAGATAGATAGATAGACAGAGAGATAGACAATTTTTAGCGAAAGCCTCTCCTGTCGAATTTAAAAAGTCCAACGTCTTAGTTGCTAATATTTGCTGAAGGACAGACGGACGTTTCTGTACAAGAAGGCCTAAAAGTGTGTACTGCAATACACTTTCAGATTTTGCACTCCTATGTTATATTTAGAAGCTCTTAATAGCTACTGATTTCAAACAAGGAGCACCGATGTAAAATCAGTTAACATTGCTTAGCCGCGTGTAAAGGTACAAGTGGCGTGCCACCGTGGTGCTGGTCGATACTGTACTGCTGTCTGCCGACACACACGCACTGCCCCCACCGCCACTTAAAGTCGACCGAGCAAAGTCCAACCATCTTCACCATCATAACCACATTACCTTAAAGACTATAAGATTCAGTTAAATTGTGACTGCAAGGGAGGCTCTGAAAATGCAATTTAAGCTTCTGAAACATACAATTACTTGGATTATGCTCGTATTTAAAAGATCTGCTCTTACGTCACAGTAACAACACTGCGTCTCCGCTGCAGAAACCGACTGATTAATGCCGTTCAGGGAAACGGTCGCTCTTCAGTGTGTCGAAACACACGAATGTACTCTGCAGCAAAACGTGACTGTAGTGCCTTGTACAGAACACTTTATTTTATTCCATTTCATTTCATTTTATACATTTCATATATATTGGTAGTATTTTAAGGACGGCTGGGTGCATCTCCCTGTCTAACAAACAGGAATTCCAGATCACCAAGTGGCAGCGAACACCCCTTCTAGGTAATGGTGTCGGTGGTTAGGTCGACCGCCGCACATTACATGACTTTCAGAGTTGTAATGCAGGTAATACGCAATCAGCGGGCTACACGACAGCCGACTGGGGAACAGCAGTTTCATTCCCGCAGTTGCCAGGAGATTTCTCTGCTCTCCAATTCTTCTTCAGACCGACTACGCACCCCTTCCCCTCCCGCCACCCCCAAGCCTTCTATTTAATAGCTATTGTGGGGCAAGGAAGCTGTTTCTCTGGGGATAAGACGGCCTGTGCGTGAAGATTACCACTTACCCGCATCTAATGCGAAGGTTTACAATAGGTGGGTATATACCTCCTCTCCGACATATTCTTTTATGGGGTGCACAGGGAAAAATTCACTTCACTTTTGGTCCAATATAGTAATCACTGTCCTTCAGGGTTAAAATTCGCCTTCTGTATCTTCACAGTTGTCTACACTTCATCTGACGGAGGGAAATCTACTTGTAAAGGAACATGAAGTTACCGTGTCGTGACCTTTGACCGTCTCATACCCTTTTCGTTCACAACACTTTCTACAGAAAACTCATATTACGTATGCAAACTACATTCTCACTGAGTACCATACATATTGGTATGACTTCCACAATTTTCTTTCTTTCTTTCCTTCCTTCCTCCTTTTGTTTCCCTCCAGTAAAGAAAAGACTAGGTTTATGAGACGACCATGCCCTGCACATGACGCCTTGTCAACCTTGAATTAATTGATAAATGCTCACAAAATTTAGCATGAAATTTACGCATTTTACTGCAGACGACTTCAATCTCGATACTGCCGTTTCTTATGACCAGTAATGTCAACATGATGACCGCGAGAAAATTTTCATTATGGTTTCAACTTTACACTCATCGATGGAATTTTCGTTCTTCTCGGATGTTACGCAGCGTTGGTTGGTAGGTAGTTATAGCGATAACTAGCAAAATGATACAGCTGAATGTACGTATTGAATGTACTTACAAACCACGCATGGCATTTCGTTTATAACTGAACAATTACTTAGAGATGGTTAGATTACAATGTCAGCTTTCAAAGGTATTGTACGAAAGTTGGATTTTAATACCGTGCAGTTTGGTACGCTATGTTAAGTAGGTCCCTGTTACCACGACATGCTGAGTCCTGAGATGGCGTACGGAGAAGACAACCTTAAGATTTTTAGGGTATTTGCAAATATATTTAGGAGCAGAAGACAGCCGGAAAGGGGTAGTCCTCCAGCCTGAGGGTTGGAAAGGGTCTAATAAACTCTCATCGTGAAAAACACATTACCTCGGGCTTAAGTGGATTCTCTGGAACGATTTAAAATGGTACCGAAGGAAAGGGGCCATTTTGGGATACCTCGGTGTAGATGGGACTTTAATATTAAAACTGATCTTAAAGCAGTAGAATGGGAGGGCGTAGACTGCACAAATCTGGCTCGGGACAGGAACAAGTGGCGGGTTGTTGTGAACAGGGCAATGAGGCTGCGGACAGAAGGCGGACAATTTTTTGACTAGCTGAAAAACTGTTAGTTTCTCAGGAGGGGGTTGGTTATACAGAAGCGCTACGCGACATGGATGGGGTTGGTTATACAGCAGCCTGCAGGAATATATAATAAATTTTATGAGGTAAAGTTACTGTCGGTTTGTATCAGTCTATCATTTTAATATAAGGCCCAAACAGAAATATATCAGTAGTAAAAGAATATAAAAGTGCTTATATTATAAATAATTCGTAGCACAAAATAGTATTAACTTATGTATTTTGTAACGCAGTGGGTCCCTGTCACCACGGCATGGCGCGTCCTCAGGTTGCGGATAGAGGAACGGCCTCCGATATGGAGGGTAGCTGCGAATAAATTAAATAAGCAGTCGAGGACAGCCGACGAGGGGTGGTCCTCCAGCTTGGGGGTTGGGCGATGTGCTAACAATCCCTCCCTGCAAAAAACTTTGTTAAGAAACACTCACTTGCGGGATGCTTTGGGGACGTTTGTGAGTGCGGTAATGAACCTTTGGGTTCCGTGAAATGCTGGGCATTTCTTGACTAGCTGCAAACCAGTTAGCTTCTCAAGAAGGACTCTGCACCATGGAGTAAGTAAGTATATTTCGTAACAAGAATACGTTTTCTTTTGTTGTTCGTCCGATATGCCGGTAGTTATACGGTGTTACGATCCACAAGACAGCAACATAAAGTACGAAGAGATGGCACGACTTATCCCCTCTCACTGTCCACATCTGGAGCAGACAGAAATGGATATATCCTGTTCGCAGCAAGGTAATTACTAGAAATTCCACATTAATAGTTACGAACAGTAAAGACAAGTTCTGAAATCCGACCTCTATTCTTTAATTCTATTTTAGCATTTTACACATGACACTACATAAATTCTTAGCCTACTAAGAGTGAAGCTCAACATGCGCTCTTCACCGATCCCTATTACTCACTTAGCAAGGGTACGAGAGAATCTTTGCAACCCTGATTACAGCAGCGATTGTTAATTCACTGGTGTGAAATATTTATTTCGTATTTCTACCCCGCGAGGATTAAGGCCTCTTTAAACTTCTACGTGGCGGTTTTCTTTCTTACTTGCAAGGAAGAGAAGCTTGGCTAATTTTTTTTTCGGTGTCCATAAGTCATAGTTTCTTTTTCCCAGGACGTTTCGGGAGTTTGTTCTGTTTTCGAATTCCGTCTTTACAGTAGACAAACGGGGAGAGCAGATTCCTTCAGAAGATTGATATTTTTATATAAGGGTACACGATGTCACATCCCGTCACGAAAGTGAGAACTTCAAATTTTACAAAACGTAATAACCCATCCTTCTGGGAAAGACATATATTTTCTTAAACGGTGTTCATAATAAAAGAATGAATTTCCCATTCGCGATGGGACAATATTTGGAGACAAGCTGGCTCTTACAAAACATACGGTAGTAAACAACAGTATAGAAGAGTAAAGACATAATACACAAATGTGTGTTTACTTGTAAGGAGGAATTAAATTAAAATCAACATTACTAATTAAAACAAAGGATGCTAAAAGAAGAAAGTACATGACGTGCACGGAGAAGGCAGATGGCGACGGCATTCAGAAGAAAATTTATTAATTAAACGTTAGTAAACAACAAGCAGTTCAAGAAGTCGGTTTCTCTGCGTCACAGAAATTAAATGGCATGTCATTAAATGTCAAACATAGGCCATGTATTCCATTAAAATACCTTTGTTTTGGAACATAATCCCTGAGTACACTGGTACACTGACTTCTCTCTCCCATCCTGGCAGGACTTTGAAATTCCGTCGTGGTAAAAACAGGGACATGGCATTCGCAGCCGTTCACGAACAGCCATTTCCAGCTCTTGAAAATAGTGGAATGGGCCAAGACAGTACTCAGGGATCGTGTTGGAAACTAATGGTACTTTAGTGGAATAGATGAGCTGTTGTAATGACTTTTCATTTAACTATTACGACCTTAAAAACACTACTTGTTGAAAATCCCTCGTATCATGGTCCTGCGAGTGGACGCTTTAAATGCTTTTAAATAGCTTAAACTCTCTGCTCTGGATTGTTGTAAGTGGTACTTGTAAACTTATAATAAACAATAAAATAGCCGGTTCACAATTACCTACATAGGACAGGGATACATAAAAGCGTAGACACATATCCATGACCCATACGGGGTTCGAAACCACAATACGAATTTTTTTATTTTTTTATTTTGTAAGGTATATGTATTAAAATGTGGGCCCGGTAGCTCAGTCGGTATAGCGACTGATTACGGGCTGGACAATCCGGGATCGAATCCCGGTGGGGACGAGATTTTACGCCGGTCCAGACCGGCCCTGGGGCCCACCCAGCCTCCTGTAAAATGGGTACCGAGTCTTTCCCGGGGATAAAGTGCGGCCGGGGCGTGCTGCTGACCACTCACCCCCTTCTAGTGCCGCGATCATGGGAGAGTAGAGCTATACCTCTACCCACCTTCTGGGCCACACCGGGCCTGTAACGGGATCACTTTACCTTTATCTTTACCTTTACATGTATTAAAATAATACCCACTACGAGTGCTCAGTGGGACAAAAGTCCACATGCTAAGACGGAGCGGACACTGTGCTCCATTTATGTGTATTGCACTACTTTTACGACCAATTATTTACTGGAGTTGCTCCGTTCAAACCTACTCTTACCGCACTCCCTCGCCCACTTTTCAGTGCCAACGCCCGTCTCAGTAACCAAACATATATTCGTCCATCCGCCAAACCATCCAACCACCATTCACAAACCAAATACGACACCCATTTTCGTCTTCTAGTCTCAAGATGTGAAGTGAGGTTTCTACCAGGGAATATGTTTCAGTCACAGATCACGAATAATCGACCTAGAATTTATCTTCGTTTAATAGAAGCCAACAAGGAGCACGCTTGTTTGCTTCTATTGTACGAATATATCGCGATGCACGGTCCTCATAAGGCCAAATTCCAGCAATTAACGTTTCGTACATATACTAGAAACCATGCTTAAACGTTTGGTAGAGTTACACTAAAGCTTCCAAAAGACACAAGCTGATATAACCCAACAGCTATCCATTCTCACAATAATCCTTGTTTCCATACCGTACATTATTTCTGTCACATGCATATTTATTCTTACTGTTCCCGTCACAGCCAGCGGTATACCACGATATTGGTACTGTGCGCAGTTAATTTCGAGTCCGTATTGATTATACTACCCATCCATAGTGATATTTCATTTTTTTTTGTAACCTACAAAAAGATCTGTGTGGTTATTAATGAAACGAAACAGACCGGACAAAAAAGACAATGTCAATACAAGAATCTGTATCGCCTTACGCAGTCTGCATTTGGTTGACTGTTGCAGTAGCCAGGTTGGGTTGAATACAGAGCGACTGCCGCTAGGCATTCTTGACTGAACGAGAGCGTGATACCACGCACACATCTTCTCCTTTCCCATCTACAAGATTGATGGTTTCCACGTGTCGGAGCTCCCGATAGTTATGGTATTGCTTTTAATCGAAACGCGTGGACTGCGAGACTGCAGAAAAGCTGGAAGTTTTAATTATTCAACAAACTTAACCTCGGTAAGTTTCGCACTTGGAGGCATACAAGGAAATCACGAAGCCTGTCCGTTGGAAGTAAAGCTGAACGGATTCGAATCTGATCATAAATAAATGTAACTAAGATATGAAGGTCTAATTTGTTAGCAACACGCATATACAAAAATAAAGTTTTGTCATTATTATTGTACCACGTTTACAACACAGCCGTTTGGGTATCAAAATCTATTCATAAATTTTCGTCGGTCAACCATCAGCTCTTATGCGGGGAAACTTTTCGTCTTTAGCCGTGTAGAGCAGTGTTTCTCAACCTTTGTGAGACCGCGGTCCGGTAAATTCTTTTTTTATAAGACGAGGGCCCGTTCCCAACAAATTTACTCGTAAATAACTTTTACTTTTTTTGAAGTTCATACATTAAACTAACATAAGTATTAATAATTAATTATGGCCTGATCATAGAGAGTATTAGTACACTTTGGTATACGGTGTGGCATGTTGACAAACATAAAACTACATTTAAATTAGTTATCAATCACAGTACTAATGAAATATTGTAGCATATTGTAATTTCCTCGGGCCAACCAACATCTGGGTCTGAGTTTTTCGACACATTCACGAATATTATTCTCCTCAGAATATTTCCACTATAAAACATTTATTCATGAAAACTGCTTAGAAAACTAAAATGACAAATTCCAGGAGAACCACTCGCGGCCCGGTATAATTGGTGCCAGGGCCCGCTACTGGGCCGCGGCCCGGCAGTTGAGAAACACTGGTGTAGAGCACAGTGAACACTAAATGCTTCGCCCATACAGTGAACTGGTATGTTGCATACGATTCTCAGAATGGAAAGAGACAATTTCTTTACAGAGCAGCAACTGATTTAAATTTGTAATAGAGATTTGAGTGTTTCCTGTGAGATAATAACTCGATTTATAAATACATGTTACTTGAAATTCGTGACCATTCAGTCAGGGCTTTGTAAAGTTTCTTTCACAAATGTGAAATCTTCGAGTATAATATAGTAACGGGATGACGGAGCTGAAGGTCATGTGAAGCGGGCTGTCGGTACTTAACAAGAGACACTGTCGTACAGTACAAAATAATTACTTAATTTCCGCTCATGCAGCTCTAGAGCAACGGACAGTTTCACGTAAGCTTCGAGCACGAATATTTTAATAATGTAGCCGATCAGTTTCATTTCTAGCAAAACCAAACACAGGGAAATTTTAACAATAGAAACCATGTTTATGCAAATCCGACAGATCTGTACTTATTAATAAATCATCTTCCAAGATTTACATATGTAAAGTGGCTTTTCGAACATTTTAGGATTTAGTATACTGGCAACAAATTCTAACATCTGCTTGATATTAACTGCATTACGCATTAAATTTCCTAAGAGAAACGTACTACATTATTGTATATATAATATATACAACGTGGTTAAGCTGTACTTTTGAGGATGAAGTGTCCAGGTTTGCTTCATAATGACGTGTTTAAAACTGGTACAAAATGTAATTCGTAAAGTTAGTAGGGTAATTTGTCTCAGTAATTAACCAACTTGATGCGCAAAATTTTTGTTTTACAATAACTTCATTTCATGCCTCTACATGTTTCGAGCACATGTGCTCGAAACATGTAGAGGCATGAAATAAACTTATTGTAAAACAAAAATTTTGTGCATCAAGTTGGTTAATTACTGAGATAAATATACTTAG
>Ga0123357_10013246_pt1 | contig 10686 bp, 8 predicted proteins | sample TergutEmb28metaG_FD_89873 | JGI IMG/M metagenome (GOLD analysis project Ga0123357, IMG submission 89873) | Embiratermes neotenicus P4 segment gut microbial communities from Petit-Saut dam, French Guiana - Emb289 P4 | ecosystem: Host-associated > Arthropoda: Insects > Digestive system > Gut ...
GGAACTAAATCAAAAGCTTTCGAAAAGTCAACTATAATAGCGTCAATCTTGTCTCCGTTATCCATAGAGTCCGCAATGTCCTGGCATACCGTGATTACTTGACTTTCGCATGAATATCCCGGTTTCGCATGAATATTTGACACTGTGTCCTTGGCAATTTAAACACCATTGTCATGTAGCATAAGATTCAGTCAGTATTGTGTGACTGTTTTGTCCCTGCCACCTAAAACATGTGTACCAGTCATGTAGAAGAATTAAAAAAATGTGTCCGTGTCATGTCCAGGGTCCTGCCAAGCTTCATGAAATTTAGGCTGCTTTTGCAGCATTTGCTATGTACTGACACATAGCACATGTCACCATATAAAACAACTTTTCAGTTTGCTGGGGTGGTATTCAAAAAGTTAGTATCCTATCTAAGCTGTTCATTATACAGGGTGCGGCAGAAAGAACTCCCCTATTTGAGAAGCGAATAAATTCAAAACCAAAGAAGATACGGCAAATGTTTTTCTATTTCTGGAAAGAACACAGAATGCCGTCACTCAAGTGGCGGCCTTGCATATTGATACACTGATGTAGCCTCTCTCAGTAGTTATCCATGACCTTGAGAATCATTTCAGGTGTAATGGCAGCAACTTCCTGTCGTATCACCTCCTTCAGAGCTTCCAAAGTTTGTCCTGTTTGCCTAAAGTTTGATACCCAACAGTAAATCGTTTTCTTATCAGGAACAGCCTCCCGTCGACCAAGCGCAAAGCGGATGCGAAATGCACGCTGTGTTGCTACCGGTGACCCGCCATTTTTTATAAACTCCTCAACAATAAAGGCTCGATGTTCTCCCAACCACACCATGGTGTACACTGAAAATGGCATGTACACCGCTCTTCAACGACGCGCTCCCCACCCGAAGCTATGCCCCTCCCAAATCGGGGTGTTCTTTCTGCCGCACCCTGTAGTATAGATATGGACTATGGTGTGCATTATAGTATAGATATGGACTATGGTATGCAATATAGTATAGATATGGACTATGGTGTGCAATATAGTATAGATATGGACTGTGGTGTGCAATATAGTATAGGTATGAACTATGGTGTGCATTATAGTATAGATATGGACTGTGCTATGCAATACAGTATAGATATGGACTATGCTATACAATACAGTATAGATATGGACTAACTAAATAAAAAAAAAATCCAGTACCATAGTGTACCTATAAAGACAGGTATTTACAACATGTGAGTGAATTTTAAAAACCTTAACAATCAGAAATTTGCAAAATCTCTCTTAAACACAAATTATTTTTGTTTTTGATTGAAAATTTATAGGACTATTCCCAAGAAGGGGTCCTTTCTTGAACTTAAAGAGTTTGGTACTACCATAAACCATGCAATATCATACACAGGAAAACCAGCTAAGAACATTGACTGAGCTGCTGACAGGTCACTGTCACCTAAATGGACATCTGTTCAAAACTGGGGTTGGTAGACAATCCTGGGTGTGGTAGATGCAAAGAGGCAATTGAAACACCCTCTGATGTTCTTTGTAACTGTGAGGCCATAGCCACATTAAGATTTAGGCACCTAGGTCAGCATTTTATAAAACCAGGTGACTTTGAGGACATCTCTGTCAGCAGGATATGGCACTTTGTTCAAAGTTCAAGTCTGCTGAATGCAAGAGTAAAAGGGCTGCACAAATGATTGATAACAAGTGCATGAGTCACATGCCTGCGAGTGGCATGTGGATTTTGCATTTATTACGATAAATGGATGCAAAAAAATTGGCTGGTGTGGATAAGAAAGCTATGTTCTGTGCTGCCGCCATTGACAGGGAAGTATTTAGTCACATTGGTTTATATATGGAAACATGCAATGATTTCAGAAATTTTATTTTAGAAATAATCAGGATCACTTCAAGTACCTGACTGTTGCTAACTGTATGGGTCAAGCATTTTATAAGACACTGAGTTTAAGTGTGAGACACTGAAGGTGGGTTGTTTGTACCTCACAGGAATCGAACTGGAAAAAACCACGTGGTGTTTTACAGCGTAACACTGCATTACAGTGGATCCGGAACAATCTGGAGGCTGGTGTAGAGCGAGGAGTGATCTACTTTGCCGATGATGATAACTCATACAGCTTAGAGATATTTGATGAGGTATGTCAGACTTCCATCATTTATGACTGATATATTTTTCACTTTTACATATTTTGCACAAGACTTCTATGCATATAACTGAATGCTCCAGTACTGTCACATCTAGTCATAAGTTTTAGTGTTAATGACCATATGGGAATTTAAACCTTCATTCTTCAATTAGATGCGAGAGACACAGATGGTGAGTGTGTGGCCTGTAGGTCTTGCGGGCGGTTTGATGGTCGAGATGCCTGTGTTGGATCCCAAAACAGGTCGTGTCAAAGGATGGAATAGTGCTTGGCGACCAGAACGACCATTTCCTCTAGACATGGCTGGTTTTGCAATCAATCTTTCTCATTTTCTGAAACACCCAGAAGCCAAGTTCTCCTATAATGTGGCACGTGGTTATCAAGAATCGGAGATTCTACGGCATTTGACAACTCCAGATCAACTTGAACCAAAAGCTGACAACTGCACCAAAGTTAGTAGCACTTTCTCATTATGTGACTGCAGTAGATGCAGCATGTTATTTTCTTGTGGTAATAAATTTGTACTTCATTCAAGTAGCTTCCGTTGGTTCTTACATGTTCATGGGTCACTGTGGTGACATCACACATTTGTAATGATGTAGTGCTAATTCTGGCACACCAGTAATACCGAGTGTACAGAGGAAGGAAATCCGCAGTCTCCCACACTGAACAAAATTCATAGTAAAAATCAAAGCTCAGAGCCATGGTTAATCTGCTTTTCTTTTTTTGGAATCATAAGTTCTATTCATCATGGATCTTTCCTTCACAGCAAACGGTCCAGGTATTCTGCCAGATCTGAAAAGTTAACACAGGCAAAATAAGTGACTAGTTCCATAAAGCCCATTTCTCTAGGGTAAAATTATTAATGGTATATTTAGCTATGTAAGTTTATAATGCAGTTGTAAAATTAACTTCAGCTCATTGACTAGCATGTTGGACTGGTAAGCAGCTAGCCATAATATGGAATCCTGTTCCAAATTTTATGGCTTATAATTGAAATACTCATGTAACGCATTATTATAAAATTGTTATAATTACTTAAACGATCTGGTAACTTACACAGATTGCAAATACTTGAAATTTTTTGGGCACTTTGTGAGGGACATATTAAATGCCATTCCACATCGTGTCGTCATAGAAAGTTATTTCTTGACAAAGGAATCTCTCCAGTTTTCACTCCCTTGGTTTCATACTCATGTCACAGTACATGTGGATGTGAGAGAAGACAGAGCTAACAAGATTCCTAGCATTATAGGGGTACTGTAATACTGCTTTGTTAGGAGGATGAATGGACTAAGAATTCTTTTTTCTTCTTCTTCTGTAGGTGTATGTATGGCATACGAGAACTGAAGCTCCAAAACTCCAGTCTGAAAAAGAGTTAAACAAGAAGGGTTTGAAATCAAATGCAGGAATGGAGGTGTAGAGTAAATTCATGTCATTGAAACATATTGCTCAAATGTCTGACTCAAATGAGAAACATTCCATTTCAAGAAATATAATGTAAACAGTGTTTGTGGTCAGACATCATCTGCCAAGTTGGAGAAGCTACTTTGGATGCGATTCATTCCATGAATAGAGTCGTGTTCATTGAGTATCCATGAATTTCTTAATTGCTAGACAGCAATATTTTGGAGCTACCTTATGCCTCCACCTTCTGGGGAGCAGGTTTCTCCAAGATGGTGGTGCCTGTGTATCAAACTACAAGCTGTTACACTCCAGAAGTCTGTATCGTCAAACTCATTGCCATGATTATCTCTGATCTCACACGCTTATTGCATATTCTACGTTCATGGCATTCTTTGGTTGGGATGGAGGGGGTTCTTCAGTGGTAGAGTGTATTCACAAAATATGGGCAGGTTGTATCTGGAAAGTCCTCATTTCCGATGTTGTTCTGTAGAAGTATGACTTACGATGATGTCGATTAAGCAAAACATTGAACAGTGGATTTTGAATTGTCTAATACCACTGAACGTGAAAATTTTAGACAGCTGGAAGTATAAGGCAACATGGGAAAATGTAATTATTTTGGTAACAAGGAATAATAAATGCATGAACAAATGGTTGTTTTTTAATCTAAATAAAGTCGTGTGTGGGTGTGTATGGTTTGTTAGTAGAACAATTAACAGTTCTGTACTTTTGTTCAGAGTTGTCTGCCTTTGCTCAGAAACTTTGTTTTTGGTTTGTGTGTTTTTTACAGTTGCACTGCTGTGCGACAGTCCAGTAATTGCTGTCCACACACAAACCTACTTCATGTTACAGGCACTTGGCACTTCACACTTAAAGGAGTGATGTGAATGCCATCTGTAATTCCATGACAATCACTATGTACTGTGCACCCCTTCCATGAATTAGCCTTCCACCATTTATGTACTTCAAGATGAAGCAAGCCTTCACACTCACTTTTTTTTTTGTCAATTGCATTGCTGGGGGGGGGGGTCAGTTTGCGGGAACTGATCGAAGAGTATTGCCACATGCACCCCATGTGCCAACTCTTGGTCCCAACATTTGTTGGCCTATTACTGAACAAGCTGGTGTAGCAATGACACTACAGACTTTTATCTGGGAGTGCTTGGCTAACCTGAGGGTTATCATGGTGTTACTCAGTCCTTCCAGGCAAATGCTGAGGTAATACTTTGGGTAGACCATGGTCACTTCCAAATCCTTTGCATTGCATTTTCCATACTCAATTTGACATTATGTACTCTGATATAACAGAAGTATTATACAACAAGAAACTAAAAAAAGAATTGCTTTAAAACACGTAGTAGCAGCATGTTACCCACTACAAACAACAGTCTCACTTTTCTTTGTGGGATGTTTGGACTGTAAGAGGTGCATCCTTCCATCATGTGCTGCTGATTGGTTAAGAAATATGGAAATCATGGGTAGAAGTTCATTTCCACACAGTAAGTAGTGTGTTCATAGGCTGATTTTTAGGAAACTCACTCTTGCCTGAAAATTTTCTTAATAGCTTCACTGGTTATCAGACCAATACAACAGCACAAATGTTCTAACACTCATTTCTTTCTTATATATGCGACATGTTTTGGCTGTCAATTTTAGCCTTCATCAGGTGATATTAAAAAAAATAAATAAAAGGTCCAACTGATAAAGCTAACGAAGAGGCCTCCCCTTGTACAGTATTATTCAAACCTGAATTAATTGCATGTACATATAGGAATAATACAATACTAAATGTCACAGTATATCATTGGGTAAAAACTGTAAATAAAAGAATGAATGAGTAGTGGGATAATCCTATGTAACCGCTGTGGACGTACACATGGGGTGCATCTGTCAAATCATAGTAATATCTTCATATTCCGAGTTGTAAATATAATTCAGGTCTGCATAATACTGTAAAAGGGGAGGCCTCTTTCTTAATTTTATCAGTTTTATCCTTTATATTTTTGTAATATCACCTGATGATTGCTGAAATTGTTGGCTGCAACATGTCGCGTATATGAGAAAGAAATGAATGTTAGAACATACATGCTGTTGTATTGGTCTGATAACCATTGAAGACAAATTTAATATAATGGGATGACTTTAAACATGGTGATCGCTTTCTGTAAAGAATGTTGAAGAAAGGCATACCATTGTGTTTACTATTAAACAAACTACATTTGTTCTGTAAAGAACACTTCCACAGAATTTCATGAAAATCCAGAAACGGTTGAGTCACTGATTTTAGGTTGTAGACAGGTGGGGAAGGGCTGGTCTCCACATAAGGCTTTTTTTTTTTAACTTTGTAAAGAATGCCAAAACCTGGACCTAAGTGAAAAGTACAAATGACCAAACAGAAACTACAATTCCCATAGGTATTATACTGATAAGCACAATATCCAGGTAAATACCTTTATTAACTGATACGAAGTATGACATGTTTCAGCTAAATCATCTACCCTCAAGTCAATTCCAGATATTTCTTAATTAATATTAAGGAATCTATTAATGTGACTTGTTAGACTGGCTTCTGATATCCGGAAGTGACTGTAACGGTTACTTTTGTCGAAACATACAGTCACAGTTCAACAGTTGTGGGAACTGTATATTTGTTCACATGTATGAAATAAGCACAGTGGAATACATCGAGCAAATGCCAAGTTAACATAACACATGCTGGTAACTGCTGATACTGGAATTCCCTCCTTATCACATATCATGGTTATGACACTGCCACAACTCTGAACCCTGAGTGAATGTATGAATGATCATGAGTATTTTCTAGGGGCTGTAAACTGTCTGAATTACAATTGCATAATTTTATTTTACATGTACATAGTACAACACACATAAGCGCATAAGTGGTTTGACATACAAAAAAAGTATTTGAAAAATACAGCACTTTTTCCACCCTTTTTTTTTACTGCAATTTCATGATTACTCTTACAAAGTAGCATTTTTCTTACATCAGTTCCCCTTTGGTGGTTTTGTTACACATTCACAAAATTTTAAAAATTGAAAATTTCTTTCTGGAGACATAGGAAATAGACATAAAAAATTCTCTGTTTATCTTAAACATTATTCAGTTCAATGCACTTACATTAAATTTAAAAACAAATGCACAGTATTTTCTTACTAAGAGAAATACAATTATTGCATACCTGTCACATACAAAGTAATAATAATTCAAGTTATTGTCCATGGATTGGAAGTTTTAAAAACCATCTTGGTACATCACTGCTCTCACATTATTTATAAATTAAAAAATTAGAAATGAAATCCTACCAAGTCATGACCTACCATAGAGAGCTTGGAACACCTAAGTCTCTGGCAACAATGGAGCAAAAAGTATGTCAGTTTGAAAAACACACGAGTCTAGAATGGGTTTCAGTTCACAGATTCAAATGAAAGGCAACAATGAAATGCTGATGCCATTTGCAATGAAAGCATTAGGGCTCCTCAATAAACCTACTAAATTATTACACTCCGTATTTCACATTTGTACTTTCTCAGTCTATTCTTCATATGCATTAACATGACAGTTGTGGAACAATCTAACTGCTGGAAGAAATGCTGTATGGGACTCAAGAGTTGAACTTTGAAACCCAGTATTTAGAGCACAAAGGGTTGTATATTTGGAGAAACTAACAAAACTGCCTAATTTATAATAAATTTAAGTCTCTAGATGCTGTAACCATAATTCATCCTTTCATATTTAAAGGCTCAGTTCATACAGTGCAGTAAACACACTCCATGTCAGTCATAAGAACCAAACAGTTAACACTGTAGATGGCAATAATTACTGTTTGTTAAGAGGTCCATAAAAACACACATTGACAGTACACAAGGTTTTTTAATGTTACACCTGGTTGTACACAAAGTAACCACTGGGTTTTAAAGGGTTACGGTATGTAGATTGGAACAGCAGCCAGAACAGGGACAAAAAAAAAACACAACACATTAAGATGGATGATGTTGATCAGACCTGAGGAATATTGATCTAAAATGACACAGAGCAAGAGCTCTCTGGACAGAACAGAATGGGTATTTGTCTTGATGCCGAACCTAAGGGGGCCAGCACTAAAGATGAAGAATGTAACTGCTAGTGGAATACATACTAGGATCATTATCGCTTATTTCAAAACTTACAGGTCAGAACTTTACAGAGAATCTGAAGTACAGGTAATACTTGTTCAAACACTACTATTCTCAATTCCCCCCCCCCCTTCTGAACTACATTCCATTTTATAAGAATTCTAACAATCAAGTATATAAATTATAGGTTAGATGTCTTGAAGCTTTTGTGTTGGGGTTAACCAAGCACAGCAGTCTGTTAACTCCACCCACTAACGCCTACCAGCTCATATCCTTTCATGACTCACAGTCTGGTACTGCTGTATATGCTGGACAGCTTGGGTGTTGAGTCATGTCAAGACCCCGATAACGGAGGCAAGAGCCGATCTCTGAAGTGTTGGCTGATTTGAACAACCTGACACACATGCCAGCCCATCATTTCATTGAAATTAGAGGTTGCCTAGATCATTATATATCACACTGTTTACATTTTTGGCATTTAAATTAATCCTGTTGCACTTTAAATCAAAGTGGTGAACATTTTCCAGCCTCCACATAAATATTTAAGTAACGAGAAAGGTCAACAATTGTCTATTATTAGCGAAGTAAATTTATCCACCCGTATCATACACAGCATAAATTAATAATTCTAATTTACAACAGGAAAATTTAACATTTTTACATCAGTCTCAAATTTATTTTCTCTCTCAGCTGCATGAAAATCAAAACCATCTCATATGTCACAAATTAATTCTTTTGGTTCATGGTGGCTGTCAAAATGCTTTATACTATCTGAGCCAGAATATTTGGTTGCATCATTCTTGTAGTTATTCTGCAGTAAGACTAGCAGCCTCACAGCCAATTACTTCAACAGTTCAACCTACATTACTTGAGTAAATCATGCTGAAGAAGAAAATAAAAATTACTTTTAATAACTTTTATCATCAGAATTATGCATATTATATTTGAAGCAAATATGCAAGTGAATATTGGCCCTGCAATAAAGTAAATGGTCACACTAATCACTTACTGTTCCAAGCTAGTTCTTGTGGCAGTGACAATTCCAATTACAATCTTCCAGGACATTACACTGTGTATCCTGGTAGATAGGTACCTTCTTGAGCAGTTTTTATATTCGTGGTTCCATGCATCATAATTCTAGGTTGAAGAAATCCAATGAGATGCAACAGTATGTAGATATTTATTTACTGCTAAATTACTCTACATGTTTCAGGCGTCCATTGCGCCCATCATCAGGAGTATATGGATGCATGAAACATGTAGAGTAATTTAGCAGTAAATAAATATCTGCATACTGTTGCATCTCGTTGGATTTCTTCAACCTATTTTTGAGCAGTGTTTGTAACCATCTACCAAGCTACACAGCATTACACCCCAGAAAAAGGATTCTTCAAGAGTTATTATATGTTCTGCCAAAACATAAAAAATAATCCCTCAATAGCTTGGTCCACTTGGTCCTCACCTATGAACTATTTTGCTTCATTGAACATAGCAGACATGTTTACATATTATGTTGGGTGAAGAGGAGCAGAACATTTTCACATCACACTAAACAAAGATTTCTGTGCCAAATCCTCATGTGGAAGTGACATGTTCCAATACGGCTGACTTTAATCCTGATCTGTACACAGTTACAAAAACACATAAAGAACTTAAAAATGTGTACCCTCTATGTCAGTCTAATAGGACCAAAATTTACCTCATTTTGAAGACATTCATTAATGAGTCAATGAAACTTGCAAGTCTGCAAATTTTAACACAATGTTCACACAAATAATACAATTCTGCATCTTGCACTTTTTAAGCCAGTATTTGTAGTTGTTAAAAAAACATGGCTATTAATTAGACAAATTTGAAAGTTTAGATTCAACTAGCTATTCTGTCTTCAAGAGAAGATTCCAGTACAATACCAGATCCATATTTACTGAACATGTGGCAAAAGAAAATTCAGTCAGCAATAATACTTTTCTTGATTTTAATCAATCTTTCAACTTACAGCAACTGCAATGTGTCTTTTCTATTATTTTGTCTACTGTGTTACCTTACGTAAAAGAAACCAAGTACTTATACTTACTGCCTAGGATCCGAGGAACTGACTTAACCAAGAACGACAACACTTACAAATCACGTGCCACAACAGTTTTATTATGGGAATTCATTACACAACAGTGAAGTTTCAACCCTCTGAACAGTGGAGGTTTTAAAGTGACCTAAAAGTTCACCCCAGTATAGACCATAAAGGCCCAGAGGGGGAGTGGAGGTATAGTTCTACTCTTTCTTTAACCTCGACACTGGATGGGGGTAGGTCGTGAATGCCACACCCCAGGTCACTTTAACCCTGTGCAAGAACAGTGTTGGTCTGTGTATATACATTATATATATATGTGCATGTGTGTGTGTGAACCCAAATGGTGATCTAATGGGCAGAATGTTAAGTACAACGAAACACTCACGTGTGAAGATCTTTATGTTTTCATTTGCCAACATTCGCACTGTCTTAATTTTCAGAACTTGACATATTACACCAACATTCACACAATGAAAATAATCCACCCATATAACACTGCTCCTCAATGGCCTCTTGAATTAGCACATTTTGGCAACACAGATCATAATGACCACAGATCTAGTAATGACCAAACATCCACTTCACAGCAGATCAGTCAGGGCTTGTATACCATATGTTTGCATTTGTGTCATAATGTAAAGTGCCCTGTGTGGCCTAGAACTACTATATTCTTTTGAACCTGTGGCTCTGCTGACTCCTACTAAATCATCTGCAGTAACCACATTGTAATCAGAATAATTTTCGGGAAAATGTATGATTACCCTGGTACCTCCATTAACAATGATAACTGGTTCCATGAAACTAACTGTAAACAAGTTTTCATTAATCCAGTATATGAAATACATGTTAATGGATTAATCCATTCCAAGACCTGAGAGCTGTTTTGCGTGATCAAAATAAAATTGCAAAAATCAC
>Ga0123357_10013247_pt1 | contig 10684 bp, 8 predicted proteins | sample TergutEmb28metaG_FD_89873 | JGI IMG/M metagenome (GOLD analysis project Ga0123357, IMG submission 89873) | Embiratermes neotenicus P4 segment gut microbial communities from Petit-Saut dam, French Guiana - Emb289 P4 | ecosystem: Host-associated > Arthropoda: Insects > Digestive system > Gut ...
CCCTCCTTTTTCTTTTTTCTCCGCCCCCCCCCCCCCCCCGCCCCCCCACACACACACACACACACACACACACACACACACACACACAAAGAAGGCAACAAAATTTTGTGTGACCAAGCTGCAAGCCAAGCAAGAGAGCAGTCACCTTTAAATCCCCGCAAATATTCCAGTTATATTTTCCATACTGGATATTTTTGAAACCTGGTTTCAAATTTTCATAGGACTCTTTAATATTAGCAGCATGGGTTATGGGTACAGATGGGAATTTATTCACATTATGTAGAAACACAGCTTTTAAGCTAACTTTTGAAGAGTCAAGAAACAAACACCACTCTGGCAGATCGTGCCGATGTCCTACAGCCTCTATAACAGGGAAAACATTGTTACAAAATACCAGATTATTTTCTTGAGAGAAAAATTCTTTGACTTTATTTTGGCAATTGCGAAAGAAACATGTTTCAGTATCTTGGTAGAGAAGAGTCCACCTTTTAGTCTGGAACCTAAGAGTTCAGCTTAATTTTTTGACAAATTCAAAACATGGATAAGGATGTTACAATCTCTTTGTGTTAATAAATGGGGTTCAGATCAGGGACAACATATGGATACAGTCGTCTTTATCTTGGACTTTGTCCATTGCCTATAGATTTTTTAGGCATTGTGAATGTGGCTGGAGATACACTGGGGAAACAGGCACACTGTGGGCCATGAAACTCAGGCAGAACTTGGAAGTAGGTCATCTGGTAATATCCAGACTAGCACAAAATTCTTTTGAAGAGAATCACCATATACTTTGGAAAGAAGCAGAGATTTTAAACCTGGAAAGAATCCAGTTAACAGGAATTATAAGGAAGTGGCCAGCTTGACCTGTTCACAAAATCCTGTTGGCCTACCCAGCATTGAAATTTCTTCCATCTGGCACCCGGTGATCAGGAATGGAATGTTTTAATAATATGTGTGAGCCCATGTAGCTTCGTAACTTGTCCACAGTTGGTGTTATTGGTGGTTGGATTTTTAGTGCATGTGTTATGGTTCTGTATGAGATGTCTATGGTCTGATCAGTTTGAGTTCATAGCTGTTTTTATGGTTCTTGTAATTTGTGGTGTGTTTGAGTCTTGTGGTTGTTTTTAATTTTTTCTCTAACATTTTCCTGTTATAACCAACGGATGTGTCATGTTCTCAGGAGCTTATCTACGTTAGTTGAGTGTTTCTGTGGTACCCAGTCACAGAATAGCTTGATATCGGGGTCCAACAGGTTAGGTGCTTCTCGCCTGAACATGGAAGGAGACCCAGCTTCCGAAACATAGTGGTTTAATGTTTAAAAAGTTTATGGAAGATGGACATGGTTCAAGAGAAAGAAGATGGTATCCATATGTTACACACCATTGTCAAAGCCTTGTAGTGTTGGAGGAACAACTTGCTTGAAACATTGGTTTGCATTCAGCATTTTCCCCTTCTTGCTGTCTGTGATCTTCATCTGAATTAGAGTTGTCATCACTAAAAGTTAGATTTTCCAGAGACTTTGGTAAAGGCAACTGTTCACTTTGTGAGACAGGCCTCATTGCAGGTGGCAAAACTGGATACTTCACAATGTGTTTGGATTTGGAGATGATCCCTGTTTTGTTGGTTAGACAAAAGTAACAATCGGATGAGTAGTCTTTGGTTCCCTCCGAAATGTGGGAATGGCGAAAGACATTTGACGCAAACCATTTACCCATCCTGTGAAAAGCCGCACACACATTACACAACAAATATGATGCACCCAAATTTTATCTTGGTAAAATTTTGCCTCTGAGATTTGAAGGTCATTTTACCACACACACAATAAAATGTGTCAGGATGATTTAAACACTTCCTTGGCATGATGAAAATATAATAAACACAATCCTTTTACACAAAACACTTTACTGAAAAGAACACACAACACTTGCAACTTATCACAACGAAGTCCAGCACACAGAAAGTAAAAAAAGGTAAAGTGCACCCTTGTACAGGCACTGAGGCTCTGTACAGGCTGTATGGTCCGTAGGGGGTGAAGAGGTATAGCTCTACTCTCTCTTGACCATGGCACTAGAAGGGGGTGAGGGGTCAGCGTCACACCCTGGCCACTCTTTACCCCTGGAAAAGACCCGGTACCCATTGTACAGGAGACTGTGTGGGCCCCAGGGCCGGTCTGGACAGGTGCGGAAAATCTTGCCCCCACCGGGATTTGATACCCAGACCATCCGGCCCGTAGCCAGTTGCTGTACCAACTGAGCTACCTGGCACACGGAGCTTACTGTTAATTTCATGTCCCAAGTGGCAGTACACATTTCAGCTTGCTGAATTTGCTGATATTGCATTTTAAAAAATTCTGTCACAAAAACCTGAGGGCAGTAAAGCAGTTCTAATAACCTATTTGAATTGATGGAAAAATACAGCAACATAAATTAGTTTTCGTTTGACCAAAACTGGGTGTAACAGTGTAATCAAGGTTTTTATGGCTTTGCTTATTGTCTCCAGGAAAATTCTAATTAAAACCAGATCGTCTCCTTACACCTTCTGATTCATTATTCGTGAATCACCATCGTCATCATTAACACCACCACTTTACAGTTCAGGGTTGGCCAGCTAGACGAGCTTTGGGAACTGCACATTAGGAAAGAACTGAGGCATGCATCATGCATTAATAAAATAAAATATTTTTTAATTGTAACTTGTTTCTGCTCATCAAACTGCAGTAGATTAGTTTGTTAGTTGTGCATCTCCTTTCCATAGAAAGTGTGAGGAGTGACCAATGGAAAAAAGACATGCAGGACTGGCTGAGAAGCTTTATATTGACCTTTTTTGACCAGTGCATACAAAAGCTGGTCCCACAGTATTAAAAGTGCCTTAAATTACGTGGTGACTATGTGCTGAAGTAGTTTATTGTAGGTACCAACATGTTGCAATAAAGATTTTTTAATTTTTTTTAAGTGTGTTTTACACCTAACTGGTTCTTACTTTTTGGATGTGCTGCGTATTTTAACCAGTAGCATCATACTTTGCAAGTTGCAAATGGTCTCCAGTTGCACCCTTTATATGTATTGCTTCACAAACTGCTCAGTTCACAAAGTGTGTTTTATGGGTTTTGTATGATTCTCAGAATAAACAGCAGTTATCCCTGTAAATAGCACTGAGTTGACCCTTGAACTGATAATACAGTTGTGTTTTCCTTCAGTTTTGAGCTGAATTTTAAAATATTGAATGAATTTCTTGGCTTAATGGTTAAAGCACTTTATTATTTCAGACAACTGCAGATATAGCGGAAGCAGATAGAAGGCGTCGTCAAGAATTTAAGGAGTATGAAATGCAGAAGGAATTTGAAAAGCAAGAGAAACTGAAAACTATGGATGATGAGCATAAACAGCAAATGCTTAAGGATATAGAAGACAAAGAAAATAAACATAAGCAGCATGAACCAGTAAGTGCTGTGTACGTGGTTTTAAATATACAGAAGAAATTTACACCATCTACTTCTAACACTGTTTTTGCAGTCTTTATAATTCAGTGATTTATTTTGGTGTAACCTTTATTGTCTGTAGATCAAATTGTTTGCATGGCAGTCCAGGTGGCCCAACAGTTGCACTTTTTCATAGTAACAAAGTTACCTCCAAGTTCAAATATGGATACCAGCTGTGTAGATTTGAGAGATTTAGAATCCTTCATTCCTGTGTGTTGAAGTTTAATCCAAAATTACAATTTATCCACGAGCCCCTACGGTGCGGGTAGATATAAAATCCCTATCCTGTGATTTATCGCTTTGTGTTTAAAATATTCAGTAACAAACAGTTATGTGGTTCAGTCTAACACAGCTGTATTTTTATTGAATGGCTACATGTTTTGGCTGAGGTCAACTATCATTAGGCCAAAAATACAATATTTAAAAAGAAGATAAAATTGTAATGTATAATACAACCATCTTCTTATGTTTGTGTGGGATCCCACTACTTTCCAATTTTTTTTTTGCAATAAATTGTAAAATAGTATTTGCTTGATAGTAGCTAATTAGTAATTATATATTATTACATCGAATTTATTGTAAAAAAATTGGAAACTTGTGGTATATGACAAAAACATAAAAAATTATGTATTATACATTACATTTTGTATCTTAGTTTAAATATTGTACTTACAGCCTAATGATGGTTGACTTCAACCGAAGCATGTAGCTGTTGAATAAAAAGATAGTTGTGTTCAACTGAACCATGTAATTGTTTGTATTAAATCTAAATTTAATATTCCATTAAAATATCTTTGCCAAGGATTGTACTAACTTAGAGAGCAGCCATTCCATAGGTCAGCCAGTAACCTTCTTATTGCAGTGGTGTATATTCATTCCCAGGGTTGTCCAAATCAAATTTTTCATGGACAATGTGGCAGCAAGGGGGATTTTTCTTCAAGCACGTTGGTTCATATCTGCCAAGTTATAATGCCACTGATATTCCATACTTGTCTATGCCATGTACCTCTAATTGTGTCCCTGAGCACAAGAGCTTTATTGCACAAGGAAGCAGCATCTGTCAGGCATTTTAGAGTCCATTCTGCCCCAGCACTTCAACTTACTACCTCCTCCTAAGCAGGTTTCATACCTGACAGTATTTCTGTACACATGCTGGAGCTTTTACCTTAAAAGTATTTGCAACTTCTCTTTAAGTATCAGCTGTTAGTTCTTGCAAAGATGTGGACTGTTCACATTTTACTTCTTTCAGTGCCCCCCCACCACTAAAAACTGCATGGATTGAAGTCAGGAGACCTAGACGGTCACAATCTGCAAGTTATTGTATCTGTTATTCCAAGTGTTTACATTCCCATTTTTTCATATAATCTGAAAAGAGCATATTTTTGGATAAAGAAGTCAGTTGTCTACTATTTATTGAAACCACTTGCAGTACCAACTTTTTGCTTCCCAATCAAAGGAAAACATAACTATACAGCTCTAATTTTGGGTGGGTGTAATTTTAAGAATTTTGTTACCCATTTCCACACCACACAGTGAACAGCCAACCAACACATAGGTCTTTGTCTTATTTCCATTCCACGATTACCAGTATTATTTTCTGATTTCTTTGCAATAAAAATATTTTCTTCTTTTCATTTTGCCAGTCACTGAACCTGTTAATTTTTTGATGGTCCAGACCAGCCCTGGGGCCCACCCAGCCTACTGTACAGTGTGTACCAGGTCGCCTTACTGGGGATAAGGGGGCTGTGGCATAGCATTGACCACCCACCCCCATCTAGCGCCAAGGTTAACCTTTTGGCGCCTAACGACGACTATAGTGGTCGTACCGCACCGCTAACCTCTAAACGTTGCATTTTATATATTTATTCAACAAATACAGGTACTGTATATTTTAAACATTGTGTATACTCTCCGTTTTTTCCTCTTCAAATGCAGTTTGTTTCATAATTCTAACGTATTTGGTTCCTGTTTTATTCACATTTTATATACAGGTGTGCTAAAATTTAAAAAAATAATTCTGGCGCCAAAAGGTTAAAGAAGGATTAGAACTGTACCTCTGCTCCTCCTCAGGGCATTCATGGCCTGTTCTAGGGTGAACATCTTTTTATATTTATAGTTGTTTTACATGACATTGACACTGGATATTTATTACAGAACTTTTGGTGACATTTTTCCCATGCTGTATATGTTGAAAAAGTGCAAAGCGTTGCAAATGAATGGCCTTTATTATCTCACACACACTGTTCACTACCAATATAATACAACTGAATGCCCACCTCTTATTCCAGACCTTATAAAGACTCCCTTAACCTTGTGGGTTACCTAAGCATCTCTGAGATGGCCTCATCACACATGCACATCCAATACCTTTCCATCTCTCAGACAGCTCTCTGCAGATTTCTGTTGTTTTCAACACTGTGTCATGTTAGTACATAATATGGTCTTCAGATGGCATGATATCCCATCTTTTGATTCAAAGATTTCAAAGACATTACACTTCAAGGCGGTATTCACATTTTGCCTTGTACAGTTCATATGAAGTTGAAAACCATATAGGCAGGAATACCTAGTTTGCTAAAATGGCACATCCTAAAGGACTGACTTATAAGGCAGTTGCAGATAATCTACTAAACAATGATTCTGAGGAGGAGTTTGGCAGTAATAACAATAATTAATGACGTGAGAGTGAAGGTGAGTATGAATATCAAAGTGACCCAGGTGCAGAAGGTAAACTGCCAATGAATAGCATAGCTGCAGCAGCAGTGCGGAAAAAACAAAGGGTGGAAGAATGGAAGTGAACCCCTCATGTTCATTTCATGATAAGACTACAAAAAATACTTTTTGGGGAGTTCCAGGAATAAACAGTAGTATAGGAGGATGTTTACCGGAGGAGGTGAGGCCAGTAAATGTTTTCGGTTTGTTCATGGAGACTGAATTTTGGCTACACGGGTAAACAGATATGTTGTGAGTACAACAGTGCAGAATGGCAATGGTTCCTTGAATAGCGATATGGAGAGTTAGTGGTTTGACATTACGTTAGATGAACTAAAGGTGTGTATTTCTTTGTGTATCATTGAATCATGCATCAAGAAAGACGCCCTTCAAGCTTATTGGATTAGTCAAAAGTCCACAGAGACACCATTATTTCCCTCATTAATGTCTTCCAAGAGATATAAATTGTGGTGCAAATTTCTACATTTTGTAGACAGTGCTGCACTTGATGCTTCAAATTGTCTTGCAAAAGTGAGATACCCCATTGACTTTACTTCAAAAATAAATTTCAAACTCTGTACACTCTGATGCAAGACATTGCTGTAGATGAAAGTCTAATGAAACTCTGTGGAAGGCTTTCATTGATTAAGTTCAACCCAACCAAACAAGCCCATTTTGGCATAAAATACTACAAATTATATGATTCTAGCAGTGGTTATTGTACACAGTTTAGAATATACAGTTAAGAATCATAGCCTCCCTGCATGAGACTGTTGTGATGGAGTTGATGGCCCCCTACCTATCCAGAGGTTACAACATGTATATAGACAGCTGGTCTTCATCTCCAACTCTCTTTGAGAAGCTGTTACAGGCAGACATGAATGTTGTGGGGACAGTAAGGCTCAACAGAAAAAATATGCCTGAAAAATTAAAAAAACAAAAGCTTAAGAAAGGAGATGCTATTGCCGTGTACATTCACAAGATGATGGCTGTAAAGTAGCAAGATATAAAACCTTTTACCATTCTGACAGCAGTCCATGACAACATTGGCATGGTGGACACAGGCAAGACAAGCAGGAAAATGGGAACCAGTCCAGAAACCAAAGCCTGTACTTGACTGTAACAAAGGTATGAGGGGTGAACAGAATGGACCAGCAGCTTACATCCTACTGTCTTACGTGCCATTATCTATAGGCATATAAGATCATCTTGTCTGTCTTTGACATGACGCTATTCAATGTGTGTGTGTCCTGTACAAGAAGATCACTTCACAGAAACTGAAGTACGTCAGTTCAGGCCAATCGAAGCAGAGGGATTATTGGATGGACTGGTAATGCTGGAATATGCAAGATGAGGTTGTCCAGCAGCTGATGCATCCATTAAGCTTCAGGCAGCTAATTAGGCCCACTTTCCACAGTACATAACCCTAAATCCTGTGAAGGCAAACCCATCAAGGTAGTGTAGGGTGTGTTCAAGCAAGAAAATCAGGAACACTAGCAGATGGGAATGTGAAGTTGGTAAAGTCATCCTCCATGTACCCAAATGTTAAAAAAAATATAATTATTAGGTAAATTATTACTATAAATATATAATATTTCTGAAATGCTTGTATTTTTCATGTCATTTATGTGAAATGCATTGCATTTCAATAAATAAGACATTCTGAATTGTAATGAGAAGTGGGTTGTAAGGATGAATGTGCGAGAGGGATGGGGATTAAAAAATTAAATGATATTTCACTGCAGCTGCTGGGGGGTAAGAAGTGGTATGTGAAGGGTTTAAGCAAGCAGGCTGTATGCTTTCCTTTGCTGAGGGACACAATGAGAGATATTGTCTGTATTATGGGAGGCTCCTATTATGGGCTTATTTGAGACCAAAGACCAAGGGACACAAGTTTAAGCTTAAGATCCCCACAAACCATAGTGAAAGCACACATTTACAGCTTGCATGCAGCCAGGAGACACGTGGTGGCATGAAACAATACTGAGCCATAGGAGGGTGGACACTGGTGTCTGTTCATACCAAGGAGTAAAGACTGTGTAGGAGACAAAGGTTGCTGCTTGAGCAATCGGCATACTACGAGTAAGACTGCAGTCATCTGGGATCTTAACATTGTGTGGTTAGGCTAGAAGAAGGTTACATTGTGCTAGACCACATGGCATTACCTCCCAGAATCTGCAGGTAACATTAAAGTAATAAAATATGATGGTTTTGTACAACTGAGCTGTGTGCTTTTATGTACAAAATTTAATGTTTGTCTGAGGTGCTTGTAGTATTTTAAGCATTTGATACTCGTAAGATTCTAAATGTTTATAGACATAAGTCCTGGAAACATTTGTTGGGATGAAAATTGTCATGCATAATATACATCTGCTCATCTAAAATAGTTGAATGTACTGTGAACCATTTGTGTCAGCACTTACAAACACAACTAAGGTAGAAACTGTGGAGCAGAGTCCTCTTTGAGAAGCTGATAAGTTATCTGGTTAAGTAGTTCTAGAGCAAGTCCTCCCTGCGAAGAAAATAATCAACTGGTTAAGTAGCTGTGGAGTGGTGTACTCCCTTGAGAAACTGATAGTCACTGGTTAAGTAATTCTCTAAGAACCTGCCATAGTTACATGGAGACCACCTATTAGGATAATTTTTGTTATTGCAATTGTAGTTACACCATCCAGGCAGCAAACAGCAACTTGAAGAAGTGTGGGAGAAGCAAGACCACATGGATAATCAGGAGTTCAATCCCAGAACATTTTTTCATTTGCATGGTAAGTATTGTGAATTTCAGTGACTCTTAACTTCCATGTTGTTGTGCTAATAATATAATGCACAACACACACAAGGGTCAATCAGATAGCATGGAGTATTACACAGTTGTAATTGAGCATGCAAAAGTATAATAAATAACAAAAAGGGTCAGTCAGAAAGTATCAGCAATAATTTGTCTGAATTTTTTATTCTGTTGGCCACGCCGTTATTTGCACATGCATGTGTAAGCATTGTTGTAGTTGCTGTGACTCAGGTTCAAACTGTGTGATCAGTTGTTGACACATGATACCAGTGTTAATGTGGCTACTCCCCTTTCCATATGCACTGAAGAAGAGCAGCATGCTGTGATCTGTTTTATGTGGGCTGAAGGTGTATTATGGGGCAGAAATCTATATTCTATGTCAGTGAAGTGTCCATGATTGGATTAAATATTTCAAAAGAGGTCACACAAGTGTCACAGATGAAGAACAGTTAGTCTACAAAACCACATCCACTATTGCTGACAATGTTCAGAGTGCATATAACATGGTTTTGAAAATAGGTGTGTGACCATTGGTAAGGTAGCGGCCTATCTGTGTATCTGTAATGGTTCTGCCCTTGAAATCATCCATAACAACACTGGCTTTCATAAACCTTCCAAACCGGCTTACGGAAGAACATATCATTTGGAAATCTGTCAGCACCTTTTGAATTGAAATCATGACAAGGTGATGCCTTTGTAAGATGCATCATTACTGGGGACAAAATATGGATCTACCACTCTGAACAATAGAGCAAATGCCAAAGCCTAGAATGGAAATATCCCACATTACCTGTCAAGAAGATGTTCAGGACACAACAAACAGCAGGAAAAGGGATCCTTACAGATTTTTGGGACTTGTAGGGGCCAGTACTGTGGAGACAGTTCAGCAGTAAACAGTACTCATCAGTGTGACATGCTGTGGGACAAGCTGAAGCCAGCAGTTCACAGCAAATACCAAAATTACTGTTGACGGGTGTAGTGTTGTTGGATGACCAGACTAGCCCACAGTCACTAGCCCACACTGTTGAAACTTCACATCAACTGAAGTTTGAAGTTTTAGAGCATCTTCCATACAGCCAGGACTTCACTTCTGTGGACTGGCACCTTTTTGATCCACTCAGAGAGACATTAAGAGACCATCGATGCACCAAAGGCCAAGCAGTGAAGTAAGCGGTGCATGCCTGGCTCATTGCCCAGCCAAAAACCTTTTTGTCTGAGAGCATACAGAAGCCTCTCCAACATTTGACTAAATGTACTAGTAAGTTAGGTGACTGTATGGAAAAATTGTGCTCAAGGAAATTCACTGTTGCTGTTGTATTGATTTTGAAATATATAACTTATTTTCTTTTATTAAACCTGCTAAATGCACACATTTTATGCATAATCATATACAAGGTGTGATCAAAATGTTCAGAGACTGATTTTTTTACTCGGCTGTGGGTACACTTCGGGACACCCCTATTTGCAGGGTGGTGACCAAGAACTCCCTCTCTCCCTGGGACAAGGGATGGTCCCAGCGCACCACTCAGTCCTTTGTGAGCTTTGGTCAAAGAGAGTCGTTTACCTGCGCCTTGTTATTCTCACTGCCAAACAGAAGGAATGGCGCTTGTCTGTGGCAAAAAACATGCTGCAGGAAGCAGAGTCAGATGAAAACTTTATGGGGCAAATCATCACGGGCGACAAGACGTGGGTCTACGAGTATGACC
>Ga0123357_10013250_pt1 | contig 10684 bp, 4 predicted proteins | sample TergutEmb28metaG_FD_89873 | JGI IMG/M metagenome (GOLD analysis project Ga0123357, IMG submission 89873) | Embiratermes neotenicus P4 segment gut microbial communities from Petit-Saut dam, French Guiana - Emb289 P4 | ecosystem: Host-associated > Arthropoda: Insects > Digestive system > Gut ...
AAAAGACCAGATTAAAGGATATGAAGCCGGAGCCGACGCCTATATCGCCAAACCTTTTTCTTCGGAAGTGCTTATCTCTATTGTCAACCGGTTTTTGGTCAACAAGAAAGAGATAAAAAATTACTACGATTCGGCGGAAAGCGTATTTGAATACGCCGACGGCAAATTGTTGCATCAAAAAGACAAAGAGTTTGTTGATTCCGTATTGTCAATCATAAAAGACAATCTTTCCAATCCCGAATTAGGACCTGATTTTATTGCCGGCAAATTGAAAATGTCGTCAAGAAATCTTTACCGGCAGTTGAAAAAAATATTATCTGTCTCGCCTACGGATTTTATTAAGGATTACAAATTATCATACGCCGCTAAATTGCTTCTTTCTACTAATTTATCGGTTAAAGAAATTATTAATAGGGTAGGGATCAGCAACAAATCTTATTTTCACAATGAATTTTTTAAGAAATATAATGCTTCTCCGAAACATTATAAAGATAGCAACAGGAAAGAATAACGCCGATCGAAGATAATCTTTAGCCAACATCAAAACTTTATTTTCACCTAATTTATTTTAACAAAACAACAAATACAATCTTCTATACTATTAATGGTTTTGGATTGAATCCGAAGGATTCGTATGTTTATAGAAAATTGATATAACGTCACCCATTCGATTCCTTCGGAATCGTACCTGAATAAACGTCATTGTTTCTATAAACATGCAATTCCTTCGGAATTAGTTGTCACGCAAGAGGTATTACAGATTATTTATTCCACATGCCGAAAAGCAAAGTTCCGTTTTGTATGCGAGTATGGAGGCTCGCTTTTACTGCGACGTAGCCGGAGGCTACGCCGAGCGGAGGTTACATGAAAATTTTACAATTTGCAAGCGAAGCGTAATTCGGAGGTATGGTAATAACATGGCGCATGAATCCCCAAAACAGAAAAGACTGAAAAAAACCTTAAAAAACCAAAAGGAACGCAAATAACATAAAAAGGAACATAAATTCACAAATATTGAAATCATTTGTTATTTTCTTATATTTAAATGGAAAAAAATTGTTATCATTGCACTATGAATTATTAAAAATATATAAATTTAATTCGTTATGATAACAAAAATTACTAATTTCGCGAAAGTGGCTCTGATTGCCATAATGTATTTATTCTCAGCCAATTTGTCGGGACAAATACAAATCAGTGATGAGGCAGGGTTGAAAGCAATTGCCAATAACTTGGCAGGCAGCTATATCCTAATGAATGATATTACTTTAACAGGGGATTGGACTCCTGTCGGAGATGATCTGAACCGCTTTACCGGAACAATCAACGGTAACGGAAAAACCATTTACGGTTTGAAATTCATCGACTCGTCAAGAGATGGCGCCGGTTTCATCGGCGTTGCCGAAGGAGCCGTTATTGAAAATCTCTGCATTATCGGAGCGCGATTTTATGGAGGGCAAGATGTAGCTGGCGTTATCGGACGGGCTTATGCTCCCGTTACCATAGACAAATGTTATACTTCAGGCGTTGTTAGCGGATATGACCACATTGGAGGTATTGTCGGCGGTTCCTACAAATCAAATCCGGAAGGCGATTTTAGCGATATTAATAACTGTTTTTCCACAGCGGCTGTTATCAGTACCGCGCATCAAGCCGGAGGCATTGTAGGCGCTGCGGTTGACATCAGCGTTGAAAACTCTTATTTTGCCGGCGTCGCCCAATGCACCGTTAACAGAACGGGAGGTATTATCGCTCTTGTTGACGGAGGAACAGCAACTATCATCAATTGCGTGGAGATGGCTCCCTGGCTGAAAGGCGATATAGATAAGACAAGCCGGATTCTGGGAGGTATTAACGACAATGCTTACGGCGATTTGTACAACAATTATTCATGGGAAAATACCGAAGTTTATCAAAATAACGTATTATATACGGATGGCGAAAGCAGCGATTACGGTTGGGACGGACAGCATGTAGATGCCGCTACTTTGAAATCAGCTTCATTCTACACCGGAACTTTGAAATGGACGGATCCAATCTGGAAAATCGAAGATGGAAATTATCCCATATTTTCATACCAGTCTTATCCGCTCGACGGAGATGCCATTTATGTTCCCATATTTCCTGAAAGAGCGCTTCCCGAAACAACTTTCGACGCCGGCGCTATTTCCGCTTTAAACAGGATTGTTACCTATTCAAGTTCCGATCCATCCGTCGCAAGCATTGATGATCAGGGTTTGGTTTCTTTTATTAAAGACGGAACAACCACGCTTACGTTCTCTACTCAGGGCGATGCAAACTATAAAGGCGCGACGCTTACAATTGAACTGAATGTGCAAAGTATTGCCTATCAAATTAAAACAGAAGACGATTTGAGAAATATCAAATACGACCTTGAAGGCGAATTTACATTGGTGAACGATATTACGCTTACTAAAGATTGGGAAATTTTCGATACTTTCAAAGGAACATTGAATGGAAACGGACATATCATCTATGGATTGACATTCAATGATATGAATCACGACAACGCCGGTTTGTTCGGTACGGCGGAAGGCGCTGTTATTACAAAATTAGGCATCGAAAAAGCCAATATTACCGGTAATCAAAATGTAGGCGCTATTGTAGGAAATTCCAGAGGGTGCACAATCAGTGAATGTTATGTAGCTGATTCTTATATTGCCGGTCGCGACCATGTCGGATCAATCGTGGGCGGTATGTACAGCTATAACAAAGTGATAATACCGGGCGACTCCAGTCTTGGAACCGACGACGTAACAGAACCGGTTTATACGACTGTCGCCGATTGCTACTCCGGAGCGCAAGTCTATTCGAGAGAATTTCAGGCGGGAGGTATTGCCGGCGTCATTTGCGGAGGCTCATTGCGGAATTGTTATTTCTCCGGCGTAGTGCAAGCCTCGATAGGCAGAGCCGCCGGAATTGTTTCTTTGGTTGATAGCTCTGATCCGGGAGAAATTACAAACAATATCAACCTTGCCGCCGGAATTTATTGCCCTGATGCCACTTATCGTATTGGCGACTGGGGAAGCAGAGGTCCCGGTAGCGGCAACTACACAACTGTATTCACTAATAACTGGTCGGCTCTAAATTCTTATCTTGGAAGCAATTTTAATATGTCTGCCGTAAAAACAAGCCTCAATGCGGATGACATGGATGGACGCACGCTAACCACTGAACCCCAAGCCCGCACGCAAAGTTTTTATACCGCTTCGTTGAGTTGGGACTTTACCAGCGTCTGGAAATATATTGCCGGCACAGACGGTAAAATGTATCCTGTGTTGAAATGGCAAAACACGCCGCTCGTTTCCAAAATATATGGAATACCTGAAAATCCGCATTTAATATATCCTGATCCTGCCGGTTCGCTGGAAATTGACTTGGACAGGATAATTCCTACTTACGGACAGACGCTTACATTTATGATTACCGAAGGCGCCAATTTTGTGCAAAAAGACGGCAATAAATATTATGTTACACAAAATTCTCTTTCTGCAGGCGGCTGGACAAAATTTGCAATTACTTTGGATAGCAGTTTGAATGGCTTATTTAATATGGATCTGTCTGAAATGGATGTGGAAATTATTCTCTCAAACGATGTGTTCGATCTGAAAACGCCGGACGACATTCTTAATATTAATACCAAACCATTTGCAAAATTCCGTTTGGTAAACGATATTAATATGGACGGCGTTGACTTTGCTGGTATCGGTTCGTTAAGCGCACCGTTTACCGGAACGTTCGACGGGAACGGATATTCCATATTTAACGTAAAAGTGAAAGTGAACAACGAAAGCACAAAAGGATTCTTCAATGCAACCAATGGGGCTACGATTAAGAATTTAGGATTGTCGAATTTCTCATTTAAAGGTTCTGTTATAAGCGGAGGCGATACAAGCGTTGATTTGGGAGGTTTGGTTGGTTCCTGTAAAAGTACAACCATTGATCAATGTTATGTTACAGGTACAATTGTCGGACGCGACCACGTTGGAGGATTAATCGGCGGAAATTGTGATAATGTGACGATAAGCAATACTTATGTGGATGTTACCGTTAATGCCGGTTCTCAAGCTGGAGGATTCTTCGGAGTTACTGCCGGAGATAATATTTCTATTGCAAACAGTTATTTCGAAGGAAGCATCAGCGCTACAAGTCGTGGATGGGTTGGAGGCATTATCGGTTTGATCGACCGCGCCGGAAGCATTAAAGCATCAGGCTTTGTATCTATAGGAGACTTGTCGAGCGTAGAAGTAACAGGGTCTTTCATTGGTGGAAACGGAACCGATCCGAATAATCCGCTTGGAACAATTGCATTGTTTTATAACAACATCTACAATAGCGATGCAACATTGAACGGCAGAATAGACTGGATACTCTCATCTACAACTCCGGGAACGATCGATTATGCAAGCGGAAAATCATCCGCTCAAATGAAACAGCAGGCTACCTTCACCGCTATCGGCTGGGATTTCAATAATATCTGGACGATTACGGAAGGACAAACTTATCCACAGTTGAAGAATGTCCCGTTTAAGCCGGCTCCCGAAACAGATATTCCCGCTGTGAAAGCTGATAAAAGCAATTACATTGTATATGCCGAAAATAATACTATCCACATCTCAGGCATTCAGCAGCCGGCGATAGTTGCCGTTTATAATATAAGCGGTCAGATGCTGTCGAAATCTGCGGTAAATAACAACGCAACCTTGCCTGTATCAAATAAAGGTTTGTACATTGTTTGCATTACTGAAAACGGGAAAACGGTTGCCGTAAAGGTAATTAATAAATAAATTTTGAATAACTTCATGAAAATGAATAAATCAAATACTGTCAGAACCGGAATGGTATTACTTTTTGTAATACTGTCCGGTTCTGTTTTCGCTCAAAACAATAAAATAACGGGCAGGGTCACAGATGTTTCTGGCGAATTTATGATTGGAGTATCTATCGCGGAAAAAGGAACTGCGAATGGAACGGTAACTGACGAGAATGGAACTTACAACATAACCGTTACATCGAAAAATCCTGTATTGGTTGCAACATACGTAGGTTACGAACCGCAAGAGATTAAAGCAAATAAACCGGTCATCGACTTTGTTTTGACAGAAAATGTAAGCGCGCTCAATGAAGTACAGGTGGTGGGGTATGGAACCCAGCGTAAAATCTCTGTGTTAGGCGCCCAGTCCAGCATCAAAATGGATCAGGTGAAAGCTCCGGTAGCTAATTTGAGTACCGTGCTCGCAGGGCGCGTATCGGGCTTGGTCGCCGTGCAACGCACAGGGCTTCCGGGTCATGACGACGCCGACATCTGGATTCGCGGTATTTCCACTTTAACCAACAGGAATGAAGGTCCTCTTATTCTGGTTGATGGAATTGAACGCAGTTTCAGCCAGTTGGATCCGGAAGACATCGAATCAATATCCATATTAAAAGACGCTTCTTCTACGGCTGTTTATGGAGTGCGGGGAGGGAATGGCGTAATCATCGTTACGACAAAGCCCGGAGCGGTAAGCCCGCCTAAATTTACATTCGATGTATATGAAGGAGTTACGCAACTGACAAAAATTCCGAAATTAGTGGATGCCTACCAGTATATGGATGCGGTCAACGAGGCTTACGTAAATTCTTTCGGAACGCCATATTATTCCGACCAGTATATTACAAATACAAAAATGGCGAATGGACTTATTCCAAATACCGGCGGCAGAACAGTCAACAAGTATCTCTATCCGAACGTGAACTGGATGGATGAGCTATATAAAAAGCTTGGTTATAACCGGAGAGCAAACGTCAATATCCGTGGCGGAGCGCCCAATGCTTCTTATTACGTATCTCTGTCTTATTATAATGAACAGGGATTGACGAAAACAGATCCTGCCCAGCCATACAATACGGAAATAACATACAACCGTTACAATTTTCTTACGAATATCAATTTGAAAGCTACTCCAAAAACATCGGTAGATGTTGGCGTAAACGGATGGTTCTCCGGTGGAAATTATCCGGATCAGGACTTGGAAACCGATATTTTTACAAAAGCCATGATGGTTAATCCCGTGATATATCCCAAAGAATTTCCGGATGGAAGAAATCCCGGATTCAGCCAGTTCCAAAGAGAATTTGACAACCCTTATGGCGAATTAACCAAAAGAGGTTATAAAAATGAATACAAGACGCAGGTCAATTCCAATTTGAAACTAACGCAGAAATTGGATTTCTGGAACTGGAGCAAAGGATTGCAGGCGCATGGACTGATTGCTTTTGATATACGTGATGAACAAACGTTGCATTACAGTCAGGAAATGAGTACATGGATCGCCAATGGCACCAAAACAGGCGATGTTTGGAATGACGATGTGTACGACGCAGATGGAAATATCATACTGAGCGAGGCGTTTCATTCCAACGACCCGTCTATAAAATACTCAGGGGATAGAAATTCTTACCGTACTTTCTATTTTGAAGCAGGTTTGGATTATAAACGGTTATTCAACAAACTTCACAATGTGACCGGTCTTATTTTGTTGAATGGAAGAGACTACAGAGATCCGAACAGAGATCAAATCTGGTCGCTTCCTTTCAAGCAACTGAGTCTTTGTTTTCGCGGCACTTATTCCTATAATGACCGGTATTTCCTTGAAGCCAATGGCGGTTATACCGGATCTGAAAACTATGAGAAAAATAATCGTTTCGGTTTTTTTCCTGCGCTCGCTCTCGGTTGGGTGCCTTCCAATGAAATTTTCTGGGAACGGGTCGCACCCATTATTTCTTATTTGAAAATCCGTTATTCAAACGGGATAGTCGGAAACGACAGCATGGGAGATAATAACGCTCGTTTTGGTTATTTTACGGAAATTTCAGATGGCAATGGTTACAATTTCAATATTAACGGCGGAAATCCGGGAGGAGGCATTACTATTACAAAATATGGATACAAAGCGCAATGGTCAACCATACAAAAGCAAGACCTGGGCATTGAAGTCAATTTTCTGAAAAACGACTTGGCTTTTGTCTTTGACCTTTTTAAGGAACATCGCGATCATATTTATATCGACAGAAATAACCTGCCGCTTTATGGAGGTTTTGCCGTAACGCCTTCGGGAAATTTCGGTATTGTTAACAACAAAGGCTTGGAGGCTTCTTTCGATTATAACCGCCAATTCGGTAAAGACTGGAATATTGCCATACGCGGTAACTACACGATGAATCAGGATGTAGTGATCGAAGACGGTAATCCGGTTAAAACCTATCCATGGCAAAACACGATAGGTAAAAATGTGCTGGTCAGAATGGGCTATGTTGCGGAAGGGCTGTATTCCAGTGATGAAGAAATAAAGGAACGGAATATCTGTCAGTTTGGCGAAACCTACCCCGGCGAATTAACCAAAACCGGCGACATCAAATACAAAGATTTGAACGGCGACGGGAAAATTGACGAGTATGATATGTGCGCTATTGGTCGCGGCGACGTCCCCAAACATTATTATGGATTTGGCGGCGATTTACGTTATAAAAATATCGGCTTGGGTATTTTGTTTCAAGGTACGGCAGGCGCCGACCGACTGTTGGATGGATCAGGCATTCGTCCTTTTATCAATTCATCCGGCGGAGGGTCGTTGTTTGCCAACATAGGCGACCGCTGGGATCCGGCTAATCCGGCAAACGACAAGGTATTCTATCCCCGTTTGGCATGGGCGACCGATCCTTCCAATGTAAACAATTTTGTACCCAGTACGTGGTGGCAGTATGATATGAGTTTTCTCCGCTTGAAACAGTTCACGATATCTTATTATTTCCCCAAATCGTGGTGCAGGAAAAACTTTATAAAAGATGGACGTTTTTACCTGATGGGCTCTAATGTATATACATGGAGTAAATTTAAATTGTGGGATCCGGAATTGAATACCAACAATGGAATAAAATATCCCGACGTAACGGCTTATTCGCTTGGCGTTAATTTTAGCTTATGATACATTCTGTTCACATTAATTTATCAACGTATGAAAAAAATAATTAAAAATATAGGATTGGCGGGATTGGCTTTATTTACCTTTATTTCCTGCAATAACTATTTCGAATCAATACCGGGAGGCAGTATGGATTTGAATATGGTTTTCTCCAACCGGGGCTTGGCTGCCAAATGGTTATCTAACGTTTATTCATATTTGCCTGACGAAACAAACCAGAATTATACAGGAGGAGAAGATCAAACAAATGGCATCTGGACGCCGGCGTCTATTGAAGGCAAATTACCATGGGACGAGTGTGTTTCCAACGTCTTGTGCGAAGGCGCTTTCTATGCTTCTACCGATTATGTAAAAAATATGTGGAAAGCCTATTACAAAGGTATTCAAAAAGCCAATATTTACATGGCGAATATCGACAAGTGCAGCGACATGACCTTAGACGACAGAAACAGGAGCAAAGATGAAGCAAGGGCTTTACGTTCCATTTTCTATTTCAATTTATTTAAATTGTATGGTCCTTTTATAATCGTCGGGGATGAAACATTTGATCCGGAATCATCTGCCGGAAATCTGAATTTATTACGCGGCTCGGTGGATGAATGCGTTGACTATATGGTAAACGAATTTGACGAGTTGCTGGCATCGGGGCATTTAAGGTCTCAGTTTACAGATAAAAATGGAGATGGAAACAAGGTTTTTGACACCGATTTTGCCGGTAATATCACCCGCGAAGTGGTAGAAGCTGTCCGTTCTCAGGTATTGCTGTATGCAGCCAGCTATTTATTTAATGGCGATCCCTACTACAAAGACCTTGTGGATCATACGGGAAAACATATATTTCCCGAAAGCAAGGATCAGCAAAAATGGGAAAAAGCAAGAAAGGCGGCAAAAGATTTTATTGACAATAATCCGTATTATCGTCTGGTGTTGAGGTTTATAAATCCTTCGGACAATTCGCTTGCCGCTTCCTGTCCTTATCTTTCGGTCTATGAATCGGCGCTTGGCAGGCGCGATAATGAAGAAATGATATTTTTCCGTACCACCGAAAGTTGGAACATCTATTATACGATGACTCCAAAACATGCCGGCATTCAGGACGCCCAGTCAGGCGGCGGCGGATTGTGCGTACCGCTTCAAATGGTTGATTTGTATTTTACGAACAAAGGTCTTCGCATTGAAGACGATCCTGATTATTTCAATTACGCCAATGACGAGGACAATAAGTTTTCGACCTTTACAATGACCGGTTCCGGTATGTGCAGAGATAATTTATCGGGCTATGTTTATTTTGTGCCCGGATCCGGAAGGCGGATCATGAATCAATTCTACAATAGGGAAGCCCGTTTCTATGTCGCTTTCACTTTCCAGTATCTTCAATGGATATTTGATACCTCAAAGACTTATTACACCGATTTTTCGTTGAATGGAAATTCCGGACATGCGCTGAACGGGCATGACTATCCCAAATCGGGCGTGCTGGCGCGCAAAAAAATGATGACAGGCGATGTTCCCTACTACATTTATATTCGTTTGTCGGAAATCTACTTGAACTATGCCGAAGCCTCCAATGAATGCGGCGACACAGGCGAAGCGATTAAATATGTTAATCTCATCAGGGCGCGCGCCGGAGTAGCCGAATATAAAGGCTTGGGTGATGATGCAACGCCGCTGGATCGCAGAGGACAGCCGCGTATTGAAATTCCCCTTACCTACGAATCGGTCACGAATGTCATCCGCAGAGAAAGACTGATAGAACTAGGTTACGAAAATCAGCATTATTTCGATGTTCGTCGCTGGGGAGTAGCCGGCATGGCGCAAGGCGACGGTTGGGTTTATCCAAGCTGGCATCAAGGCGGCGAAGGAGGAGACATGCTCGGCTTCAGCGTGGATGTGGATATGGGCTCGGCAGATAAAAACAGCCCTGCGCCGGAAGGTACCAATCCCATGTATTTTTACAAAAAAGTGGTTTGGGAAAGAAGAATTTTTTCCGAAAGGATGAATTTGTTTCCGATACCGCAAACGGAGATTAATATTAATCCTTTGATTGTGCAGAATACGGGGTGGGGGGCTGTGAATTAGAATTAGTGTCGTAACGATTGTGGGTAGATACAGATGGGTGTGTTTACCCATTATGGTCACGGGATTCTTCGTTAAAAATCCACCTTTTTTAATAAAATTTAGTGAGACAAAGTTAGTTATAATAAGGATTCTTTTAAAGTGTATAATACTGAATGACAATGCTTTATAATGTAATAGGTGGAGAAGATTTTTATTTTGGAAAGTCACTGTTCTCTTTTTTGCTTTCCTCTAAAAAAGCAAATCTCTGAAATTCCATTGATTTTCAGAGATTTGCAATATTTTTCATTTTGGGAAAGTGCGGCTGAAGGGACTCGAACTTTCAGCCTAAAACTGTATATATCAAAATATTACAAATCATCAAAATTGACAGGTTACATATAAGTTACGATTTCATCTCTCAGTTTTGCAACGCTTTGCCATTTGAAATTTTGACGTGCAAAGGTAGTGAATAATTATAAATAAAGCAAATACTATCATCTTATTTAATTTTCACTAATTAGTCGCTCCTTATTAATTCATTTTACGCAGCGAGCCGGTATGAAAAACCAGCCGGATACAGCCGAAAAAAAATAGACACGAAAAGTCGCTTGGACTTTTCAACCAGTAGCTCCATGTATTTC
>Ga0123357_10013251_pt1 | contig 10684 bp, 4 predicted proteins | sample TergutEmb28metaG_FD_89873 | JGI IMG/M metagenome (GOLD analysis project Ga0123357, IMG submission 89873) | Embiratermes neotenicus P4 segment gut microbial communities from Petit-Saut dam, French Guiana - Emb289 P4 | ecosystem: Host-associated > Arthropoda: Insects > Digestive system > Gut ...
GGGGGGGGGGGGGGGGGGATGCCGAATATGCATTTTTTTAATTTTCGTTGCAACGGTTCTCTGAAATATTTCTCATTCTGAGGAGAATTCAGTGAGATATTACCAATGTCTTCATGCAAAGCACACGCTATTCTTTCAGATTTTAAGAAGACTTCAGTTTTCTCGGTATATTTTCGAAAAGTAGAAAGACATCAATGTGGGCCGGGTAGCTCATTCGGTACAACGACTGACTATGGGCTGGACGGTCCGGGATAAAATCCCGGTGGGGATGAGATTTTCCGCGCTTCCAGACCGGCCCTGGGGCCCACCCAGCCTCTTGTAAAATGGGTACCGATTCTTTCCCGGGGGTAAAGTGTGGCTGGGGCGTGCTGCTGACAACTCACCCCCTTCTAGTGCCGCTGTCATGGAAGAGTAGAACTATACCTCTACCCAACCTCTTGGACCACACCGGGACTGTAAAGGGATCACTTTACCTTTCACTAAGACATCGGTATCATGAAAATCCGTACTGTGGGGTCTTAGTTATTCCATTCGGACGAAACTAATATTCGCTTTGCGTAATTTTGCAAACACGCTCAAAAATAGGAGGAAATTATTTATTTATGGAATAAAATAAATAAGAAGAAAATTATTTAAAGGATCGATAAATGTAGAAGCAGATAAGGAAAGAAATAAATTAAGAAAGAAAAAAAAAGACATATCAACGAATAACAAAACCTTTGTTTTGAAGAAGGTATAAGTATTTGTGAGAAGCTAAAACCTGGGAGCAGTAGCAGACAGCACAGTTGTATTTGCAAGCACGTTCAAACGTGACACATCACACTGTGACGAAGATTATTACGTAAGGCTGGCAGCGAGAGAGCATTATTAGAGTCGTGTGGTACGAGGTCAGAAAATATAATTCGCAAACAGAGAACAAAACATCAAGATACGGACACGAAATTAATCAACGCGTCACATCATTTCGAAATTAGCTGCCAGGCAAGTTCGGAAGGTCTTATAATTGGTGGCCTGAAAAAGAAACAACTACGTTTTGTTTCTTTTCGTTTTTTTTGTAGTACAGTTTAATTTGTCGACCATTTCAAATTGATTTTTATATTTATTATTTACACACATCGATCATAATACAAGATATATTACAGAATATATTATTATCTTTTCGGTAATAGCACCATGTACTCTGGGAGATGGGTATTGACGTTTCGGCAGAATATAATAATATTTATTTACTGCAATTGGGTTGTCACCCGTTGGCAGTGGTTATTTTCCATGTAAACAAAACATGAATTTGGTTACTACTAAATTTAAGTCGGGAGGGCTAAATGAGAAGCATGTAGTGGCAACTTGGAATCTAGACAGCTGCCTTTTTCAAGGTAGCATTACATTCTCTGGAAATATTAGTACTCCCACCTATCGGAATAAATCGTTCCACAACCCAGCGGAATGCCTTGGTGCATCAGTCATTGAAGGCACAGGTTGGAAGCTGCGCAATGGAGCGATTGAATTTTTTCCACGGTTTTTGTCTCCGCTACAATTCCGAGACCAGTTCTGGACCTCCGCAAGGTTACCCAGTTGGCAGGGGTACTGTCGAATAAATATTTAAGCGGCAAAAGTAAGAGGTCAACAACTTGCGTCCCCCTATCGTGCATTTGCCTTCATTTCCTTAGATTCTTGCAAGGTTTTTGATTAAGCCAAGAAAAATTATAGAGGTTTTCTAGCAAAATAAACCCGAATAATTCATCGTTAAAGAAATTTATAGGTTATCTGATGAAGCTGTCAGTAGTAAAGTTTGTACATCGCTTCGGATGACAGAGTAATTGGCGAGAACTCAGTAGGAAGCCGTAGAGGTCTTATTCAAACATATCCTGACAATTTATTGTGAGGACTGAAGAAATTTACGGGAAACTTTAATAAGGATTGCCAACATGCAGGTACAATTCGTGGTTTCCTGCAATCCCTCTAGGCAAATATCACGACCATCTCCTTCCAGATTGTTTCAAATCAATCTCTCTTAACATTCAAACCTGTACAGCATTCGATTCCGACTATCGTTCATTAACGAAAAAGAACGTGTTTAGTGAACCACTACTCAAAAAACTTTACGTTTTTTAATCAGTAATGAATCTCATGTATTTTCTTTCAGTTAGAGTTGCTAATTAAGGCCTTCTTGGTTTCTGTCTGTTCTGATTTACAATGCGATCTGCTTCTTTCTCACTAAGATGCAGTATTATAGAAAATCCTTCCTCGGTTACATCTTTACTAATTACGAACTGATACTCAGTCAAGTTTAATTAGCCCTTGATTATTATTATCATCATCATCATCATCATCTCCTTTATGCAGGGTATTTATATTTATATTCCTGAGACAAACTACGTCCCTAGAGGATACAGTGTTGCAGCTATTCAATTGTTACTATTCATGGTACTTATATCGTTAGTTTCAGTGTTGAAACTACTGTATTTTTACATTAGTACTTTCCGAAGTATGTGTGCAATAATAATAATAATAATAATAATAATAATAATAATAATAATAATAATAATAATAAGAAGAAGAAGAAGAAGAAGAAGAAGAAGAAACTGTACCAGGAAGACATTCGATAGATTCACTGCAAAAAACAGCTATACTTGGAACATCACACCAAATACGGAAAGTACTGCAGTGTGAAGCTTGAAGCCTGAGCAGTGGGGATCACCGCTGGTTCAAGAGAAGTGCCAGGAAGAAAAGGCCTGTGACAAGAGATATCCATATCGTATAATAATAATAATAATTATTATTATTATTATTATTATCCTTATTTGCTACAATATCCGGCATGATAAAACGCCAAGCTACTCTCGAACTAAACATAAATTTAGGGAATTAAAAACTATCATGAAACAATCAGTGAATGACATAAAATACAAAGTTTAAAAAACCTGACACGAACATAACAGTCCCTGGAGCAGTAAATGAATCTTTTCCCCAGTCACGGACGAACTAATCGAACTGGAGAAATATGAAGACCGTCTTCAGGCTTGTGCACTTTCTTATCTCCCTTTGAAATAAACCGACTAGTATATGTACAGTACCCACTGAGAGTTAACTTCAAGACATTTCACTTTTACTGAAGAATTATTGTAGTACTTGAGGCCTTCACGTTTATGTATTTATTTTTCCTTTTAAAAGCCTGTCAGTAGTCTTTGCTCTTCTGGGATGTTGTTCAGTGCAGGTCGGTAGCCTGTCGCCGACTACCAACTTACAATAAGCGTCATCCCAAAACAGAGAAGATTTCCACTACGCCAGGACGAAAGAATGAAATCTGGCAACACCCCGTCAAGTAGCCTTGATCGCATACAGTCGTATAGGATAATGATGATTGGAAAGGATGAAGAAGGAGACTGTAGCGCTCTACACTGAGCTACTGTCCCATCACTACCTGGAGGAAATGAGGAGAACCATAAATCTACTGACCTGGCATTTACCTGAAGGGACTGAGCAGCATCAGAAATCTAAAATTCTGGCATTTACATAGAGGGACTGAGAAGTACCATAAACCTAAAGTCCTAGCATTTACCTGGAGGGACTTAGGGGTACCATAAATCTATTCTCCTGGCATTTACCTGGGCAGACTGAGGAATACCAGAAATCTAAATTCCTGGCATTTACCTGGAGGGACTGAGGAGCACCAGAAATCTAAATTCCTGGCATTTACCTGGAGGGACTTAGGGGCACCATAAATCTACTCTCCTGGCATTTACCTGGAGGGAATGAGGAGCACCAGAAATAAAAATTCCTGGCATTTACCTGGAGGGACTTAGGGGCACCATAAATCTACTCTCCTGGCATTTACCTGGAGGGACTGAGGAGCACCAGAAATCTAAATTCCTGGCATTTACGTGGAGGGACTTAGGGACACCATAAATCTACTCTCCTGGAATTTACCTGGAGGGACTGAGGAGCACCAGAAATCTAAATTCCTGGCATTTACCTGGAGGGACTGAGGAACACCAGAAATATAAATTCCTGGCATTTACCTGGAGGGACTGAGGAGCACAAGAAATATAAATTCCTGGCATTTACCTGGAGTGACTTAGGGACACAAGATAGTTGCTCTACAGGAATTTACTTGGAAGGACTGAGGGACATATGAAAGCTACTGCCTGTAATTTACCTGGAGGGACTTATGGACACACAAAATTTACTGTCCCGATATTTTCCAGAAGGAACTGAGAAGCCCAACGAACTATTCTGCCGGCTTCTGCCTTGAAGGAGCGAAAAAAAGTCTTCTGTACCGGCATTTATGTGGAGGACCTGAGGGAAACAGAAAACTCTCAGTCAGAACAGTCTCTTTCCCGACCAAAATTTGGAACATGTTCTTGCTCAAAACAAGTCACTGTAGATATCGCTTCAGCTAACCTGTTCTGTTTATGGTTTTCACGGTGGTCAATATGGTCGATATTCACTGTGGAATCTCGTATGCCGAAGTGTTAAATGTCACCCATATTTCTGAGGAAATTTGCTATAAATATCTGCAACATTGGTTATGGTTTGACTTGATGAGTGACCATTCCAGGAAACCATGTGGCACAGTTATGTTATACAGTTCTGATGGCTTTGGCTTAGACTACTCACAATTGATGATATTTTATTACAAACGTATACCAACTTTCCGTCACCTGATCCTTAAGAAAGCAAAAAGATTAACCGTAACATTGGTAAACATCTAAAAACAGCACAATCCATTACCAAAGAAGCTCTACGATGATAGAACTCTTACGGTCAAATGAGTCCTATAACTATGCTCTTTAACCTGCCCACCTGGGCTTACTTTATATGGGAAGATGAGGTCGTGAATTTGAATCCACTGTATGACGTGGATTTTTGTGTACGTGTGATGTTTAGTAGTGACAAGCGTTGTAATCAACATCCGTACTTTACTGTATTGTATTTGCACTTACCCAGTCTCAAACACTTGACCAAGGCATGCCATTCTTAAGGGAGACCGAAAAATAAAGGCCGTTAAAAACCAAAATTAAGGTGTCCACGGCGGTAAAACATAAAGCAGTCCCGTTACAGGCCTGGAGTGGCCCAGAGGTTTCCAGAAAGTTAAGGTTCCCATATTTCATGACAAAGGCACAGGGTGGTGGTAGTTTGTCAGCCTTACGCACCGACTGCCTTTACCCCCAGGAAATGCTCCTGGTACTCATTTCTGCTAGAGGCTGATTCGACCCCAGAGCCATAGTGCGATCGGAAGGATTTTATGTCAATGAAAAATTTCAATGACACCAGCTGGGATCGAACCAGCGACCTTCCGACTTCTAGCACAGCACCTTAACCATTATGCCACCGCGGTACTATTATATATTACGATTTACTGAGGGCAAAAACTTGAAAGCGGACAACAGCATTGTGCATGGAATCGAGGCCTTCTTCTGCCGAACTGAAGTAAATCTACCCTGCAAGATTTACGTCCCTATGAAACGTTGATATCCACAGTCCACGTTCGATTATTTCGAAAAATTCTCAGAAGCGCTGCTAAAATTTAAAACACTTAGCTGCAGAGGCAAAGCACTAACAGAGGTGTTGAAGGAAATGTCAATGTTGCTTAATTTCAGGCTTCTATATCAACGTAGATAAGTAGAGTGAAGTTATGGGTTGTTGCGCAGCGAGCAGTGGCGGGGCCGATAGATTGTCCCGAAACGTCGGTAAGGAATTACCACTATTCGCTGCGTAACAACCGAGAAAATTACAGTTTTCTATAAACTTTTCGTTTCTTAACAATTAAAATTCAGTACATGCCACTGAAATCGACATTTAAAAAAAAAAACTCATCAAGATCAAATGAAATTTCTGTAAATATTTTGGTTTTCATTTGTGGCGCTTAAAGGATTCGTGTAGGGGCGTCATATACTGCGCGATCTTAACGTCACTCTGCATCTCGCCCTTTACTGATGCAGCACCGTAACGTATATATATATATATATATATATATATGTATATAAACAAAGATAACGGTAAAATTCGCCCTAGAACAGGCCACGAAGGCCCAGAGAGGGCGTAGAAGTATAACTCTACTCGCTCTTTAACCTCGTCACTAGATGTGGTGGGTTTCAACGCCACACCTCTGCCCCTTTACTCCTTGGAAAGACCAGGTTTCCATTGTACAGGAGGCTGGGTGGGCCTCAGAAACCGGTCTGGAGTGGTGCGGATAACCTCGCCTCCATCGGGATTCGATCCCCGGACCGCCCAGCCCGTAGCGAGTTGCTATACCGACTGAACTACCCCAGCTCCAAAAATAAATAAATAAATAAATATACCCATACGTACAGAGGCAAAAATACTTTCTGGTCTTTGAAGGTTCAACCGAGGAAGCTGGGCTAGGCTATGACTTTTCTGAGTGTAACCGCGAGGTACTCTGTTCGAAACTCGGCCGAAACACAACCTACCCTGAGTGCTGTTTCTCGTGAGTTTCTACAGTCATCCTCCAGACAAAGGCCTTAATAGCACAGACAGACGGTGATCATTTCCTGATACACAATTTCCAACAAATTTTTGTTGCTCCATTCTACGGTAACTCCTTATATTGTCTGCGCTGATGATACGGTCTTTAAAAAGGCACAATTATGTGAATAAATATAATAATAATAATAATAATAATAATATAGCCTGTCTTGTCTTATTGCTCCTTCCACAGCGAGTTCTCTAGAACGTGTCACCTAAAGCTTCCTTTTCCAATTCCCTCTAACTTTTCTTGTTCCTTAAGTTCATCTAGTAGCTGCTAAGGTATTCTACCTCGTCTTCACGTCCCTTATATCTTTCATACAGTAACGTGTTTTCGAAGGCACTTCCTGCGCAAGATGTGACCAGTCCTGTTAGCCTTCTTTGTTTTACTGTTCGCAGGACATTCCTTTCTTCCTTGATTCTGTTACTTCTTCAATCTTCACACAATCTGTCCAACTGATCTTCTCCACCCTTCTCCAGAGACACATTCCAAAACTTTCATGGAATTTATGATCTACTTTCCTATGTGTCTAATTCTCAGCACCACAAAAAACTATGCTCCAAATGTAGCATTTCACTAAATTCTTCCTGAAGTCCAATTTATTGGGCAAAAAGATTATCTTCTTTTATTTTAGAAACGTATGTATATGTATGTATGTAAGTATATATATATATATATATATATATATGTACTATAGGTTCTGTGCTTGAAAACGTGCTAATCACAGTAATATTAAAATGAATTTTAAATTTCTAAGATCTGAATTGGATTTATTTGGTTCAGTACAAAGGCCAATACCGAGCTTTTGTGAACACGGTAATGAGCTTTGAGATTCCACAGAATGCCGTACGTTTCTTAAATAACTGAGAAACTGTCAGCTCCACAAAGGCTGCCATTTCCACAGCGTTGTTTCACTACACATTGTGTGTTAAAAAAAGAATAAATAAACAACGAGGGTCTAAATATACGGTAATTTGTACAGTAACAGAGTTCTGTAAATTTAAATACACTTTTCAGTTAAGGCGAGCGGTTGCCCTGCAGTTGGGGAGTAGGAGGATAGAAACTCTCCATTCTCCCATCGTCCTCTCCGGAACATATGCCCTAACACCGACTACACTCTGGTTTTAAAAGTCTCTGCAAACATGCACGGAACGTGATGCTAATTAAGTGGTTTAATTGTGCTCCTGTAGAGGCAATCCCCCCCCCCCTTCCTCATGCCGTATAATGGCCCTTGTTTTCATTTGTGATACGTCAGCGTTATACATTCCCAGTAAATACTAACCCGTTCGTCTTCCCAATCAATAGGGAGTGGTGTCCGTTCCGACAGACTTCATGATTTCGAATGGCACACAATGAAACAGACAAGTATTAATAGCAGCCTTCGTATACTGGCATAATTCAGTACTGGTTTAACGACATTCTCAGTAACTTAGAACACATGCGTCGACTACTATGATAAATTTATGTACTGAAACGAAAGTTACAGTGCGGTTGTAACTTGACGTTTTTTATTTTGGGCAATTTTCACATAACTGAACGTACAATAAACGCAGCAATAAAACGGTAATGTTGTTATAGGTGTAAAAAATTAAAATAAGGCTTTGTGCGTTCATGGAGGGTTAAAAACTCCTTACGAATTTGACTACAAATTCAAAAACAAAAATCAAGTCTTAGTGTGAGCGAATTTTGATCGTCGCGCCCCTCAGGAACGCAACCCACTATTAAACCACACCCGAATCTGTATGTCACGAAGGGTTCTTGGCTTTTTTTATAACCTAGCTGCAGTGTTTACACGCAGGTGCTTAGGAAGACCACCAAAAACAGTCAAATAATCAATTTTGCGAAAGAAATTTGAACTACTCACTTCCAAAAAACTTTGAAGCGAGTCTGCTCTGTGACCCTAACACTATTTATTTTACGTTTCTTAAGAAACAAAGAAGATATTGTGAATTGTGTAAGTTAAATTTCATTCATTCCTGACTTAGCGACTCGGTTCATGTATCGTCGCAATAGTAGGGTGACTATTGAGTGAATGACGAACTGGAAAGGATGTGAAACAAATCGTCCATGATGTCACTTGACGTCCGACTCCGGTATTTTCCTGCTCGGAGTGAGGCAAGTCATGGGATCCCTCTCTAAAGCATCCGGTCTAAGAGGTGAGACATGAACAAGAAACCTCCGAAATACGAACCAGTGCGCCATCCGCTCGACAACCTCCTCCTCTACCCATATACATTTCCGTCCCTGAAGTCACTTGCGGGGAACTCAATAAAACCTCGGACGCTCAGTCAAGACCTGGCTCTCGCAAGCTCTCAGTCAGGACCTGGCTTTCGGACGCTTTCAGTCAACACCTGGCTCTCGGACACTCTCAGTCAAGACCTAGCTCTATCACGCTCTCAGTCAAGACCTGACTCTCGGAAGCTGTCAGTCAACACCTCGCTCTCGTGCGCTTTCACTCAAGACTTGGCTCCCCATATACTACAAGCTACAACATTTTGGTTCCTGAGTCCCTTATAACGGTAAGTTTAACGTCCCTAGTCTTTGCACCTGACTTTGAAAATCAGTCCTCCAGTAGTAAAGGGGAATACATTCAAACTGCTTCCAAAGGTGGGGGCGTTTAAAATTGATATTCCCTTGACGAAGTCACAATCATATGGCGCACCGAGGCTGACAGCACATGAGGCATTGAAGGTTCGCATATTGCACCGGGGCCTGCATTGTAGGACCAGTATGCTTCAGGTTGGATAAGAATACATCCAAGCTGCAAGCTGATAAAAACTTATCTCTAGAAATTTAAGGAGAGGTGCAGGATAATGATTTTGAACGAAAAAATTTCTATCACTCAGGTACTTGTCCGGTACTCCAACTTGTACTGACTTTCTAACAGCACCAATTTTTAGCTACACCAGATATATTGCATGTATAGTAGCTGATAGCATGGACACATATTTCTATGTAAAGATACGTCCCAAGTTTTTCAGCTAAAAATGCAGAGGGATCATTTCCAACAAATAAATTATTTACACAGTGGGCATGAGAGTTCTCCAAAGAAATTATGTGTGTTTGTCACAGACATGTTTGGAATTAGTTCAAGCCGTTTGGTAAAAACAGAACATGGCACATAAAATGCATTCACGTTTAAGTCTGTTAAGCCCACAAACCCACATTTCGGCCACAGCTCAAATCCAACTTCCTGAAGCCAAGCCACCAGTAGTCTCGAAACACGTTCTAGCTGTACCTACTACAGGATGTACACAAAATAAGTAAGGTGCACTAAAAGACACATTTTTACAAAACTTTGGGCATTCAGATTCTTTACATTGGGCTTTCGTTTCCGGAAGGCACACAGTGCGGATCCAAGTTTCTCAAGCAATCTGAGAAAGATACATATTTAACCTACAAGTTTCTCTCAAGCCATCGCAGGAAAACTTACTTTTGACACCGAATATTCAAGCAAGTTCCTCAAGCCAGGTTGCAGACCGTCCATCCCTGTAAGACGAGGAGAGTAGAAGCTCTGTGTATGCATCAGTCAGTAATTACTGTAGTAGGCAACACCGGAGCTCAGGCTGAGGTCCGGGCAGGCAGGCAAGCACTAAGCTCGCCATCTCCGTCTTTCTTGAGGGTATATAGATGTGTTTCGAGAAGGGACCAAGTGTGGGGGGTAGTGGTTAGCTATTGATTATTAGAATGGAAGACAAGACACTGTCTCCAGTCATTGGGGAGGGAAGGGCCGTGGCGTTCTGAGAGAGGAGATTTAGAATTAAAACGGAGTAAATCCAGTCGGAGTTTGAAGAGGGAGGACACGTTTGACTTCTTAAGTGTCGAGTAACCTGAGAACAATTCCTCCAGTTAGTTTTATATCATGGTTCTCCGTCATTGTGATCCTGACAACTAATTACGTTTCTTGATTTCGGTAAAGACTGCTTCTTGAAAGACCAACTTTACGACCAGAGTGAATGCACAAGTGTCTGAACAGATGTTCATGCGGCTACTGCATAGACATGAACTGAAATGCAGCCAGGTCCAAAGTCCAGCTATTCCGTGTGGCATATCAAAAGACCTAATGTTCGTCATTTCCTGTTCATTACGTCGTAATCCACAGATTGAAATCGTAATATTTTTATTATTCACTGAAATTTCGTCTTTGAAGTGATTTAGTCATTATGACACACACTCACACTCATATATATATATATA
>Ga0123357_10013252_pt1 | contig 10683 bp, 6 predicted proteins | sample TergutEmb28metaG_FD_89873 | JGI IMG/M metagenome (GOLD analysis project Ga0123357, IMG submission 89873) | Embiratermes neotenicus P4 segment gut microbial communities from Petit-Saut dam, French Guiana - Emb289 P4 | ecosystem: Host-associated > Arthropoda: Insects > Digestive system > Gut ...
CCGAAGGAAGGCGTGCTGAGGATTTTTTCGCCCTAAAAATCCGACGGCTTCGGCCGGGTTTGAACCCGCAAACTTGGGTACTAAAGGCCAGCACGCTACCCCTAGACCACCGAAGCCGCATACTTCTCATATACTGTACATAATTAAATCAAGTATATAAAAATGGTTTGGGTAGGCAGCATACATAATACTAGAATAAATTATACGTAATATATAATTTTTCACGTGTGGCGTTGTGGGCCAGTTCTTATTCTTGAGGTTTCTAGATCACACACAACGATGCACCACAGTCGGTAGGATTCCTCTGGAAGAGTCAGCAGCTGATCGCAGAGACCTCTACCTGACAATACACAACACTCACAACAGACAAACTTCCATGCCTACGGCGGTATTCGAACCCACAATCTCAGCAGGCGAGCGGCCGTAGAACTACGCCTTAGACCGCGCGGCCACCGGGACCGGCATGATGGAATGTTGTGGAGGACCGAGGTGCAGAGGAAGCTTCGAAATGAGAACGAATCTTGGGGAAACAAAACATGGTGATATTAATTCGGTCGAACGGGTTCGAAGTGGCTTTTTAGACTGATGTTAAGAATATAATATATGATATGATATATTTGTTAACTGCAATTCGGTTGATACCCGGTGACAGTAGTACAGTACACAGTTACGCACAAACAGTACACAGAACAACACAATGAAACAGAATACCCAGAGCAGAACATACATAACAATAAGAATACCTAAACTAATATGAGAATACATAACATAACAATAGGAACAAATAATTTAAAAAACTAAACAGAAGCATACAAAACATGCAACCATATATACAATGATACAAAAATATCTGACAGCCCGCAGTACTTGCAACACTCAGAGAAATAAAATCAAAGGTAGTCTTAGAAGTGGTCCAGACCGGCCCTGGAGCCCACCTAGTCTTCTGTAACAGTGGGTACCGGGTCTATTTCACAGGGGTAAAGTGGCGTGGGCGTGTTGTTGACCATCCACCCCTATCTGGTGCCGAAATGAAAGGGTAGAGCTGTACCGCAACTTACCCCTCTGTGCCTTCATGGCCTATTCTAGGGTGAACACTACATTTTTATCTTTTATTCTTTAAAGTATAATAATTGAATAACAGAACCAGTTGGTAAAGAGGGCATTTTATATTGCCACTGGGTTGATGGGAAATTTGTGTCCATTCGTATGTTTCCTGCAAGAGCGAGTCGTCTTATGTTTGCGTGAAGCAGAATGCAGGCAAACATCCCTCATCATTATTTGTGTCTTCATGTGACAACAGACGCGGACACTTACCGCGTGAGAAGTGTGTCCTTGAAAAAATAATGCCACAGTCCATGCCGGCTGTATTACTGCTAACACTCCACCGAATCGATAAGGAAAGGAGTATTATGATAACCCGTTTCCTTGAGACTGTTTAGAAATCGCGCTAGTACCGATAACCTGGGTGGTATTGTTTAAACAGTGATAATAACGGGATAAACACAAACATCACCAACTTGTTCCGGTGAACATTTTTGTATCTACATTTCTAGTCTTAAAAGTGCTCGTTAAACTGGTTTGTCATAAACGAATAGGAGAACTTTCATTGAATAGCCGTGCAGTGTCAGTGATACTCCACTTTCTTCTGTTTCCTTACCGTTGCGTGTTCCAGGCCGTGTGATATTTTCGTTAATTCGGTAGCATAAAGTTAATGAAATGTCAGTGTAAAATTTATTGTTGTTCATCTTCCGTGCAATAAATAATGAATAATAAACACATAAATAAGTTTCAACCAACAAATGGCACTTGTCCATGTTTCGGCTATTATTTATAGCCATATTCTGGAAGCTGTATAGTAAAACACACACATACACATACATACACACACACACACATACACACACATACACACGCTGTACGTCGCACAACGCACGTCCATAGCCAGGCTCATTCTGAACAGTACTACTCACACGATACACTTTCCATCCCACATAGCCTAATTATTTGTGCAATAATTAATTCGTACTTTATTGCTTTGACGGTCTATTAAATAAATATATTTGTTTACAGACATGCTGCCATAGCGCCAACTCAACGTAACGATGTAAATCACTGAGTGTTTTAAACTATAACTTTAGCAAGGAACAGTGTATGCTCCCTGAGGATGATCGTATGATCGAAACATGTAGGAGCGTTTTAAGTGTTTTAATGTGAGTTTTGGATCATTAAATGAATATATGTGCATTTGTTGGTATATTAATTAAATAAAATACACACAGGTGTTGTGATGGTATACTGGCAATGTATTTTACCATTTACGGTTTCATAAACCTGTGTGCTAACGCTGTGTCTTTTAGTATATATTAGTGCTCCATGAAGATGGCTATAAATAATAGGCGAAACATGTATTAGTGGTTCTTGTATTCATGGACAAGTGCAGTTTGTTGGCAATCAACTTATTTGTTCAGCGTAAAAGTTTCGTAATTGCTGTCTCTAACTGTGATTTCCATAGGCAATGCTTACATTAATTTACTGTTGTACCTTGCACCCTTTGAGGGATGCTGTGAAATTACAGATTTCATTAATATTCACGCCATAGCCCCCAAAAGTTTTTGGATGACAGTTTGATTTCGACGGTGCTAGTGCCTAGATATAACTTTTTATAGACAGAGGCCAAGGCTGCAATACCGACCGAATCATAGGTACTTCTCAGTTGCTTTATAATGATAGAGTGCATGACCGAGGAAAGGTAGTTTGATTCCCGCCAGGGAAAAGAGATTTTTATCTTCTCCAAAGTGTCCATACCGGCTGTGGGACCCACCAAACTTCCCATTCAATAGGTAGCGGGGGGCGATTTGCCCGGGGGTACAGCGGCCGCAGCATGTAGCATACCTCTCAACTCCTCTCCTTCTAGCGTTGATGTTAAGAATGAGTGGGTCTGTGTCTCCACTCGCTCAGTACCGTCATGGCGTGTGCAGATACTGTACAACTTTGCTTTCACCTTTACCTTTTAGGTTTTTGTAGTGTTTGTAGATCAGTGAGCGTTCTTGAGACTCTGCGGAGCGTGTTAAATTGGGGTTTTTTCAGTTAGTTACCAGTTTCCTTTTCTTAGAAAATCTGTTAAAAAGCCTTTCAGGGATATTCATGTTTAAGGGAGAATTCCGTGACCTACGCTGTGGTCACCGCTGGTTCATGCAATATGCCCATAACCTGTATGACGCACACGAACTATGCTAGTGGGTTGGGAATTACTGCGAGCCACGACCGTTCATGTCGGTGCATGTGTTACAAATTACCTGTAATTGTAAGATTCTGGTCTTCTGCGATTTGACGTCACGTTCATGGGTAATGATGCGATTGCCCATTGACACAGCGTTGTATGCCACGGGAACGCAATCCTCAGGTACACCTCCGCGAAAACCCGAAAACTATAATTATGATTTAAACGTATCTAACCAACTGTTCTTGCACAAAAAATTAAATCCTTAAAGACGAATCGCAGACAGCTTTATTTAAAGATCCAGTTCGTACCGCGCAGTAAACTCTTTTCATCTCGGTTATAAAAACCAACAAGTTTATGTTGTACGGGGCAGTTGTTTGTTTTGAGATAAATACAAAACAAATAAATACAGTGTGGGCAGAATGTCAAGTCTAAAGTTTTAAACCTGTTGGTGCACGCAACCATTAGGCTTTAAAAGGTTAAACACAATCGACGCATGTTGCGGCACTCCCGGGTTGCCATCATCACAAGCTGCGCCTCTAAATTGGTCCAACGTACACAGTGCGTCATAAACACCTGACGTTTTTTGAAATTCGAAAACAAGCGTGCCCGCTAAGCGCCGCTACCATACTGACCGTCATCGTGTACAGTGACGTTTGGAGTTAGTTGAGATGGAGCGCTGGTCAGTGCGACAGCGAATTGTAACAGTAGAATTGTTTATCAAAACAGAGTCGGTTACAGCTACAGAGTGTGGTTTCCGTCAGCAGTTTCAAAGGCGTGATGCTCCTACCCGCAATACCCAGCTATTGTGGGTTTCGAAATGGCGTCAAGAAGGTTCAGTGAAGGACAGTAAACCACAAGACGTCCGTTTTCTGCACGCGCACTTGACATTGTGGAGCGGGTAAGAGACGCCATGTTTGGAAGTCCGCGCAGGTCAGCTCGGCGGCAAGCTTTCGCACTACGCTTAAACGAATGCAGCGTTCTCACAGAATTCTCCACAAGGTTTTCCATTACCATCCATACAAAATCCAAGTTGCTCAGGAGCTTAGTGCACGGGACAATTCCTCAGAACTGTGTTTACGGGCAGACCCATTTCTCGTTTCGGGGACATCACCTGGCCCGTCTGCTCGCCTTACCTTGCAGTACCAGGCCACTTCCTCTGGGACTATGTTAAAAGCAAGGTTTACGAAACACCTCCCGCCAATGTTGATGACTTAAAACGCCGAGTTCTGGAGTGTATTCAAAGAATCCCCAAGGAAATGCTACATCGTGTAATGACAGCCTTTCCATCGCGACTGCAGGAGTGTAGTGAACGACACGGTGGTCACCTACAAAGTGTCTTATTCAAACAATAATGACTGACATGAGCTCCCATGGATATGGAATGCGCCTGATAATGTTAATAAAATTTTCCCACTTTTCCTTAAAATGTTACTTCATTTAAAATAGTCAGGTGTTCATGACGCATCTGTATAATGCACACCAGAGGCACAGTTTGTGTCAGCATGGAATTCCCTCCCTGATGATGACACCCAGGGACTGCCGAAACATTTAGGAAGGAAATACTGCGTCGATTGTGTTTAATTTCCAGTGAGTGAATAGTTGGTTAAATTTGTTGAATTTGACGTCATGCGCAGTGCGTAAAATATTGTAATTGCAATCTAATTACACGTATACTTCATTGTGTAAGAGTGTAGGCTGATTGATGTAATCGGAAAAGCAACCACTTCTCTCCCACGCGATAAAGTTCAAAACAGCGTGCATGACGTCATAGCCGCCATCACGTTTTAATAATGCCATGACATTTGTGACAGAGCCCGCAGGCTGACGGCTCACCCAAAGAAACACCCCACACCCCCCATGCTATTGTTACTGCTAGGTTTCGTGTGTACTGTTTTGGGGATGGCAAGTGCAGTTGCTTTCCGAAGTGCTTATTTGCGAGAGAAGGGAGGATCGTTCGTGTTACTCTCGTTTTACGGTTACATAAGCTATTGCTTTTTGAGTTATTTCGGCCATGTTGGAAATTTGGCATGCTTTCTTGTCGTCGAGGGCAACATAGCTGTGCTGGTGGCCACATATTATGAAGGAAAGCCTTGAACACGTTTCACCGTTGTCTGTGAATGAATGATGCATGCACAAACTCTACGCCACTAGATTAACGAAATATTGATTTTTAATTAAGATAAATTTTGTTCCTAATGACTGTCTACATTTCCTCGAAGGGTATCAGTTTCCACTTTTATTTTGTTCGCCTGTGTTGGGGGCGGAGACGGAGTAGTCGCCTTTGTCCGATTGTCATTGCAGTAAAGGTTTCATTTTGCTGTTTTGTGTGTTCATGGGAGCTGGGGTCGTCCAGTCGGTGTAGTGACAAGAATACGGACTAGATGACCGAGGAATCATGGTTCGACTCTCAGCAGAGGAAAAAGAGTTTTCCTCCATAATGCCCAGACCGGCAGGATCTGTACTCCTCACCCAACATTGTTAGGGTGATAACATCGAGAAGAATAAGATGGGCGGGGCATGTAGTGCGTATGCGGGAGAGGAGAGGCGTATACAGGGTTTTGGTGGGGAAACCTGAAGGAAAGAGACCACTTGGGAGACCCAGGCGTAGATGGGAGGATAATATTAAGATGGATCTTCAGGAAGTGGGATGTAGGTGTATGGACTGGATCGAGCTGGCTCAGGATAGGGACAGGTGGCGGGCACTGTGAATGCGGCAATGAACCTTCGGGTTCCGTGAAATGCGAGGAATTTCTTGACTAGCTGCAAACCTATTAGCCTCTCAAGAAGAACTCTTCTCCATTGAGTAAGTAATGCCCAGACCGGCTCTGGAGGACCACCCGGCCTCTTATTCGTAGGGTCCGGGGGTGGAGTGACCGGGGCGTGAAGCTGACCACTCAGCTCCATGGAGGGTCGAGGTTAAGAATGAATGGAGTTCTACCTGCCCCCACTTCGTATGCCTTCGTAGTGTGCACAGGGACAGCTTTACCGTCGTTTATTTATTCATTATACTATGAAATTTAATCAGTTTATTTATGGTTTATTACTCAGAATAAGGGCAGGAGGTGGGCTGTTGTGAATCCCATAATGAACCTTCGGGTTCAATAAAATACAGGGAGTTTCTTCGCTATCTGAAAACCTGTTAGCTTCTTAGCAAGGACTCTGCTCCATGGAGTGAGTTATTAACTTGCGGTTTATGTAATGATGTTGACAGAATCTGAGACTATGTAGTCGAATTGTAGGATAATGTTGTGAACAAGCACTGGAAGGGCTGTCGAAGGAATCGATGGCGGATTAGTTTGATAAATTGTCCAGGAATTTGCTTGGTGTGACAGGGGAAGGCCACGATAAAACCCAGGATGGTCGGTGTTAACGACGGAGATACAAGCCGGGATCCTCCCGAATATAATTTATAAATATTAGAACTTGAGTCAGTACACACCTAACACAAAGATGGGACCTTTGATTTTTTTTTTTTTCAGGCGAGATGCTGGTTACACGTGCATGATTTGTCTGTTTTAATTGGCCTAAAATATACTGCTGGTACATGTCCAGTAGCTTAATGTGGTGCGCATGATTTGTCTGTTTTAATTGGCCTAAAATATACTGCTGGTACATGTCCAGTAGCTTAATGTGGTGCCACCTTCAGACATCTTGGAAACTTCAGTACTGGGATGGTTCCTGATAAAAGATTCGTCATAAATGAAAAGCACAAAAGAATATTTTCGTTGTGATGCTGGTCCTTATGCGGCCCTTGATTAATATCAGGGCAGCGCGACGTCAGCAAGTTGGGTTGGGGAGGGGTGTGGTGGCGGCTGATGGATGTCACGTGACACGGCGTGACTGGGATTCCCACTACCGCGTGTGGACTTTTCCGCCCACGATTGTGTAGCCTTGGCCTTGTTTTGCTAGAGTAACAACGACTTTCTGTTACGTTTTAGCGTGTTCTGACGTTCGTGTTGCGGAGAAGTCCATGCAGTGTCGAGAAGCGTCTCTTGAACGAGTGGGGGGTTGACGAGATTGGGCGAAGTGGCCAAACCTCTGCCTGAAGAAGATTGATCTTTGCATGGAAACGTAATAAAGTATCTCAGATTTAGGTTAACTTAAATGAAGCGGAGGAAATAATAAAGAGTTTGTACTTGGTTCTGTGTTAGATGCGAAAGGAAAATGGAAGACCACAGAAATATGGCATTATTATTGTATCCCGAGAAAATGCGCGGAAGAAAAAAACAACGGATAGACGGAGAGCGGTTAAAAATTATAGCGCAAAATGCCTTTAAAACACTTTATTTTGCTTTTAAAAACGCCGTAAATTATAAATAAAATGTTAAGAACGAGTTTTATTGAAAGAAGGCTATGTAACGTTGCCTCTGCACAAACAGTGCTTGTTGTCTGTCTCCGTGTTCAGTTTCTTTCTGACTACTGTATAATGCAAGGTCGCCGCGGGCAGACGGCTTGCGAAGTTTACAGAGAACGAAACTTATCAATATTAAATGCCTGAGGCTCCATGGGTTAATGTCGAGATATACACTGTCGTAGTGTTGGATAGGTTCTGTATCTTGCAGACACAATGTACTGAATTCAGTTTGCTGTTCTTCGTTTAAAAAAAGATAAACTTTTCTGACATTACCATGCTCTCTCTCTCTCTCAATCGGCGTGTGTTCTTTTAGCGTCTCCATTTAAAGTTCAGAACCTGTGGACTGTTTTTCGCAAAATTCGCGAAATTTGTTATGAACATTACATCCCAGCGACGTACGTTTAAGTATCTTCAGTGCGTGATACCAACAAGGTAGACGCACGACCTTGCATGATGCTGCTGGTAATAATAATAATAATAATAATAATAATAACTTGGAAACCAGGAATGGAAACATCAGGATTAGCGGGAAACCGGGTACTCCTAAGGCTGAGGGAGGTTACTGCAACGAGGCAACTCAAAGCGGACCACTCACTCACAGTCAAAGCCATCAAGCCCAAAATACAGTGGAACATACAGAGGTAAAACAAAGGGCTTGGACAAAAGAGGAAATAAGAGAAGTGATATGGTGCTATATGCAATGCAGTGTAAAAGTACAATAGATTCAACACTGAAACTAACGATATAATCACCATGAATAGTAACAACAGAATAGCTGCAACACTGTATTCCCTACGGACATAGTTTGTCTCAGGAATATAAGTATAAATACCGTGCATAAAGGAGATGATGATGATGATGATGATGATAATAATAATAATAATAAGTTGGACGGTCCGGGATCGAATCTCGGTGAGGGCAAGATTTTCCGCACCAGTCCAGACCGGCCCTGGGGCCCACCCAGCCTCCTATACAATGGGTACCGGGCCTTTTCCCGGGAGTAAAGCGGCCGGGGCGTGGCGTTGACCACCCACCCCATCTAGCGCCGAGGTTAAAGAAAGAGTAGAGCTATACCTCTACTCCACCTCTGGGCCTTCGTGGCCTGTTATAGGGTGAAATTTACCCTTTATCTTTAATAATAATAATAATAATAATAATAATAATAATAATAATAATAATAATAATGACTATACGAATATTTTCCTTAACGGTTTGGCTTGATAGGTTTAAGTAATAAGAGACTACAAATTTAGTACGGTGATTTGTATATGATTAAGTAATAAGATCTATGGGATTAGAAATCTTTGTGACAGGAAAGCAGGCCGTATGAATTCTGTATATTTTGTCCTTGTTCTGTATATTTCTTTCTTGTTTAGTATTGACCTCTTTCTACCTACTCATTGTGGGTATGGAGGTATTGTTGCCCTTAATCACACGCCGTGACGAAAACACTCGATAGGACTCCTGTGGACGAGAGAGAGACCTCTACCTGACAAAACATAACGCTCACATGATACAGACATTCATGCATCCGGCGGGATTCGAATCCGCAATCCCAGCAAGCGAGCGGCCGCAGACCCACACCTTATACCGCGCGGCCACCGGGAGCGGCTTCGTGCATGTTTCATTCTGTTATCTCGTTATCAGGAATAAAAAAGAACTGAACATTGCGCGTCTTGAAGCCCTTTAAGTCGTTCATGCAGAAAAATAGGAATAAGCGTTCAATTCCTGAACAATTAAAGTATGTAGATCACCCGCGAAATATATATTTTTTCTTCTGTGTTTCTTCCGTTGTTCCATACTCCGTAACATACTGTTCCTATTGTTCTGAATGCACATAGTTGGCTGTGTGAGACTCACAAGTCCGGTTTCCATGGAGTGACACCCGGGTTTCCATGGTTAGCCAGTTTCTTTGGTTACGATAGATTTTCGTTTATATGTGACGTCACAACTACAGTTTACAGGGTTACATTACAGATTGCTACCATACCTATAAACCGTATAAAAAGGAAATGGCCGACAAAGGACGCCGTGGGTTAGCAAATGACTGTTATCACCCCGTAAGATGGCTGAGTCATTTCTAATACGCTTTGAGTTCCGAACATTTTTCGTTGACCTTACAAAGCCATGTGATTGCAGCCCTTTAACAACCCGTTCTGTGAGATCTGCGCTCTTCTGGGATGTTATGCAGTGTATGGTGGTAATTCCTTATCGACGTCTCGGGATCTGTAGAAGATTTCTTGACCCTTAATATGAGACCGAGAGGTTGTCCCGAAACGTCGGTAAGGAATTACCGCTGCACGTTGCGTAATACCCCAGAATAGCGCTGGTTTCATCGACATCGCGATGGAAGCCTAAAATCGCCTAACTCCCTCTATTTTGGGCTGGACGGTCCGGGGTTTGAATTCCGGCAGGGGCAAAGGTTTTTCTCTTCATCAAAACGGCCAAACCGACTCTGGGGGTCCACCCAGCCTTCTGATCAATTGGTACCGGCGTTTTTGCAGGAGATAAAGCGGTGGGATGTGAAGATGACCACTCAACTCAATCTGGTGCCGACATTAAGAATGAGTGGAGTTATAACTCTACTCCCCCCATATGCCTTCATGGCGTGGACAGGGACAACTTTACCCTTTTTATTGTTTCGTCCCAGGCGGATGTGTATGTGCGTTTGGAGATGTGGGGTATACACCTAAAAACATTTAATTTATTAGGCTTTATTCATGGAATATACACGGCTTCTTCGATTCTGGTTACCGCGCAGTATAAGATGCGCATGCTTTTAAGTTGTTCAGACACAGGGATCGTGGGTTGTAATACCGGTAGTTCGGAGCAGGGATGCTTGTCCGCATTCTTTGACGGTGCTGTGAGATGGCAGATGCCTCGAGATGGTTTGATCCCCCATACAAGAAACTTTATCAGTTTTTTTTATTAAGTAAGAATTTCGTATGAATAAAAATCCAACCAGATGCAACAGTATGCAGAAATTTATTTACTACAAAGCTACTCTACATGTTTCGGGTGTCACAGCACCCATCATCAGGAGTACTAAAAACTGTAACCGCAGCCTCCGGTACAGGTCATAATACTGGTACAGCTACTTCCCTCC
>Ga0123357_10013254_pt1 | contig 10682 bp, 7 predicted proteins | sample TergutEmb28metaG_FD_89873 | JGI IMG/M metagenome (GOLD analysis project Ga0123357, IMG submission 89873) | Embiratermes neotenicus P4 segment gut microbial communities from Petit-Saut dam, French Guiana - Emb289 P4 | ecosystem: Host-associated > Arthropoda: Insects > Digestive system > Gut ...
CGCACTCACAAGCGTCCGCCACCTGTCTCTATCCTGGGCCAGCCCAATCCAGTCCATATACCCACATCCCACCTCCTGAAGATCCATCCTAATATTATCCACCCATCTACGCCTAGGTCTCCCGAGATGCATACAAAAACTGTATTAAGCAAAGCTGAAGTGTGGAAAGGCTACTTGAGGGACGTAGGCATAGATGCAGTTTGATATCAAAGTCCGTCTTTGAGAAAAAAATGCATGACGATAAAAGGTAGGAAATTTCTAGACCAGCCTAACAGCCGTCAGATTCTCAAGGACTCCGTGAAGTTGGGTAGTTTGTTAGGGATGGTGGACTCAGTCTTTGTAACTCGTTATACTTTTAGGTCAGGTTTACGGTGCAAATATTGTGCCCTCTGTTTAACGAAACCGAGGGCACAATAATCTGTTCGTGTATATATTAATATTCTTCATCCACCATTGATTAGCTCCGACAATAACGTTTAAATCTGATGTTTGTGTGAGAGTGCATCACTGGTATAATAATAGAAACAGCTAACTAGATGCAACAATAATAATTTTATTAATAATTGCAATCAGCTCAACATGTTTCGGGCGATACTTTCGCCCATCCTCAGGAGCACTAGACTGTGTTTACAGCTTGTGGTATAAAGCATAGACGATGCTGCCTGCTGGTGCCGCCGCGGGCCGGCCCTGGCTGCGGGGCAGGGCCTGGCCGGCCCAGCAGGCAGCATCGTCTATGCTTCATACCACAAGTTGTAAACACAGTCTAGTGCTCCTGAGGATGGGCGAAAGTATCGCCCGAAACATGTTGAGCTGATTGCAATTATTAATAAAATTATTATTGTTGCATCTAGTTGGTTGTTTATGTTATAATAACATTTAAATTCCACAACTCTGTATTTTAAATGGCTGAAATGAATGACACTAAAAATTCAAATCGATCTTCTCTAGGAATCGTGCAGTGAGATGAGCTGCTAGTTGGAGGTCATTTTACAGGGAAAAGATAAGGAACTCCACTGCACAGAGAAACAGAACATGTTGATTGCTCGCTTCAGCGAACGTGGGGTGTGACGATTCCTCAGCAAGGCACGTAAATCGGCACGTGCAGCTGACATATTGTTTTAGCTGGTAGGGAATGATAGCAATTGGGGTTCGGAAGTGTCGAATTCTAGGCTCTGCTGCGTGTAGTATTCCCACAAAATGCCACCAAAACGCAGCGTACCTACACTAACTTTCTCACGAGTGTGCCTTGTTGGTGTGCATTTTCATTCGCTGGGGAGGGGGAAGTTGTTTCCAGGCTGGTTCTACTCGGAACACCGTACTGTTGCACTGCGTAAATATCGAGAAGGGCCTTAAATTAAAGCTGTGAAGCGTAGTGGTGTTTTACGTAAGGATGACTACTGTGAGTGAAATCAGTCATATTGATTTTGAGATCGTGTACAGTGGAAATAATTTAGCAACATTTTCCATTCGCAAAATTGCGAACAGCGACTATTAGCTTCATCATGTCTGTCTGTCTGTCTGTCTGTCTGTCCGTCCGCATGGAACAACCCGGCTTCCACCGGACGGATTTTCATTAAATTTGATATTTGAAGTTTTTTTTAATCTTTCGAGAAAACTCAAGTTTCATTAATATCGGACAAGAATAATGGGCACTTTACACGAAGACCAACATACATTTTTGATCATATCTCGCTCAGTTCTTCTTAGAATGAGAAATATTTCAGACGAAAAGTTATAGACAAAACCAAAATACACATTTTATGTTCAATTTTTTTTTAAATAAGAAAATTGTGTCCTTTATGAGATAATGTGTTTAAATATTGCAGAGCAGGGCAGGCCGCAGATGACAGTATGGCAAAAGCTCGTTGCATGCTGGCTACCTAAGGCTACAAATACACACTCAAAATATGTAACATTTATTGCTTTTCAAGTGCAACAATGGTAGCACGAACGCGCCTCAGCGTTACGTTACGCGTAAATTGCCTCTCATTTACTTTATAAGTTCGTTTAATCTTCGCGGTCTAATGAACAGCAATGGCGCATCTTTGGGTGCGTTCGAAAGTGGCGAGTGATTGAACTCTTTTATGAAGCCACTTGAATTCGAATCAACCAAGAACGAGCCGCATGCTGCCGTAAGTGCTCTACAAACACAAATAGCACTAAAAGTCACAGGACGGAGAGTCAATATTGGTCTACGGTCCGTAAATTTTGAGAGGTGGAACTGTGGAAATAACCACTTCTGTGCGAGCAGCAAATTCGGCTTCGTTTACTGTCACTGCAGTCATTGTGACAGTTATGTTCTTTGAGTGGGGCTACACCGTCTGACTGCTTTCCTTTTTATGAAATTAAGAGTCGATCGACTGTTAAAGCAAATTCCCGCTCTCCGTGGATTGCACGATTTCATTACTGAGTTCAAAAGACCCCCAAAATTGGTCCCTATCCTGAGTCCTTTAAATCCAGTCCATACCATCGCAGTGCCTTTATAGACATTCACTTTAATATTATCATTCGTCATTTTACGAATAAGATTCCCACAAGTCAAACTTCAACATTTGTTTAGACCGAAACGAAATACCTGTTACTGATTACATATGGTTCCCTCTGCGACATGTACACTTTTTCACAAAATTCCGGAGAGAGCCCAATTTTCGTCTTAAGTTACTCCCAACTTTTACTTAAATAATATAATTGATAATTCGTTACGCCAGTCTTATCCGGCTGAACGGAGATTATATTATGATGCAACATAGTGATCGCCAGATGGATGCCTCAAATGGCGGCCACGCAACGGGCCAGTGGCCCTAACAGGTCGTTGCCATAACGGCTAATTTTCGGATTTGGACCACAGGCGGAGCGACAGACAGAGAAACATACAAAATTGAATGGAAGAACTTTACATGTTAGAAATGATTGTTTTATGATTGCTGGTGAATTTCGGACTACATGTGCCTGCTGGTGTTACCTACACTTTGTTGACTTCTGACGGATTGCCAGAATCTAAGATGTATTTACGGTGACGCTGGGTGGCTGCTACGTCTACTTCCGTTCCGTGTTCTGGTTGACTGTATTTGTATCATATGAACCCAGTGGACACGCGGTCCGAGGCGTGGTTTTACGGCCGCTCGTTAGCTGGGATTGCAAGTTCGAATCCCGCCGGGGTGTGGATGCCTGTCTCTTGTGAGTGTTGTGTGTTGTCAGCTAGAGGTGTCTACGACGAACCGATCATTCGTCCAGAGGTGTGCGCCCGAGTGAATGAGTGTGATCGAGGAAACTCATGGAGGAGACCTAAGCACACTAGGGTTGTCGAACCATGAGAGAGAATATTTTTTATCTGATTTGCTCTGAAATGAATAACGTTGTAAAATTATAGAGAGGGCAGTTAACAGGTGCGATCGGCACAAGGAATTTTTGTCTGTCATGCTAATATCAAGGCTGTTCGCTATCAACTCGCATCATCCATCTAGGAACTCGTGCGTCAGGAAAAAAAATCAGACACTGCAGTCTGCTTTTTCGCTATGTAATGGAGCGTAACAGGAAATGTATGCAGGGGGCTTCCCCTGTCCCAGCAACGGCGGCACATTTTATTTCTCTTCAAACGTTGGGATTCTCCCCTAGCATGACTAGAATAGCATACACGGATTTCCCCCGATCGTTAGGTTAATTACACGCGTCTTAGTGTAAAGAGTTCTTTAAAATGATATGGTCTAAGTAAATACTGCGGCGGCCTAACAGATACTTACTCATGTAGACGGACGGACGGACGGACGAACATGTTTAAAAAAGAATTAGATAAATGTGTACGTGCCATCGGCTAAACTGACAAAATAATTTAATCTCCGATGACAGGATTGCTCGTGACTGGTTAACTGTGCGCGCACAAATAGAGCGTTGGACTGTTCCCTCTTTCGGACTTCGTATGTATTACCATTACATGACGTAACCAAAATTCCACTACCTGTATTAAGTGAATTTGTTTAAACTTGACATTTTAGGGTTTGTTTTGTTTCATTTACAGTATAGACAATTGCATCACGTAGTGAAGTCAATAAATCAATCAGTCTATCACACACATACTGTTCACCTTCAGTGAAAGTAAACTCACGTACTTTTTGAGGGGACTTTAGCAGCGAGGTGTCGGTATTTATCCTACCCGTTTGCAGGATATCGTAATGACGTGTGTCGGTCCAAACAATGCTAACTTTCAGCTGAGACATCCCCGCTGTCTTGTATAGAATTATCAAATATAAGTAAAATGCATTCAAACACAACTAAATGATAAATCTTATTGTAGCACCGTACATTTTCGTAGAATCACTTCAATTTATCAACCAACGCATGCACATATAATTTCACATAAAACACTTTTAAAGCACTTTAAAACACTCCGACATGTTTCGATCTTGTCAGATCATCATCAGGGAGTTTTGTTCCTTGCTAGTTATATTACAGTATTCACAATTCAATTCGTATTTGCACACGAGGTGTTGTGGCAGCATATCGTGTTGTGTGGGAATGTGCTGTGGAGCAGTGGCTAGGTGTGTGTCGTACGACGCACACCTAGCTTTAGCAACTTTAGCAAGGAACAAAACTCCCTGACGATGATCTGACAAGATCGAAACATGTCGGAGTGTTTTAAAGTGTTTTAAATGTGTTTTATGTGAAATTATATGTGAATTCGTTGGTTGATAAATTGAAGACAACTAAATGGTTTTATTAAGGTGTATTGTTACATAGTTTTTTCACCGACATGTTTCAGTTCTGGTTATGAGCCATCTTCAGGTTGATTACAGTTGTAATCAACCTGAAAGAAGGACACGACGCTTCCCTACTATTTTGATTCCTTCAGTCTACGATAAAAGTTGTTTTCTCTACTTGAGTGAGGTGCGTGTGTTCTCGAACGAGGGACATGGACGAGGACGTGGCAGTTGGGATGAATCATCAGCGTGCGAGCTTGGTACGATGCAGTAATACGCGGCTTTATCAGTATGACCTTCAAGCTATCGATAAAGCAAACATCCCGCCTTGTAAACTCCTACGTCACACTGTGACATTGGAAAATTCCTTTATGGTTAAGTACGTCTTAAATTAGCGGTGTTGCGACAACGCATGCCGGTCGCATGCACAATAAAATATGAAATTACCGTAGCTGAGCCTTGGCTGTTACAGTAGTTGGCTTCCTTCGGACCAATCGCGATATGCAAATAGAATGTTCGAAGGAAATGCAGCTATGTCGTGTGGAAGAGTCCACAATGAAGTGTGTGTGTAGGAAGAGACACGCACGAAAGAACACTAAAACCTGGAGTGAAATATTATGTTCTCTTCACCGTACATCTCTATATAATCTTGTAAATGAAACCAGCTTGGTGCACAAAATTCTCACTATATTTCGTCAGTTTTATTTATAACCACTACATGTGTCGGAGCTCTCCAGGTCCATCATCAGGAGGAATAACTGTATTTATGCGATATATGATATTTTGTTATTCTGTATAGCTAGTTGTCTGGTGTGCAGGATGAAATGTTTATTCCATCCTGCATACAAGACAGTATATGGAATAACAAGTACCAAGTGTCGCATAAATACAGTTGTTCCTCCTGATGATGGACCTGGAGAGGTCCGAAACATGTAGAGGTTGTAAATAAAATTGACGAAATATAGTGAGAATTTTGTGCACCAAGCTGGTTTCATTTACAAGACTGGAGTGAAATAGACAGAAAACCCCGAATTCGCAAACTTTGGCAACAGTCACTTAAAAAAAAGGGGGGGGGGGCAAGATGTTTTGCGTCGCCGCTCCAACGGTGTTCAAAAGATGAAGGGCTCGATACCCTGTTTATTGCTTCTTCTGACATTCTCGAGTGTCAAAATTTACAAAAGTAGAAGCACAAAAATTACGTGGCAAGTTGGGCCAAAACATAACGTTGTCCCTGAGCTGCACTACTTGCGATGCAATGAAGCCACGGAGTGGCGATACTGTGTATCTGTGTCCACCCTGATTCTCGATGATGGATTGCATAACGTGTACCTACGAAGGTTGTGTTTTTATGAAGTATGCGTCTGTTACTAATGGCGGTGTCTGTGGGAAATACATATGTAGTTCTCGTCTCTCTTTTTACAGCGAAATATCGAGTCGTTTTTTTAGGGCAGAAAGAAAGGCCTTGAACTTGTTGCCACCAAAGTTTGAGTGACCCATAAGGGTTTTGCAGATTCCCTGTAATGCTCACCGGGTACACAAAACACAAAATTTCGGGGAACAGAACTTCCTGTTCGATTACGTGTACACGTTTGGCCAGGACGCAAGAAGTGATTCTCCTAAGGTTTAATCACAAAGAGTGACTAATTCCGAGTTACTGTCCTTACGCCAGTAACAGCCATTTAGCAGACCTACGCACACATGTAACATAATGGTATTAACCTCAAGGTGACGATAAGCAACGCTGAGAGCCCATGTTTCATTTATTTCATAGTACCTATCCCACGTCGAAGATTTGTTTCTTATGCCCAGTGGGAATAGGCGAAATTGTAAGTGGCACTGTCCTATAATTAGTTCCGCCACTTGTATCATCTGGCTCCCAATTGCCCTTAATATTTCCTAGGTTGCGTCGGGTCTCTCTGAGCTAGTGCAGTAGTTTCCAAAGTGTGCTTCGCGGATCGTAAGGGATCCGCTGATACATTTCTGTAATGGTGATTTTGGAGTTTACTTATTTAATTAAAGGAACAATGTTTTGTTACAAATAATCAAGGAATTTCTTTAATTGACGATATTTTTATTTCGTACGACAGTACCCACTTAATAAGCTTCCTGTGCGCACGAAGCGAGCGACATTCATTTTAATAGAGGTGAAATCATGAAATCCAGTGTTACGTACGCTTCTGGTATTTATTCGTGTCTATCTAAAACCATTTCTGAGATATGGATTTTTAATTTCGGATACCTGTCATCTGGGATCTCTACGCGAACAAGGATGTGAGGATCCGTGGTTATTTTTCGCAGCCAAAAGGTACCCGCGAGCAAAAAATTTGGGGAAACACTAGGCTAGAGCTTGTTTATGTATGTTCGGGTCAAGACGCATTAAATCATATTTTTTTAGACCTGCAGATTGTGTGGGGTCGCATTGGTTTGTAGTAGATGTGAGTGAGTCCAGATCAATAAAGGACGAGAAGCTCGTGCACTCCCATTTGAAAATTCTTGTTACAAATACAGTATTTTGTGCAACGTGACGCCCTAAGACTTTTAGTTTTCGTGTCTGTTAAATGGCGCAATGTAGCAAATTATAAAGGGCATCTCGTAGTGGCTGCAATAGGTGTTCGTTGGGACTTCCTTCCACAGTTTCAAGACAGACAAGCAATAGGCCGGCCAGGTGCCGTTTCGACACGACTTCAACACGTTGGCATTTGGCGTCGTCACAGCGCCCTTCGTCTTGCCAGGAGATTTCGATAGTCCTGGAGGAATGCTCCTTCACTTGTTTCCTCTTCGGATTTAGATCCTGCAATCGAGGAGACCACGTGAGAAGTCCCGGTGTCCAGTCTTGATTCCCCATTGTGTGTTGCAGGTCCGTCAGGATGAAAGCGCACACTGTTCTTCACAGGTGGAGTTAAGCATTCCCGGTAGAACAGCTTCCAGGAAATCACCGCCCAACCTGTCATGCAGCGGACAGGAATCCACGACAGTGTTGCTAGCAATTCTAGCCGCAACGTTAGCGCTAAACCGGACTTGACACCCACGTTCGTGGCTGACACGTTGATTGACCCGTGTCTTGCGGTACAGACGTGAACACTGAATATACCTTCGCCCGGCCAGCAAGCTTAATCTGCCCAAAGACACCAATTTGTCTAATTTTAAGACAAAATTCCCTGTTTCGTGTGACTAGGTTCTATCGCAAAAGGAAGCTCAAGTCTCTTCGTCTGGTTAAATATTTTCGCTGGTTAACAGCACTAAAGTCGATGCGAAGGTCATATGTGCCAGGGCGAGTCAAGGCGTCGGCGGTGTATTCTTATTTATGTTTTGCATAATTTTTTCGCACAAATAATCATTTAAACTGTGCTGTTTCTTTATTCAACTGGCACACATTTCGAAAGTTATTTGTGCTGCACTGGCAAGGGTACAGGGACGAACGCAGCAGATATTTCTGTTACTTTTTCATGACTTCCCCATTGGCGTTCGGATTTAAAGTTGCGACGTTCGAATGTGCCTGTATCTAAACAATCTTTTTGCGGAAAGAAAAACACATACTTTCATTTTAGTACCATTTACTTATAAAACATATGACTTAAAATGTAACATATTGAAAGAAGACCTGGCATTTTTCGTACAACGACGATGAATGTGGCACCTTCCTCTAAAATGGTGGCACCCCTTCCTCAAATTATGCGGCATCGCATATCGGAAGTCTGTGACCTTGGGAAGCTCATAATTTACAAGAATTTAAAATGATGATTGCAAGAAGTTTGAACGCGAAGTTGTGTCATGTCTGTCCCGTTGTTCTTCCGAATGTTTTACGTCTGAGTTCCATGTAGGGCGTCTGCAGTGGGAAGAGAGCAGTTTCTGCACCGCATTCACGCGCGTACAAACCCCTCCCCTTCTTTGTTGGGAACAATTTTCTGTTACAAATTTCGAAATTATCACAGCGGTGTTGCTAAGAATCAATTGTTATGCCTTCATCATCAGATCCAATCAGCCCAACGACTGCATGAACTTGAAGACGAAAACAACACAGTTCTTAAAAAAAATTAGCATTTGTTTACCAGTCGACACGGTCTAACATTCCAGAAGACTTTAAGATCTTACGAACACCACAGTCGGATGATCAGATCTCACACTGTAGGCCTACACCTCTAGATTTTTATGATTTTTTTCGTTTTTGGTACGAGAGGACGAGAGTCCTCTCGTACCCTGCGTACTGAACAGTCACCCAAAGAGGGCGACGTTACCAGATGCTGTGTTAAAACAATTGTCCTCCTGAAGATGAGCACAGTAGTGCTCGAAACATGTAGAGGAATGTAATAAATGTATTGTAAAGTTTTCCCGTTACAGGCCCGGTGTGGCCCAGAGGGTGGGTAGAGATAGCTACACTCTTCCATGACCGCGGCACTAGAAGGGGGTGAGTGGTCAGCAGCACGCCCCGGCCGCACTTTACCCCCGGGAAAGACCCGGTACCCATTTTACAGGAGGCTGGGTGGGCCCCAGCACCGGTCTGGACGGGTGGGAAATCTCGTCCCCACCGGGATTCGATCCCGGATCGTCGAGCCCGTAGTCAGTCGCTATACCGACTGAGCTACCCGGCCCACAATAATTGTATTAAAATAAAGAATTTGTGCGTCAAATTGGTAAAGAAAAGACTATCATTATATTAGGATGCATGGTCAACAAAACGTAAAAATTCCACCAGTAGTTAGTAGTGACTACTTGAAAATACAGACACATAAGCTGATGGATGCAGACGCACTACGCATTTTCGCATTTAATATTTTATTAATCCAATATCGATTATGCGGAAGTTGTTTTCGCAAGATCGCTCTGGGGAAAATACTGTAACGTTCGTTCTCTTTAAAAAAGAAAATAAAAGTTGCAACGAAAAACACGTGATACTGAAACTTGTCATTGTGACATTGAAGCACTTTGAGCTACGCATATTTACAACGGAGCGTGAAGGTCCCTTGTCACTCTAAGACCTTGGGAGACACACAAACGGACTTTTCCTGCGGCGCATAATTTGTGAAAGACGCAAGACTGTCATTTATTTCTAAAGACGGTAAGTGCATTTCCCGCACTATAAAAGATCTGCCCCCAAAATTGTCTAAACACAAATAGCCGAATTCAGACCGTGGCCTAAAATTTTAGGTGGTAGACCGGTTGCTAGGATATTTGAATGAATGACGCCATCATATTAAAACGGTGAGGAAATTAGCATATAATCGAATGAATGAATGTTAAATGTACTGTGAGAAAAGAGGAAATATACAGCGCGGGTAACGGAAAATGTATATGGTGAGGTGAATTCAGTCAAAAAACACAACTATAAAATATGGCTAAATGATGGTGTTTATTAGCAACGAAAAACTACATGTTTCGACCTATAGCGGCCATCTTCAAGTTTTGACAATTTTCTGCTTAAAGAGGTATATATGATATGCACAGGCATACCCTTGCCAGTGCAGCGCAAATAACGTTCGAAATGTGTGCCAGCTGAATAAAGAAACAGCACAGTTTAAATGATTATTTGTGCGAAAACAATTATGCAAAATATAAATAAGAAAAGAGTTATATATAATATGCATAGGCATATTATATATAACTCTTTTAGCAGAAAATTGTCACAATCTGAAGATGCCCGCTATAGGCCGAAACATGTAGTTTTTCTATTGCTAATTAACACCATCATTTAGCCATATTTTATAGTTGTGTGTTTTGACTGAATTCACCTCACCATATAGTTTAAACGCACAACGGGGATGGCACACATCAGAATTAGCGGAAAATGTGATGAAGAGTATAACTATACTTCGTGGGTATCTGCTTATTATTTCGCCGTTCCAATGGTAGAGGTCTTAACCGTTTGGCGCCGGAATTATTTTTTAAATTTTAGCACATCCTGTATATAAAATGTGAATAAAACAGGAACCAAATACGTTAGAATTATGAAACAAACTGCATTTTGAAGAGAAAAAACGGAGAGTATATACC
>Ga0123357_10013255_pt1 | contig 10682 bp, 6 predicted proteins | sample TergutEmb28metaG_FD_89873 | JGI IMG/M metagenome (GOLD analysis project Ga0123357, IMG submission 89873) | Embiratermes neotenicus P4 segment gut microbial communities from Petit-Saut dam, French Guiana - Emb289 P4 | ecosystem: Host-associated > Arthropoda: Insects > Digestive system > Gut ...
AGCGTCGGGGGGCCAGTGGGAGTGAGCAGAGAGAGAGGGGAGGTTAATGGGGGCGAAAGGGGCGACGTGAAGAAGAGCACAGTGGGGGGGTAGGGGAGGAGCCCCGCCCCCCCCCCCACCCCCCAAAATGCATGCAATTATGGGAAGAAAGGATAAAATGATGATATATTCAGAAGAGTTCAGATGATGGCTGATCACGCTTAGTATAACTGGGATTCAGTAGTTGATGAGACTGGACACAGTCTAGTAGATGCTTCTGTGCCTCTCTGCTAAAGGACTAGAAAAGACTGGGTTTCCATAATAATGCATTGTGTTTGTGAAACTATACAATGGGCACAGTCCAAAACACTGTTGCACCAAATAAAAATGGAACTCAGAAGAATGTTATGTAAACACAACAAGTAGAATGAACCATGTCACCAATGATTATTTTGGCAGGTTTCTGTATATATGGTTAAAACTCTCCGTGTAACGACAGTGAATTGCTTTATCACCCAAATAATTATGAACTGTTCAAGGAAGAAACTGTTCTACAGAGCCAATGGAAGATCAGTCATGAATACCTTTGGCAAAGTGTTGGCCTTCTTGAACACCTTGTTGCTTATTTTCCCATGATGATTGTGAGAATGATCCAAGGCTTCACTTGGGGGCTGCTGAAGAGGAATGGCAGGCTCAGGCGTCACTGTTTGCACTGGTCTTGGAAGCTTCAGAGTCAGACGTTTCAGACTTGTCATCCTTTTTTCACACATCATCGACACATCATCGATTCTCTGCAGTACCTATAAAACAACACAGATTGTATACATATAATTTAAAGCTTTCGTGACACACAGATGTGCCAAAGTCTTCTCTGATAATCAGCTGTGTCAAATTTCATGAATTTTCTTCATAAGAAATAGTAGGTCTTTAGCTCATACATGACAGAGGTAATTGCCCCAGAAAATGCAAATGACTAACTATATTCAAAGTAGAGGAAGCTGGGCAGGAGGGTGACACTTTACTACAGGACATGTACACATACATCTGAAAAGTTACTGCTAGACCAATTCTTAGGCATTTCAACAATGGTGTTCCATCTGCAAGGATTATCTAGTACCAAATAATATGAGAAAGAGGATGGTAGGTACATGAATATTTGGAAGGAAGGCATCCACTTAGAGCAACTGAAAACAAGGTACAAAATGAATGCACAGTGTAACAATTCTGAGAGCTTTAACTCTGTTACTGCCCCTAAATAGTGATTTCTCAATGCTTTTTAACTGCCCTCATGAATAGCAAAAAACAGGCAGAAAGAACAAAGGATTTCACACACACAATTGCATTGAAACAGTCCAACTGTTGTATGATCCTTCTAAACATCAAGAACCACTCATCCATTGACCCAGCATCATAACCCGCAACTGTCCCACATTTGGATGTCAGGTTGAAATGATGTTTATATACTCTTCCAATTGAATATATTTTAATAGTGCAAAGTAAAACATAAACTACGAGTATTTGCCCCAAAATAAGACAACCCTCATAAGCAGCTACTGGATGATCTTAAGGAGAAGAGAGGATACTGGAACTGAAAGAGGAAGCACTAGATCACTGTCTGTGAAGAACTCACTTTGGATGAGGCTACAGACCTGTCATAAGACAGACTACAAAGTGAAATGAAGACAACTCTACATATGAGATAAACCTCATTGACAAACTTGAATTTTCAGAACAATCCCATTCCAAATATCTTTAAACCTGTGTGTAATTATAAGGTGATCCACTATTTTTCAGATGATGAATTCAGAAACAATTCTCATATTATATTAACTTACATTCAGTAGCCTCCCATAAATCCAACCCCTCATCCATACCTCAGGGTATCGTAGATTCGTACTCTGCTCTACCCTGGGTCACGTGGGAGGTGGTAACAGTTGTGGAGGGCATACCCTGATGGGGGTTGCCATGACACATGCTGGCTAACAGGGCTCTGGTTTACCCAAGCCAAGGTGGAAGGTATCGTGCTGAAGGCTGCATGGCACTGGGGTAGAGACAGCAGTGTTGTAATGATCCCCTTAGAGAACCAGGCCGTACCCCATTGTATGTAGGCCTTCCATCTGCGTGGGGCTCCGTGGATGGTGATATTATGTTTTTCCCCATATGTAAGAGGGCTCCCTTTGGGGACTCTGGCAGACATACATGAATGAAAGAATGAACGAAAAGTAGACCAGTGGCTCAGGTGACGGAGTATCGCTGCCCATGAGGACCCTGTTAGGGAACATGGAGGGGGCTTCCTTACTGGGGAATCCGAGGGAAAGATAAAAAGAGATATATTAAGTGAGAGGTAAAAATGTCCTGTAAGCGGGTGTCTCTCTCCATAGGGGCCGTTTGGGAACCTGGAGGGGATTCGCTTGCTGCAACACTTTGAGCGAAAAGGGTAGCATACCTGGGTTCCTTTTTTAGACCAAGAGGACATTAAGATTTTAGGAAATGTGATACTGAGAAGGAAACCTCAGTCCACATTTTGTGTGAGTGTGAGGCCTTGGCCTCACTCAGATATACATATCTGGGTTCCTTCTTTTTGGACCCTGAGGATATTAGAAAACTAAATATAGGGGCCATCTGGAACTTTGATAAAGGAACAGGGCTCCTCTAATGTAGTATGGAATATGGGGCATGTCCACACAAGGGACAGAATTTTTGTGTAATAGTTATTTTACAGTAATTTTAATTTCATACAGATTACTTGTGGTGTGATTGTACCACAGTACGTAGTTCATGCTGTGCATGCCTTCAAGCTTACGCATCATAAGGTAAGTCGTGTGACAAGCCAGGATCCAACTAGTATGATCCAGATTACGTTACCCTCTCCCACTTTCTAGTAACCTCGCGTGGCGTCAGTTCTCGCTGTGAGGCCTCTGCGTTTACATGTGTCATTGATATTACACACAAGAAGAAATGGTTCTAGCTTTGCTTTGCCAAAGGGGTGTAGTATTGTGAGTTCACAAGGAACAGCATTCACTACAGACTTGTGTGTGTTAGTTACACAAGTTTTCAATAATTTCGAGTAACTATCAAACTCAGCATGTGGTTGGTGTTACAATATAAACTACTGATTTGTTTGCATAAGGCAAATGTAATAATTGTTCAAAGGGAACAACTACATTTGAAGAATAGTGTTACAACAAAGGTGTGATAAGTGCTGGGAACAATTTAAGTGATGCCCCAAATAGTAGGCGATTTACGTGACCAGGTTTGGTACCACACAGGGGGTGACATGTACTGATTTAATTGCCATTGATAGTGCATTTATGGTTTTTGTGTTTAATTAATTATTTACTAACAATAAACAGAACCTTGTTTTATCCTGTCAAATATTGGAACAGACTTGTTCAACCAACCTATGTTTCGAACCAGAGCAGAACAAGGCACAAAGGGCCAGTCTTAAGGCCTAGGTGCAGTGGGCCAAGAAGGGCTCGAACCCCAAATACTATTCAGTTCTACATACAGCACATATACGGTAAAAGAACTAAATGTTACAGCAAAAGAACAAACAAATTTGTCTAATATTAAAAAAATGACAAGCTTTGACAATTTTGAGCAAGTCTAACATTTTGTACATTTTTCTCACCTCCATCACTACACTGATATCTAGCAGTGGAATGCATACTGCTTCACTAACCTGTGTGACAAGCGCTTTAGTTTCTGGAGTGATTGAGTCTTGGAAAAGGGATCGGAACTCCTTGGGACTGCTCAGCTTGAACTCTTCGGCACTGGCTACATACTGCTGAATTTCCATCAATGACTGTTCAGCAAGCTCGGGAGAAGACGAACACTTTTCAATATGCTGCGATGCCAACAGGTCTACGCCTCGAGCACACCATCTGTTTGCCTGAAATAAGGGTGAAGTTTGTAAAATTCATACTTATTGTGTTTCTACAGAATATTTTCTCTGAATGGCACAACAGTGTACTGTCAATGACATCATTAGATAAGCTGATCTCTCTCGCAAGTCTCAGCAATAGGTGGAGTGGGGTGGGTGAAATGGCTGCCAGGATGTTGTGTGTGTGTGTGTATGCCACTACTCTACTGTCTGAAAAGAAACATGCAGTATCTACAGTAATTTATCAAAGAGCACTGCAGCAGCTCTCAGATAATGCTCTGCATTATGTGAATATCTGCCACACTGTGCCAAGGTCCTTACCACAGTATGCAGACAGATTATTACAAATCACCTAGAGTACATAAAATTCCCAATTTCGGGCACCTTGTCTATTCGCTCCTGAAGATCCCTGCATTTTGCTAATGTGCTGAGGCGGCTCTCAAGACGTTCTGACAGCAGCTGACACATCCGTTGCAGCTCAGAGCACTTGGGTTGAACACAGTCGAGGGCGCAGTAGTGGCGACTGTGTAGGAGCTGCTGCCCAGTTGAGATCAGCTCCTCTGCTCTCTCAATATCATGCTAACAAATAGTAACAATGCTAAGTTATCACCAATCTTCATCAGCAGCTAATATTCTGAGGCAAATATTTGCTGCTAGGGCAGAATGATACTCGAACGTTGAAGCAACAAAATTTGATTTGTGAACATAAAATTCAAATCTTTGTTATGCCTGCGACATATTATATGGGGAAGTGGACGGTGGGGGGAAAAGGAGGTAAAATTATCCCTGAGCTTAATTAAGCACCACACAATGAAGACACAGGTGTGAGTGGAGGTGGCATTCTGTAGATTCTTAAGCTGGAAGTTGTGAGATTCACTTCATACACTGACTGCGTTAACCACAAGAAAAGAACTCACGTTACCCAGTGCATAAGGTGCTCAGAAGTTGCTGGGGTCAGTTTGCAGGACGTGGGGAGGAGAAAAATGGCTATCTGTGTCATTAATTGAACCTACTCCTCAGTCATCTAGCTCAGACCTTAGACAGTATAATGGTCAAGTTGTTCTGGCAACATATTATGCAACAGCATTCAATAAATTTAAAGAACTCATGAATTCTAACCACATATTTTTAACAATTTTCTAAAATTCACCAGCAACTGTCCATTAATACTTTAAAACTAGTACTACAAAATTTAGCCTAAAGATATAAGAAACAACTGTTGTAATTATGTCTTCAGTATGAACCAAACATGAAGTGCCATGATATGTTTGAATCCTGACAGCATAGCACACTGTTATGTGCCATGCATGGCGACCATGTTTAGAGACTGAGCATTAAAGGATTATAGGTGAATGCAATCATGAAAAATACTGGCTTTAGAAATATCATATTGTACACAGCTCTGATCTCTGGTAAATAATTTTGGGGCCTGATGCCTTACTGTAGCTAACATATCACTGTTCAAACTTAGTCAGTCAACTGTAATGAAGTTCAGATATGTGAGATTTACATCTCTGACAGCAGTGTTATTGAGAATTTAGGTCTTCTGGGATGAGACGCAGGGTCATTGAATGAATAATTTCCATTAAACTGGCAACACATACAGTCACATCCTACAAGACCCAAATCCTCAACACAATTGCTGTCAAAAACTCAAATCGCACATAAGTGTATGGAACTCACCATGCACAATTTCTGAAAGGCAGAAGCTTCTTTGATAAGCATATCCACCCTGGCAACAGTCTCACCAACCTCAGTCATCTCACACACGGTCTTCAAATGGCTGTCAAAGTTACTCTGAAACAAACAACCAGTGGTTCAAGATTATTGTATTTTCATATGTGATGTCCTATAGCTTTGAGGCTGTTTCCCAGGACATATGATATCCGGGATTCTCACAGCAGTTTTCAGAAGATGAAAGGCTTCTGGAATGATATCCTGTGCAAGCTGGAAGTTATCAACTTTTCAGAGAAGCACAGTGCCTCCATCTTCAGAGTGCAGGAGCCTTGGACTCCAGTAACTATTATCAGTTACAACATCATGACATCCCAAAAAACTTACGTCTTCATTTCAGAGGAACTTGCTGCCTTGACCTTTATAAGACCAATTAAATGGCATTACATTCCAGGGGACTAATCTTCACATTCACTAACATGAGAATGCCATACTTGATGGGGAAGCTCAATGACCAACATAAAGACACCACAGATATTTGATCAAATATTCAGGTTGAAATAGTAGCTTGGAATGAAAATGTAGCTGGACACTGTAACAAATATTTTAAACAGGAGAAGGTTCTAAAACTACACCAGAGGAGTCTTAGATATATAATGCCCAAATCTCAAGTGGTAGACCAGTACTGCCACATACATTGCAAAGACGAGCATCAAAAACAATACAAGTATCAGCAGACATTTTAAGTGCCACAACAGAAATTATAAACCATGGTTGGGGTATATAAAGGGAAATTATTTTACCTGATAACTATTGCTAGTCACATCCCATCAAATTGTTAAAATTGTAAAACAATGACTTGCAATGAACAAAGTATATTCTGGATGTGACGCAAGTCTTCGAGCTAAAGAGAACCATTTATGGCATCCTCTTTAAACAAGGCAGGTCAACACCTAATACTAGTGGCAATACACTGAATTACAATGCATGGACCCTGACTCACAGCAAATTTGAACAGCTGCATGCTGTTATGCAAAATAATCTGAGAGAAGCAGTAATGCCAGTTGTCCAAATAATGTCCCCTTCTAACAGCTACAAACCGAAACTGTATATTATCAACACATCATAATCACACCTGCAGTTCTCTGAAGTCCTGTTCAAACCTTCTCAGTTCGAGACACTGTCGTAAGCGTGCCGAGTGACTGAACCAGAAATCATCAAAAGTTCTCTCAGTTTCTTCAAGCTGAACCAGCAGCCTGTTGAAAGGAACAAAACATGCTGTACTTCTGTTCTTACAATTACCATCTTAGCTGGAGAAATGGTTAAATACTGTGAACTTTAAACATTTAAACTTGTTATCAGAACTGCATTCACAATATATTTTAATTTTATAAGTGGATACTGTTACATCATACACCAGATATTCAACATATGATGCTTGAATATCCCAGACATTTCGCACAAACAGTAAACATTTTGTCAAACAAGAGTATGGTAAGAATCAATTTCAGAGCAAACAGCACCAACCTTTCCACAGCAGTGACATTTCCCAATCTGTAGGGACACACACGATACAGTTCCAATTGATCTTCCCTGCTTATGCAGGTTGATGTTGTGGTATTATTGGTGGCAGGACACTGCCTAATACTGTTGAGAAGATCTTCACCATGCTTCGCAGCATTTAAGATTTCTTCTTTCAGCTCAGAATATTCAATACCCTACACAGAGATATTAAGGATTCAGAACACTTTAAATAAGAGTAAATAAATGAAACTAAGCGTCATGTACAATCATAAAGTTAGATGGTAGAATTGCCCCTGTAAACACTATGAAGTGATACGAAGAAGTGGAGCGGGACTCATTCCTACGGAATTGACTTACTGTACCAGCTCCTAATGACAGACGAGTATGATGCATTGGTGGAAAGGCAACAATGGATTACAAAAAAAAAAATGCCTCACTCTTGTCATATGTAGAGAAATGAGTGGACCATACACAGTCTTCAGAGCTGAGCTCAAAAATCACCTTCATTATGTCAATCACCTAAAACTTTGAAGGAACTAAAAATGAAATTTTGAATAATGTAATAATGAAATAATAATATATCAAAGTTTATACTGCATACTAAACTTATCTCAAATTACCTAATTCTCACATCTGTATTTCACCTCTGGGGCATCCCTTATCAGTCACTCAACATACTGCAGCTCTATTTGTCCATATATCACTTCTCCAGTGCAGATACAAAGTATGACCAAAAAATACCCAAAATTTGAATGTAGTATGGGAACCGGTTTTAGTTCGGACTAGTGGCACCTGGTTGCGCCGCATGTATCCTTTGTGAACCAGTGTGTGACTTCGATTTGTGTTTAGTGCATGCAATATTTTGATCTACGCATTTTCATGACGTCGTGTTTGTGTTGTTTTGCTTCAAGCTTGGCAAGAGTTTGGCAAAAACTCAAAAAATGCTCAAACAAGCATTTGGTGATGATGCTTTGGGTCAGACACGAACCTACAACTGGTTTAACAGTTTAAAAATGGCCGAACATCAGTTGATGATGACAATGTTCAGGATGACCTTCTGTTGGCACAACACCAGACAATGTTGCAGAAGTGTGTGAGGGTATCGGTGAGGATCATAGGAGAACAATCCATGATGTCTGCAACAATGTGGGACTGTCATATGGGACATGCGAGTGAATTTTGTAGAACTCAACATAAGGCAGAATGCTGCAAAACTCATGCCAAGGCTGTTGACCAATGACCAGAAGCAACATCAGCTGGAAATCAGCAAAGAACTTAAGGAGCAGGTCAGCAATGACCCACACTTCCTTTTCAAGGTCGTATCTGGTGATGAAAGTTGGATTTATGGGTACGACACTGAAGCAAAATGGCAATCATCCCAGTGGAACTGTCCACCCTCATACCGGCCAAAGAAAGTGCAGCAAGTGAAAAGCAATGTGAAGTCAATGTTAATCTGTTTTTTCGACATTGACCGGATTGTCCACGAGGAATCTTTCCCTCCAGGTCAGACCATCAATGCTAAGTTCTACTGCGATGTCCTGAGGCGACTTAGAGAGGACGAGGAGGAATTGACCAGACAAATGGTGCATGAACAAGTGTGTGCTCCATAACAATGTGCCTGAACACAGCACTTTGGCTGTGCAGCAGTTTTTGGTCTCCAAAAATATGATGGTCATCCCCCATCCTCCTTACTCACCTGTGACATCTTGCTCTTCCCCAACATGAAAATCGAGTCGCAGGGGCGAATATGTGACACCGCAAAGGGGATTCAAACCAAACTGCAGAAGGTGCTGAAGATGATTTCACAAAAGGACTTCCAGAACAGCTTTGATCATGGCAGAAATGTTGGGATCATTGCATATGTTCCTGAGGGGACTACTCTGAAGGGGATGGTAGTGATTAGGACTTTGAGTGTGCCTTACTCTTCTTCCGACAGATTGCAGGGACTTTGGATAGCACCTCATATTGTTTGAAGAAAGTATTCCCATTGCTCATCACTATCAACACCCAAGTTTGTTGGGAGCAGTCAATATGTGGGTTCAGAAACTGCGAACTTCATGAAATTTTGTATCCTGTGAATTTGCAGGCATGGGGTTCTTTGACAAGTGATCTTGTGCTTTTAAGTTGCAACACTCAATGTCAATTTGCAACACAGCCATCTTAATCACACAAGCACATAATAGTTCCACACTACTGTCAGATACTCAAATACAGGAGATGCAAGACGTCATATCACTTTCTGAAGGTACTCAAAATTCTACTGCTTGAACATTACCTGTGTAGTGAGAAGCTGCTGAGTGTCATCTACATCATTTGGAAACTCTGTGTCCTGCAGACTTTGTGTGAAACTGTCCAAAGCAGCTGATACTTCTTGCGTGTTGCAGGAAAACTTTTCCAAAGCCTAAACATTATGTGAATACAATTATATTTTTCCCTACTCTGAAAAGTTTTATTAAAAAGTTAACTGGTTTACAGTCAACCAAAGTACACACACCACTGTGTACATCAATACATGAAATCCAATCAAACCAAACCCTACAAAGAAATTTAATATTGTGGCTGAAACATGTTGGAGCAATAACTAATAACAAATATAAACACTGTGCAACAAGTTGGCAAAGAATACTGTATAGCTACAAACTAAATTTATGCCATATGAAGATTGGACTGGTATCAGGAGATGGAAAGGCAGGGTTTAAGGTCCTCACAGTGCTGTGGTTGAGGATATAATATTGTGATGTATGGTGAATGTTTTCCAATATTTTGTAGGAACCAAGATCCTTTGAAATGTAAGGAACTTCTCACCCATTGGAACAATGTCACAACCTAAAGACTTGAATCCTCAAAGTCCGGAACTTTACATTAAACACACAGATGCTCCTACTGTCCACCTATAGCCTAATCACTATACTAGCCAAGCTATCCGAGGTCCTGTTTAGGTGGAGGGGAGGCCACAAAGGATGGAAAAAGTGAACAATCAGAGCCATGGACAGGAAAGAGGAGATGGGTCATGGGAGAGGCCAAAGGGAACAGCAGGTCTTGGAAATGCCCCAGGTATGTTTTGTTTAAAAAAAATCTTGTATTTATCAAGGGTGTAAATAAAAGGCTTCCAAGAACTATGAACTTCTCTGAGGAAAACCATCTTGTCTATGTAATGGGAAGGCGCCAGTTGGTGACATTAACACAATAAACCACCACAGAACCTTTCAAAACACCAACTTGGAGTTACTTTGATACAGGAAATAAATTTCTCAATAAAATCTTGATCTTACTCACCACTCGTTGCTGCAGCCACTCCTGATGGCAGTAAGGGATCTCTCCACCAAGGTCAGCTGTCAACTGACTCTTTTCCACATTTTCATGCAGTTCCTCTACACAATTACACACAACCACCTGTACAAAAAATTGAAGTACAGAAAGGACCACAAGTTATTTTCAAGACATCAAGTATGGTTAAATACAAATCACACCTCAAACTCCCCCTCCCCCACACACACATATACGTGGTAGGGTCCATAAGTTTCCGGCCTGACCAAATTTGAAAGGTGACAGAAATGAAACAACTTTGCTATTTTTCAATATAATCTCCCTTTACTTCAACACACTTTTCACATCTGTGAAC
>Ga0123357_10013256_pt1 | contig 10682 bp, 4 predicted proteins | sample TergutEmb28metaG_FD_89873 | JGI IMG/M metagenome (GOLD analysis project Ga0123357, IMG submission 89873) | Embiratermes neotenicus P4 segment gut microbial communities from Petit-Saut dam, French Guiana - Emb289 P4 | ecosystem: Host-associated > Arthropoda: Insects > Digestive system > Gut ...
GGATATATTATGAATACATTAATGTCCGAAACATGTTGAGCACATAAGAAATGAAATAAAATAGCAAGTGACATCAAGTTGGTCTTTTATTCTTCAACTATCACAATGATGCAGGTCCAATAAATCTAAGATAATTAAACACTTTATTATCCAACTAATGTACAACATATAATACGTAGATACAATTAAAATTATAAAATATTTAAAAGTGTTCCAACATGTTTCGGATCAGAGAAGATCGATCATTGGGGAGCCTTGTACAGTGCTTGGTTAAAAATTAGAAGAACGGTTCTATCGTGTCCGTTGACATGGACATGACAACGGACACGATAGAATCATTCTTGTCATTTTTAGCCAAGCACTGTAAAAGGCTCCTTGATGATCGATACTCTGTGATCCGAAACATGTTGGAGCACTTTTAAATATTTTATAATTTTAATAGTATCTACATATTATATATTGTGCATCTGTTGGATAAGAAAGTGTTTAATATTTGACATGGAATTTGTTTTCTTACGTAACACTGAATTTTCTTCTTTTTTAGAGAAATTTCCAGACGAAAAATGATGTAATATTGTGACTGCTCACTGAACTCTGAGGCGACACATTTACATTAAAACCAGTGGAGTCACACAGACAGGCAGACATACAGACGGTAAACACATAAAAATAGTGCACGAACTTTCCCATATCCGAAAATAACAAAAAAAAAACATAACTTCAGTTATCTGACATTGGTATGAATATGGTGCACGTTTCAAGGGTAAAATTTGAAAACGACAATCTCTAGTTATGATTTCCACAAACAACCATTCCAATGATATATTATTATACAGTATGGCCCTTCAGGGACTCTATATCACAATATTCCTGGAAATGCACATCATGCTTTTAAAAATGCTTCTGAAAGATGTTTTCAGCGAACAAGCATCGGCAATGATCAAGGATGAGATGCAAACAGAAACATTGATCATCAACATCAGCATCTTCCTCCATGGATTAGGTCGTTTGACCTGTTATGGCGTCAACGCGTTGCCGTCTTTTCCTGGGGCGTCCAGTATTTCTTCGTCTTCGGGGTTTGTACTTGAGGGCGTGTTTCGGGAGTCTGTTGTTTTCCATCCTTTCAAGGTGCTTGATCCAATTTTATCCCAGGCTGTGTATCTCTCCTTATGAGTATTTTATTTTCCTTGGGAGGGTTACCAGCCCGTTCGCAAAACCCCCATTCTTGGACGACCAGTTCGCCTCTATTTTTCTGGCTTCTCTCTTACGGCCTGTCCGGTTTGGGAGGCCCTACCAGGAGCATGTAGTTCCCGCCGGCATGGCCCGTAAGGTCATTGAGACACGCAAACCCCCTCGCCACGACAAGATGGAGACATTCAGAGGAGAGAAACATTGATAATTCTCACTGTTACTTGGAGACAATACGACAGGATTTCGGCTCATGCCTGTATGCCTCACACACAATAGTGTCCCAAAAGTTTCCATCTCAAATAGTATGTGCAGTTAATTTCCGCATTCGTGCTACGTTCCTCGCCTATCTCTATCATCTTGAAGCCATCGTCCTAGTAAATCACTTATTATGGTCCCTAAATTTCTGATGAGAATCGTGGAAACTATATCTGTTCATCAAACTGTGTGTTCCCTTGCATTGAAAACGCGGCAAGGAAGGAAGAAATTTGTTTTGATTTTAAACGGTTCATTTATTTCATGCAGATAAAAACTTGTAAAACAGAAATTTACCAAGAGGTGTTTAGGCTCTTTATACGTCTGTCCGGCCATGTATGATCTAATGCACCCTTTGCGACATGTTTATATCTCCATTTATACGATAGACATCAGATACAACTGAACTCATAAATTTGCTGTCAATCACGAATCACCTGTAGAATAAACAGTATTGAAATTAAAACTAACCAGACTATCTTACCTTGCATCTTTGTTTTCTCCGTCTCTCAGTAGCCCCTCAGCAATCAAGACGGCCCTCTCTTATTGGTTAGGTTGTAGGCCTAACCTTAGTTTTCTGTTTGTAATCCAGTGTTCAACAGCACTTTGCAGATATTACACTACCCAAACACCCTAATTTCACCACCACAACAAAGGCAATTTGTTATTTTATTCACTTCTCTTCACAGTGTTTATTTTGCACGCACCATCAGCACTATTATCGCCATTACTGCCAACTGCGCTGATCTATCCTCACTACGTGGCCGGCGTATTCCGGCACAGAGAACAGGAAACGTTGGAGTGGGGGGTGGAAACACACGTGCATATCTTCTTCTTCGTCTCTTCCAACGGCCCGAGGCCTCTCATTGTGCGGGCTCCTAAACCTGTGTATAGGTATAACATGTACATCTCACACCTTCATGAAATTATTTTTGATAAAATTGTACATTTCAGAAGCTGACTTTGCTTCCATCGCCAGAAAAAAAAACATACATCATAATATGCACTCTAACCGTTGCGGTCCATGAAGCTAATCCACGGATTACCTGCACCCATTGGACTGAAAACACTGCATTTAGTAATTTCTCTATTTCATCCGATGATGACAGCGCAAACAACTTCCGAAACGGAGTTTTCTTTAACCAAAAGTGAGGCGAATTAATGTGTCAATAATGTACTAACGTCACAAATCCATAGGCTTCTTATTTTTGTCTACTGAGGCTCCTTAGACGGGGATCAGCCCGTCATAAGGCCTGTACTTACTGAGAACAGCACGAACACAGAAGTAACGGAGAGAGCGGTGGAGTATTTATGTTTTTTAACTCCCGAGGCGGGGAATAACAATGGCCTTACTGAAAGAAATTAAGAAATTGAAAGATCTCAATTATTTGTTGAATATCGCTGTATTTGTCTCAGTAATTTATTGGAGGCAGAAAATCAATATTTTATTTTAAAATATTCATTTTGCTCTCCCTTGGAATCTGCTGTCCCGGGGCGGTTGCATCACTCGCCCCACCCCAACTACACCCCTGGCAGAAACATCACGTTTTCCCAAATCATTACTTTTTTAATCACGTTAGTATTTGACTTTGCAGTATCAGAGTCACGGAGTGCCGTTAAATACACTATACACAAATAAGTAGCCCAACCGGCAATACATACCGTACTGTGTACTTTTCAATATACACAAGGATTGCTGTCTTCTGGGAAGTGACGTCGTGTGGTCTGGTATAAATACACGAATATTTCTGAGGATCCTTTTGTCCCCATATTCAGGGAAGAAAGCAGGTAAAATTTTTCCATAAGCGGCGTCACATTCTAGAAGGCGGAAACCTTCAGATTTTCACTTCATGTCTTTATGGCTGTAAATTGGAGGATGTTGTAATGTGTGGTCCATGTAGAATGCATAAAATAAAATTTTGTACGAAATTTAGTTGGAAAACCTCAATATAAAAGCGTTACTCTCAAGACCTAAACACAGATGGGAGAGGGTATCACTACAATCTGTCTTAATCAAAAAGTGTGTGTACAGCTGTGAGATTTTTTGGCGCGATAATAAACAGTGCGATTTAGTGAAGGATGGTGTATCTATTGCTCAGGTTCGGTTTGTTTGATAAATAAAGACCTAAGCTGAAAGAGATGGAATAACAGATGTGCTCTGGGTTTGATTCCAGAGACCATTCGTTTCTGCCCCGCTGTAGATCGTGAGAGGAATGGATTTGTTTGCCACCAATTCAATGGATGCAGACCGGGAATTCAATTACACCTCAGAAATGGCCTGTCACCGGCCCCCAGCTCTTCATTCATCACTCGCAGACCGGGTGCTCATAAGCCCATCTCTGGAGGAAGGCGGCACGTCTTAGCAGCGCCCTACTGCCTTTGTATACAGTGAACGTGTACCACCAGTATACCGCAGCGTCACAAATGTTATCAGCTTTCATGAGAAAAGGAAAGTAAGATGAGTAAGGCATACAGCATGCATGCAACTTTGTTTTGGGCGTGTATTATATATATATATGACTATAAATAGGAAATTGCAATAAATTCATAAGGTAGGAGCTGAATTTTTGTAAATTACGTAGACCAATTTCAGGCTTAGAATTTTAAAGGTGTTATACAGTCCAACACGATTATGACGTCACGGATGGGACTGAATATTTTCTGTCGTTATAAACGAGTTTTGTTGTAACCTAGAAGTGTAACGTTATGGTGAACACTAAGGAAATAAATATTTCAGCAGAATACCTGACGCTATAGACGGAGCATCGCCTAAACCGATGTCGTTTTAACCGGGTTCCACTATATATTAATATTCCTGTCTTCTGGTGTGTTATTTCTTGCAGACTATACGTGGTCACATCTTGTAACACAGCACCGTCAAATATCCCACACTTCTCTGTACTGTTAACTTTATTTATTAAATAAATTAAAAGTGTTCTGAGGTGTGCCATCCCCGTTGTGCGTTTAAACTATATGGTGAGGTGAATTCAGTCAAAAAACACAACTATAAAACATGGCTAAATGATGATGTTTATTATCAAGGGAAAACTACATGTTTCGGCCTATAGCGGCCATCTGAAGATGGACGCTATAGGCCGCAACATGTAACTTTTCCTTGCTAATAAGCACCACTATTTAGCCATACTTTATAGTTGTGTTTTTTTGACTGAATTCACCTCACCCTATAATTAAAAGTGTGTTTATTGTTCTCATTTGTTTGAATAACACAAAAATAAGCACTCCTCTTGTGAAACACTTACAGAGAGGCTCTAGCCCGTAGCTCATAGCCAGTGTGCAATTTAAAGGGTAAGGAGCATCTTTTGTTGAGCTGTTCTGACCACAAGAAACAAAGTTCCTTACATTTTGGTATGGACTCATACACATCACGCAGTCGTTTGTAAAATACTTAGTTGTTTGTTTCGTAAAAGAGGAATATACATCAGGCGCCAGAGAGTCCTCACTGACCTCAGTATGCGAACAATAGGAGTAGAGGGAATTTGTCTGCAACTTGACTCATTCACAAGGACTTGACCATTAAAGTGAGTTTGTTGATAACAGCTTCTGTAGATAGCTACAAGAATTCAGTTTATTGGATGGAATTTTAATTACTTAAGTTCAAATAATTAATTCAACCTGACGAAATATTAGAGGCACAGTGTCGGATGTCGAGAGCTAAATATGTTGGTACTGAAAAACTGTTCCTTCCAACTGGAGGCCAAAAAAGTAAACAATAATCCTTCGGCTTACGAGCAAAATTCACTGTACGAAAATGTTCGCAGAAGAAATCTCATACAAATAAAATTTAATTTACCATTACTTTCCATGTTATAAAATGTAATTCGTTGCAGAGGATAAACTCTTTTTCCCCAAACATACGAAACTCAACGTACAATAACACAACACCTTATCAAAATAAGAAAAAAGACACTAATGGTCTATTACAGTGTTTAAATAAATTCTACTTTACTTGTCTGTGCAAAAAAAAATAGTTACATCATTACAGTTATATGGAAAATGCACAGACACGAGAATCTAACTTTATTTAAATATGATTCTGTGTACCGCATTTTTGTGTAGACTGTACAGTATCGTGAAAGCCTTGTAAAACTTTCATTTAGTTTTCGGCCTGACTTCGATAAATAAATAAAAACTGGTGCCAGCAAAATATATTATACTTGATGCATAGAACGTAACTGTCGACTGTACATAATATAGTTGCTTGTCAACAATCACAGACATAACAAAGATGCGAAATTTTGAGGTTATGTGCAACATATTCAGAGAAAGAAGAAAGGCACTCTGAAGTTAAGTTGAACTGAAAACAGTCTGCGCAGAAATGAAATAACAGCGTTATGCAGCGTAGCGCTGGAACTAGGAATTCTTGCAATAAGGCAGTAGGACCGTGAGTTCAACTGGGAAATCTTCGTTAGTTGGGAGAACTGTTTTGGAAAATATAGACAGGAAAGGGGAAATATATTAATCCTTTAAAGCCCATTGGTTCCTTTACGTACCGCCAGGTTTAACATTTAAAAATTCTACTTTCCGCCCACACAGTTTATTTATGTGTTTTGTATGGATCTCAGAACAGACGGCGATTATTTTCCTATACAACATTAAATGACTGGTTTTTATAACTGAGACGGAGTTTGTTTACTGCGCTGTACGGACTGGGTCTTTATACGTAATTCGGGTTAAATCCCTTCTTCAAAGTTTCAAAATACACATAAACTCTTTAAAGTCCGTTGGCTTCTCTATGTACCACCAGTAAAATATCCAAAAATTCTACGTCCCGCCCACAAAGTGTATTTATTTTGTGTACGGATCTCAGAACAGATATTATTTCCCTATATAACATTATCTTATTGAACTGGATGCTCCTTATAACCCAGATGTAATGTGTTCACTGCGCGGAACGGATTGAATCTACAGGCATAATTCAAATTAACAGTAGTCTGAAGTGTTAAGGAATTAGGTTACAGTAATCTGAGTTCACAAAAGTGGCTTGAATCGACGTTTATTATCCAGGTTGTTGAATCTGCAGGTTCTGATATCAGATATTTTTAATAACCTGAGATCTTACAGAGCTTTCGTAATGATACTCCTTTCTACTTGTCAATTACATAGTCAGGTGACGCCATATAATTGGAGACGTCTCACAGCGTGAGAAATTGAAACCCTTTGACTAAGATGACACTTTTTTCAATCTTTAAAGCAAAGTGTTTATCTACAGCACGCCCCAACTAAAGAACTATACATTTTACCCTGCAGTGTGTTTATATCCCCTACGATTCTTGCAAAAAAACACCGACAGTTTACCTAACAATATTAAATTGTGGGTCTGTGCAATGGACAGGCAGTGTGTCTAGCGAAAGTCAGGAAATGAATCTTAATATACAGGGTGAGCATAAGTTATTTTATAGATTTATTTGCGAATAAAACATTATGAAAAATAGAGGTACATTCTTTCGCGCGTCATCTGCAATATATTCAACTTTTCACTGAGTATCTGGTATGTGGTAATAACCCTGCCTTATGAAGATGGAATTCATGTTTCAAATCATCAAATGAGTCAATATATTGTCCTCTGTGCCTTTGTCTACTTTATTTCCTTTTACAATCTCCTCTTCCTCGACATTCTACAGTTACACTGACTCTTGTTCCCATTATCTCCCTTTCAGTTCCTTCAGAATTGACCCCATGTCCCATACAAACACAACGTTTGCCCCCCAATAAGAACGCAATGTTTAAATCCTTCTGCATTTCACTTTTTGCCTACTTGTACAATAAAGTTGTACAATAATCCTAACTTCCGCCAAACACAACTGAGGCAGAAGCCACGATCTTATAAAAATGTTATTTCTAGAGTAAAACCACCTACAGACACCAATGTATCAAATTTATTTTATTTTGGAATGACACTCTACATGTTTCGGACGGTCTTTCCGTCCATCATCAGGAGTTCAAGACTGTACGTACAGCAATAGGCATATGTCAAACATATACTGCTGTCTGCTTGCTAGCAAATGCCTGTTGCTGTATGTACAGTCTTGAACTCCTGATGATGGACGGAAAGACCGTCCGAAGCATGTAGAGTGTCATTCCAAAATAAAACAAATTTGATACATTGGTGCATCTACTAGTAGCTGGTTTTAGTATAGAAATAATATTACGATGCACGGCCCTTTGAATGCCAAACTTATAAAAATGTATCAGTATAGCCAATTTAACCGAAATAAATTCACAAATTAATCCAACATTTAATTAGCTTCGAAGTTAGGGGTTTAAATGTGTTTGAATGAGCCAGTGGAATTAACAGTGAATGAAGACGTGACGACGTATTCAGAACAAAAAAAAACGTAAATCTGTCACCCGGAGGAGTGACGATAATGAATCCAGGGATGGTTAAGGAAATGAATGAGCCAGCAAGAGCATAAATCACTTGTTAATTCGGTTAAATTGAAAAAATAGCGCAGCCTAAGGGACAGAATGGAAAAAAGTAGTGAAAAATGTGAAAAAATTGAACAAATTAGAGAATATATAAGGTAGTTTATATATACAGGGAGTTTCTTAATGTACTCCGGGACTACAAAAATTTATTATAGGAAACCCGTAGGACACATATTTACGAAACCTGTACAGATAAAAGGAACAACTCAAAATTTTTTCCACAGTAAGTTTTTCATCTTAGTACACATTTCTGTCGCTAGGCGATGCGAGTGTGTGTAGTGAGCAAATGGCCGCTCCGGGGGAGAAGTCGTTTTGTGTGTTGGAATATCACACGAGTAAGTCTGTGGTTACTGCGCAACGTGCATTTTGTGCAAAGTACGCAAAGGACCCGCCTGCAAGATCTCGCTGACCTAAAGCCACGGATCATTGCAGCAGTGAAGAATATCGATGCACTCATTTTTACGCGTGTGTGGCAATAACTTGAATATCGTATAGATGTGTGCCGTGTCACTTGTGGTGCACACATTGCACGTCTATAGTTGTCAAAAAAAACCTTTTCAGTTTTCCTGTGGCTGTGGACAATTCCATTAAGGTAGATCCTTCGGTTTTCTTGTTATCAATGTTTGTAATCGCAGAAAGCATTATGAAACACCCTGTATATATATAGCTAGATATTGGTGGAGGGGTGAAGAGAGGAAGCACTACACATGTACCACCAAGTGTTTCCTATCCGTTTAAAATTTTGCGCTGTATTAAAACCGCAAAATAAGAAAATCAACGAAAACCCTTCCGAAGAATAGGAGCATTGGAAGTACAATCCTCAGAACAGGGGATATTAACCAGTAAACTAATAAGAGTGTACTGGGGTTGTCGTTGTGTTATCCATAAAGGCGTATGTGGATAAAAGGTATAGCTCCACTCATTCTTCAAATAGATTTGGGTGAATGGTAAACTTCACAGGCCAGTCGTTTCACCCTTGAGGAAAGATACCGGTTGCCCACTAAACAGAGGTTCGAGAGGGCCCCAGATCCGCGCTGGACGATTTGAAGGAGAGAAAAATCTCTTGCCTCTGCCGGGCTTCGAGCCCCGCACCATCAAGTCCGTAGCCTAGTCACTATACTGAATGAGCTATCCCGTATTGTCCCAATTACAGTTTAAAGTGTTAAAATTAAGTAACCAGTTAAGTAATTATGGCTCCCTCTGCTATAATGAATTCTTATTACCGTATTCATCCGTATAAAGATCACAACTTTATACTTTTACTGAAAACTGTACTCTTTGTCTTCAGTTCTTCAAGGTGTCTGGCTTTTATTTGAACTATTCGTCGTGTTTAAAATGTAAATACTGGTGTGTCAATAGGGAGGATGTGGTGTGGCGGTGCACAGACACACCACTCGGAAGTACGAAGGGCTATCAGAAGTTCTGAAGAAGTGATGAAGTCCATTCGCTTTTCGGCCAAACTCCTTCACCATCCACAACCCAGATCCCTCTCAAGAGCAATCTCCTTGCCTGTTGGATCTAATTTTGATGCTGAAACTGTTACAGCAGCAACGCCACGGTGGCAAGTTGTGGAATCTTTCCAACCGGGTGAGTAAAAAAGAAAGTTTTAAGATTTGGGAAATATTAAGATCAAAAGACAAATTTGTATACGGGAGGGCCGAGGTTCCAGATTCGAACTAGTGACCGTTTGTTCTAATGTGAGACTTCCGTGACTTTCTTAAATTCGTCAAGAAGATTGACGGGAATGTATATCAACTTAGGACACACCCGTTTTGTTCCATATCCTTTCCAAATCATTAGTCATGCTACACAATATGAGTTCCTGTTAATAAACTCAAACATCTTTCAGACACACTGAAGCACTTTCATGGTGTGGTATACACGTCGTCAATAAGGGTAACCCGCTTTGTATTTTTCTCCTATACATAATTCCAACACGGCTGTTGCGCTAAGATAAAGTAGACGCGATGCTAGCCCTATAAAATGTAGGTTATGAACTGTGCTGTGAAAAGGGGTCCACGAAAAATACGGGTCTAAGATGTAAGACAAAGTAATATTTATGTTTATGTAAACAACATGGTGGCAGTGCGATATCAGTATATAGCTTTGGACTTGAGCAACGACAGTACTTATCATATTTTGCGTAGTTAATGGAACAGAATTGAAAATTCTGCGTGTGAAGAAACAAAACTTGAGACAAGAGTTAAGTCCCCAACTTCAATGTGTTCGATTCACACGGATCCGTAGATACACGGATACTTAAGCAGTTTAAGGCACTTGAAATTCTACAGTCATCAGTACCGGGTATACAGAGTTGATATGCAGAGTGGCGCAAAGCCACTTGACACTGTTGAAAAAAAAAAAAAAAGAAAAGTCTACGTGATGTAATTTCGTCTTCTTTTCGTTTGCAAACCCTTCAAGGACGAAATACTTAAGACAACGTATTAGTGCAGGAGGAAGACTTTTTTTGAGCATTTCAGGTAGTCAGTAAAGTTCAATTAACATGCTGCGATCAGTGTCAAGTGATCTTTGCGCCAGCTTATAATATAATATAATATAACACAACAACATAGCATAACATAACATAGCATAACATAACATAACATACACAACATAACATAACATAACACAACACAACACAACACAACACAACATAACATAACACAACACAACATAACATAACATAACATAACATACACAACATAACATAACATAACATAGCATAACATAACATAACATACACAACATAACATAACATAACATAACACAACACAACACAACACAACACAACA
>Ga0123357_10013258_pt1 | contig 10681 bp, 7 predicted proteins | sample TergutEmb28metaG_FD_89873 | JGI IMG/M metagenome (GOLD analysis project Ga0123357, IMG submission 89873) | Embiratermes neotenicus P4 segment gut microbial communities from Petit-Saut dam, French Guiana - Emb289 P4 | ecosystem: Host-associated > Arthropoda: Insects > Digestive system > Gut ...
AATTGAGGCAAAATTCTGCCAAGAAGCAAAAGACAATGTGCGACTTTTTTTGTTAAAAAAAGTGGTTTCCCGGATTAATCGTTTTCCCGCATTCATCGTTTGTTTTCTCCAACCCCTTGAAAAACGATAAATCGAGGTTCTACTGTACATTAAAAAAAACCAGCACAGACGATAAGCTGATGTCAATTCAGGAGATGCTGGACAATTCTAAATAAGGTGAAATGCAGCTTAAAATACTACACACTGAAGAACCAAGCATCTGATTGTCAACTTAAAATATGAAGCCGTACTCAGTCTGTTACTAACAGCTGAACTAGGAAAAGATGAAAACAACAATATATAGTAAGGTAGAATCCATATTTAAGGGAGAGTGTCAACAATAAGACACTTAATCTACCACTGTTGCTCATAAAAATATGTCTTGTGTTCAAGAATACGTCAGAATCACAAAAATGTTATGGTGAAATTACATCATTCAAAGCAGAATTTATGTGCAATAATATTGTAGTCAAGGCAGTGTCAATGTCAGTACAGAATTACAAATATCATTTTCAGGCCTACCTTTTTAAGACTTTTTCCACTTAATAAGCCTAATTTGTTGAATTTTTCCACAAACATCTTAGGAAGGTTTCACTGTAAATTACTATTTAAGATTATGGTTTTCTGGCATGTGATGCCATTCAGCTTGGCACATAGGTACAAACATTTTGAACCTGCTGGTTTGGTGACTACAGGTTTTTTCAAGATGTCATATATATTGAACAATTTAAATGGCAAGGGATCATAATTTTAATATTCATCTCAAATCACAAGTTTAGCTATGTCATGATCTGCTCTTCACTTAGGCTCACAACACATGAGTTAAAATCTGTGACATTGGCAATTTACAGTGGTGTAAGAAACTGATGCTATTACAAAGACTCATTACTGGCACTTCAGAATCTGGAAATATATACATCACTTCAACAACAAATCTCTGAAGTAACCTTCCTGTAGTTGGCAAAAGACACGAGGTATACAGTGTATGCAGTATATACACTTAAGGCGAATCACATCAGATTTTAAATAATTACAGGGATTGCCATGAAGGTGATAGGTGGAATCATCATTTGTGAGGTACTGCAGCTGTATGGTCTAGTAATAATTGTAATTCTATTTGGAACTAACCTTAAGTATTTCTGTGTTCTGTTTTTTCACCACTGGAGCACAGTTCCTTGAAAAATTTATAATACATTTTATTACTTTAAAAACACAAAAGCCATTAAAACCCAGCACAAGCACAACACCTTGCAGTTATGCTTGCGCACTACAGCAAGAGATGCTTTGTGTTAGAATGGATAAGGGTTATGTGCACACCAGAAAAAAAAAATGTATCAGATAATCTGAATATCAAAAGCAGTACTGAATAATTCATTTATTAGTTACATTATACTGTTGAGTACGTATGTGATGGTGTCAATCATCCATACTTCTCAACCATTAGGGATGCTTCTGCCATGGAACCTTGGCTGAGCCCATTTGATGAAGATAATATCTGTCTCCAGAAACAGCAGACCTAAAGGACCTGGTTTTGTGAGTCTGGGAAATGCCCAGTAAATGTGCCCACTTAAGAATGCACCTTCATCACCTTTTGATGTAACAAGTATAGAACTTATGCATGTACCAGTGCGGCATACAACCAGCTGCAGCGTCAACATTCTGGCTTTCCCTTTGCTGGTCCAGTGGCGGTCACACCTGTCTCTCCAGATTCTAGCTGTTTAAGCAGTCGGAACAGTGCTGCTGCCTCACGAATCCGGCTGAATTCTATGCAGAAGGCCTGAACTTCAATAAACAGCTCCTATAAATGAATTAATTGTATGCTAATGTGGAATGACTGTATCTTACATTTGTTTGCAAACAGTGATATAATGTATAGTTGTCATCTTGTGGCCCCTCCTAACCAGTGTGACACCGTATCTGTGAAAGCATTCAGTACATGTTTTACACTGCAAGATGTGTCATGATTTGTAATTATTTTGTAACTGTGCATTTCTGTGAAAAATGACTTGTTATCATCTCTCTACTCTGTATTTCTTTGAACCATGACTTGCATCATCTTGTGACTGTATACTACAGTGAACCATGACATGTCATCTTGCTGCTGTGTACTTCTGCAAACCACAACAGCCTACTACTGTGCAGTTTTTCAAACCATTACTTTTTCAATTTAATACTGAAATAGCAACTTAAAGACAAATGAAACCAGTGTTTATACAAACAGTGCTTTTTGAATTAATACTATAGTCTCCTGGGTTGTAATGTAATGTAGTCTTGTAGGGGTATACTGCTGTTTCAGAGTCGTGTCACCTAATCTTCAGGGTTGACTGGGTTGAAGAACAGATCCCAGTTTGACACCAAAGTGAGTAAGGTGAGGAAACAGCTGCATTATGCACAACAGTTTCTGGGAATGTGGCCAATCACAAATGTAGGAGGAGAATAAGGGGATAGATTCTGGTCTGGCCAAAAGGAAACAGAAAATGTGGTAAACCAGGAAACAGAACGAACCTTATCTGGGCCACATTTGAGAAATGAGAAGAAGCAGAGACAAAAATACATACAACCCTATTCATGCCCCCATGGACATGCTAAGAATTACTTAACAAGGTGAGAGGTTGAAGAGTGTCATCTCAAAGTGGCAAGACCAACTTGTCCTTGGAAAAAACCTGTTCCTTTTCATCTAGGAAATGAGTAAGCCACTTCCATGAATTCCTCAGGGAGAACCCATCATCATAGTTTCTGTTGTTAGGGTGCAACTCCATCTGTAGCAGTTCCCGTATGAGCTAACTTTGTACATCAGTTTCTTGACTAGGATGCTGGTGTTGATCAGGGTATAATGACTAAAAATCTGTGCTGTGTTCTGGCAGCTATACTAGTTGGCAGTCAGATACAACATGGATGTTCAATACCTGGTCTCATTGCAACAACCAATTTCTCACAAATACACCTCCCCACACTTGCAAGAGATAAAACAGAATAAACTGTTAGCTTCATCACTGGCTGGTCATGTGACTGTGCATAAAATAAATATTAGGATGGTTTAGTTTCCCATGTATTTCATGACCCAAGGAGCAATCTTGTCCTCTGTCAGTAACGAAGTCTAAGGAAGAAATGTGGTTTTCTGTCAGTCATTATGGAGAATTAGACGTTTGGTGTCTGCTGTTTTGGAGCCAAGGTATGTATATGTAAGTAATATACAGAGGAAGAACAGCAATTCTTGTAGGCAGCTCCACGTAGGGAACTCCTTATCTGAAGACATCCCCTCTCTCCACCAGTGTTTGTAGATCCACTTAAGCTTCTCAGTTGGAAATTAATGAAGGTGTCAAGACTCTTCTACCATACTCTTGCTTTGTTGCCTTTCTGTTTCAAGATCCAGTTCAACAAGCAAATGGACAGTTGTGTTGGATTCACCAATAACACCTGTGGTAGCCAAATTCTTCGTGGTGATTGGTCAGAAGAGGACCCTCAGTAAAACGACCTAGAGGTCATGCTTATGTTTCCATTATGTTAATGACATACCAACAATCTGGCTCCATGGCCATAAAGTATGAGGGATCTTATTGGCCAACTTAAACAGGATATACTGTTAACAAGCAGTTATTCATGAAGATTAATACTGACAGCCTTTTCAGGGTCAGTTGTACTATGCAAGACCAGTGTCTCTTGAATAAAGAATACAGGAAGCCAACCAACACATATCTGTATTTGTACACTATGTTACACTACCGTCTGGCAGACAAAGTATGTGCTGTATGTCTTCGCACATTGGGCTGAAGTCATCTGCAACAAGAAGTGTCCATGCTGGAATCTATTTACTGTAGAGGTACTTTCATGATAGTGACCACAGCACCAAATGTCGTGCTGTCAACTCGCCTCAGCGAAAAATCAGACCATCACAAGACAACTCACAATGGCACCCGTCTTCTCCATTATCCAGAATACCCTCAGCAAAATCAGCAAAGCAATATCCAAGAATTACATCGAGACAGTATGCACTGCATCCAGAAAAGTCTGTGGCTGTGTTAATCCCATGACACCAAAAAGACGAAGATGTTGGAAGATGTATGTTGTACAAATCTGTCAGTCCAGTAGGACCAGGGTGAATGAGCACCACCATCACATCTGACTATAACTGAAAAAGTCTGCAGTGATGGAATGTAGCACTGACCTCAGTACATAATTTTAAGGCAAGGCATCCCCATTGTGGTTTTCTTAATTAAATAATGTAATAAAATATTGTCTAACAACTTTTTATTAAATATTTTATGAATTTACAGCTTTCAGCTACATGTTTGGGCTTTTTAGAGCCATCTTCAGGCTGAATCTAGGAGGGTGTATATATATTGCAATGCCACAAAAGAAGAGATCTCATTTACAATAAGTAGTTGTTAAAATATGAAATATAATAAAACATACGGATATACAAATACATAAAATCTTTAGAATTTATAAAATATGATACAAACAGAGCTATTGTGGTTTTGGGCTATTCTGGTCTGAGGAAACTTGTGGGTGTTGCAAGTATGTTTTCTTGGTGAATTTATGTAATCTGTAAACATTAAAACATTATTTTTCATATTTTAACAACTTCTTATTGTAAATGAGATCTCTTCTTTTATGGCATTGCAAAATATATATATATATATATATACACACACACACACACACACCCTCCTAGATTCAGCCTGAAGATGGCTCTAAAAAGCCAAAACATGTAGCTGAAAGCTGTAAATTCATAAAATATTTAATAAAAAATTGTGTTAGACAATATTTTATTACTTCATTTAACTAACAGACCTCACTATAATTTGCTACTCCAGAACATCAGTATCCTACCCAAGAAATCCAGGTACAGGGACCAGCTTTTAAAGGGGGAGATATAAGATCCAGCAGCACTCCAACAGTATAAACCAGCAGGATAGGTTCTCCCTAAGCAGGTCATGAATGGTTCTATCCACAGATGTGATAGTCTCATTCTTCCAATGCAACACGCCTTGACCTGTGCCCTTATAAACAGCAGTTTACACACACCACTTTCCATCTCTTGGGTCCTGAGAAGGGCTGTACTGATTCTACTTCTTCTCATGCTTGTGATCCTGAAAAGAGCCCTTCTGTTTTCCGATTTACATTTCCTTTTTCAATATTCCTACTGTGCCTGACCATGCCATAATACCCCTTCCCCTCTTGTGGTTCTCTCACTCACTCACAGTCCTTGCAAGGTGTCTATACAAACAAGCTGCATTCTCACTCTCATCACTTCAGTGCCAAACTTGGACCTAACTCTCTAAACCTGAAGACAGGGGCATGTTCCTCTGAAATGTCTCTGTAAGATTACACTGTGTCACATCCCAGAAGACAATGAACTTAACGCATCTGTGCCAAGGTAACCCAAAACCCATTAAAGTATTCTTGAGCAGTCAGCCATGTCAGATGAACTGAATTTCTAGGGTTTCAGAAACTGAAAATGGCTCAAGTAATCCTTGATGATGATGATGATGACGACAACATAGTTTCCAAAATGTTCAGAGACATAGCTAACTGCCCAAGAATATTTCACTGCATTTATTGACTGAAAGTTTCAAATCCCTTCCACAATGTTTAAACCTCAACTGTTTTATTTGAAAAGCTTTATTTCACACAACACTCCAAGTAAGTATGTTCCTGTAACTGCCTGTCAGTGACACCAATTTATGTTGGCTTCCAGTCACCCAAACCGAAGAATGTTATGCTGACAGTTTAATCTAATAACAAAAGTGGGGTCTACACTACCAGCCCTTGACAGATTGGGTATGGAACAGTGGTGGAATGGTATTCGCAGGGGAAAAGACAAGTGCTCAGAGACAATCAGGCCCATATACCACTTGTGAAAATTAAGCCCAAGCCTCCATGAGTAGATGACATATAACTCTTATGCTCTGCATTTAATTCTTCACAAAGCATTAACGTGGAAGCCGTGGCGGCCAATTATGACTAAATGCATGCGTTACTGCATGGCTGTAAGCCATAGTGTTAGTGCTGATAAACCACAGAAAACAGTGACAAAATCAGTGGTTTCCTGGTATCATGGCCCCCTTACAAAATAACACTAATTCTGCATACCTCCTCCCCAAAACTGTCTCAATTTGTAGATCCCAACATATTCAAGTTATTAAGTTAATATAATAATTCATTACAGAAACTGTGACTTTCCTAGCAGTCATGACAAAACTGAGATTATGCAAAACCTGAGGGGTGGGGGTAGGGAACCTTAATGCTGTATTAAGAAGTCCACTCAACTTGAGAACCCCTGGTTGAGAAACACTGCATTATACCATTATTCCAGGTGAAAAGATTTTTAAGAGATTAAAAATATTTGTTATACAATTTTTTTCTTGTAATTTATAATTGGAAGACAAAAATAATCTTATGGATCCTCTGGCCAGGCCTGAGGGTCTGCAGGCAACACTTTAATAACCACCGGGCCAATTGCCTGTGCTGTGATGTATTACAAGTTATAAGTAAATATGAGCTTTTATTGTTAATGATGAATATTGATAAACATGTCTTAGGTTCCAAGATGAATCATTCCTCCATTTTGATGAACTGCTGTTTAACAAATTCGAATGCTAAAGGTTCCCAAACGTACGGTAAGATTTGTAATTCAGCGATACTAAAGTGTATAATATTGACTATGTTAAATATACTGAATTTCTTATGCAAACTAATGTTTTATTGTAATTAAAGTATATATAAAATAGGGTCTCTGGTGATGTGGAGTAATTACATCACATCTGGAATAGGGGTAGAGTACAACGTAGTATGTACGTTCACAGTCACAGTGTAAACACACATAAACAAACATCTTCATTAAAAGCATCAGCAAGGTTTACACACTGGTTATGATACCACAGCAGACTGAAGTAACAATTAATTCATTTTGCTCCTGTGCTCTTCTTTAAGTAGTATGTACAATCCCATCTGCATAAACAACAAGTACAGTTATCATCATTCTTTCTTGCCTTGTCAAAATTTTGTGTTTCCTGACTCACCACAATTTACTGAAGGGGAAATTGTCTGGCAGGCCACAGTGCAGTGACAACAGTCTGAATCACTCTCGTGGTTCACTATGAGGACACAGTGTGGACTTGAGCAGTGAGGCATATACTGTATGTATAGTATGGGGTCATCTTCTTGACTATTTTCATTCCAATATGCAGAAACTCTATAGAGGACTCTTGCCTCAGTAGTGATAGCATTCCTACTGAAAGGACTAATCCCTGATTATCATATGTTCCTCTTTCAAGACTGCTGGTATCCAGCTCTCTGCATAACTGGACCTGAACAGTAAATAAGTCATAATGCCAAGTGACTCTGGGTTCTTTCTCATGTGTACACCCAGCTACAGGTAGCTTTGAAGTAGCCACAAACAGTAACATCCCGAGGCATGAGCACATGATTTGTATATGACAGTAAAGTCAGCACCACTATGGCTTTCTTTAAATAACTGTAAAATGTTTGGTGAGACATTATAGGTGTGAGTCAACGAGCAAGAGAACTAGGCAAGCTGTAGGCTACTGGATATCATGAAGAGTTCGCTAGTCCAGAGCCTTTCAGACTCCAGGTACAAGCATGCAGGTGGGCAACATCTCTCACAGCTGGAATGTTCTGAACTTCTTTCAACATTATTAGGATGCCCCAGGATTTTCCAGCAGTATTTGTGCAGCACAGGACAGTCATAAAGCCTTACACTGCATAAACACATTGATATATATATATATATATATATATATATACACGTTCCCTCCCTGCCCACTATTTCCAATAGGCTTTACTCTACATATATACATCTCTAAACAATGGACACAGCAGTTACAAACTTGAGTCATGTTGCAACACAGTTCCAGATTCTATGAAGGCTGTTCCTCAGATCATGGTCATCAAGAACTTCTCTCCAGGCATTTTTAAAATCCCTGTATCAAAACTGGAATCTGCAGAGAAGGCATAGTGCTGTGCCTTCTGTAACATATGAGTCAAAGTGAGTCTTTCCTCATATTTTCTAACTGTCAACTACAGAATTTTGTAGCATATATTTGGAAGCTTGGTAGACAGTGCAGTCCTTTTGAAAACTTTTCCGCCAGCCACTTCCAATATTGTCGTCACATTCCTTAGTGAAATCCAGCTTCATTGCTGTCTATTTACTAAATTTCTTATTTTGTTCCACCATTTTAGTACTGACCAAAACATGTGAAAATGAAATACTTCTTAACTGAAGTACACTAACTGTAGCAACAACATTTCTGTTAAAACTCAGAATGAATTTACAGCTTAAAAATATCTAAATGGAAGCCTACATTTGTGTTAAGGCAGTCACACTGTGATACACAGCACAGTGGCAACAAAAATAAACAGTGCAACAGGAAAGTGGAGCTGTCTCTTGATAAGAAGCTGGGTCAAAAGTCCTAGATCTTTCATATCTCATTATATTCAACAACAACAACACAGCATAGTTATGGAGTAGACAATAATGTATTTTCCTCTTAACCTTTAACTTACACGTGTGCCACATTCCACATACAAGTTGTATGGTCAGCCACATGAAAACTTCTGTACACTCAGTGCAAGCATGGCAAAATGGACAGACTTGGTATGAGGATGTTGGTGTTCCTATTATTTATCATGCAGTCTGCAGCTCACTGATACAGGTAGCTTCGGTTACAAGGGCAAATATACTGAAGACAAAGAACAGCCAACATACTGGGTTCCACCCTATACCCTGAGGCAACTCACACCTTACAATCATTACAATCACATGTGAAGTTCATGTATGCACATATGCCTTCTAAAGGAAGATTTTACGTTGTCAGGGAATATTTCACAGCCATGGGTAGATGCAAACTGAGTGAATTTGTGATGAGGATAGTTACATTGCTGACTACAAAGTCAGATACCTGACTGATCATGGATAACATTAGTGATGAGTCAGAGAGTGACTGAGCAACTGCAACAAAGGGGTGAGGTTATGAAGAAGTTGAAGTTGAGTCAATGTTAAAAGACGACAATTAAGAAGGGTTACTTACAAACTTCCGTTGCTCCCAGACCACCTGTCAGTCATAGAACTACAGTAGATCACACTAATCAGCACCACATGCATCATTCTTAAAGTGTGGGGTAAATCACTTTATCTCTTGCTGAGATCTGGACTTATCAGAAGACTGCTGCCTAATAACTAATATGTGAGAATACATTAATAATAATAATAATACTCACTATTGCGCATTATAACCTATACTTCTGTTCAAGCACTTCATCACAGCACAATGGGATGCAATCAATCAAGGTTAACTCAGATGTTTTCAAAACCACAGGTACACAAATGCCAACAAAAATGGAGGTAACGCAGTGCTTACAACATTCTTTGGAAGTTATTTTTGATACCACACATGCACGATGTAACAGATATGGTTCAAACAGTAAACCTTGCACCATCTCTTCATCACTGAGTAAACTTCCACATACGAGCACTAAATCTGTTATATAACTGTGAAGTACATATCACAGAACTGGAGTAATCAAGGTTACAGGCAACCACACCAAACTTCAAAGTGCATGACTTGTAGAACATGGACAGGGGATCTGAGTTTTGAAACAACAATATGTATATCAACTGCATGTACACTGTATGCAGTTTCACTGAATTCTAATGTCAGAGGATGTGAGCATTCTGAACATGTCCTACAAGCCTTGGCAAAGGAAAGTGCAGAATACTAACACAGACATTTTCTTACGAACTGCAAGAAGAGTATACTAGTAATACTAACCTGCACATTAATAATCTTATTACGGATTAATGACTGCAGAAATACACAAACCAGACGAACCAACCGATTCTGCATGTAACGATCCTTAATTGTTTCACAGGTTGAAATACAGTTTGAAATATACAGGTGCACAAATTCGGTAGGAAGATCGACTGTTGTTGTCAGCCTGAAATAACAAGCAAGCACCAGTAAACAGAAGGTATGGCCTTAGAAATGAATTAAAATATCTGTGAGGCAAATTTTATTCAAGCCCATTATTCAACTGCAGCATCTTTTCCCACACCCTGTCCAACCTGTACCATGTTAGTGTGTCAAACACTGCTGTGTGAAAGTACAAAGGCTCAACCATTTACACTGCAAGAAAGGGCAGATTTCAAACAAACACTCCTTTCAAAAAGATTAATGAACCTAAATACACTACCCTATACATTCAAGAGATAATCTAACATATAAAGTCAATACCAAAATAGACTGAACTAATGACAGCATAATTAAATGAACACAAATAAATAAAGGAGGCGTATAACAAACGATCACATCCTTATGAAAGGACAAGTACCTCAACACATGCATCATAGGGGAAAATGCTGTTGCAGACGCAAACTTCGAATCTCCATATGTGCAGAGAACAAGCTGCACATATCCTGAAGAAATTTCTCACACAAAGATGATACTTTTCAGTATAGAAGTATTTGTTTCTGACATATATAATGTAAATGTTCCACTAATACAGGGTGTCCCAGGAGGAATGTGCCAGACTTCGGGAGGGTGTTCCTTATGCTAAACTATACCGATATAACCCAAAACACCTAAGTCCAAAGTGGAACGGTTACGGAGATAATGGCCAG
>Ga0123357_10013259_pt1 | contig 10681 bp, 6 predicted proteins | sample TergutEmb28metaG_FD_89873 | JGI IMG/M metagenome (GOLD analysis project Ga0123357, IMG submission 89873) | Embiratermes neotenicus P4 segment gut microbial communities from Petit-Saut dam, French Guiana - Emb289 P4 | ecosystem: Host-associated > Arthropoda: Insects > Digestive system > Gut ...
CGGCATTTAAAGAGATTATGTCTCAATCCCTGCTGGATTAATTCTTAATCCAGCAGTGTAAAAGTTTCGTGTTACTGCGAAGGCGTTGTATTACCCCCTCCTTTCAACATGGAAAATCAAGTCAGCACCACATCTACAGTGTTGTGAACAAGTGAGTTATTCTGTGCTACAAGTGACCACGTCACAAATTACAACAGTAATTTAATTCAAATCAGTGCTATCACAAGGTACAGTATAATGTGTAATCAGTGTTTGATAAGTTTCAATGTATCACGTGTCTCAAGGTAATCAGTTACCAACAGTGCTGTACTAAGCACCTTATAACAGTGTAATCAGTGTAGATTAACATTAACACATATTTACTATTGTATTACTAACAAGTTTTTTATTCAAATTAGTAGAAATGAAAAGAGAAATTAATCACTAAGATCAGCGTTTATATTTCGAGTAGATAATATTGCTCAACTACTTGTGTCCACTTGAAATCCCCGAGGCGAGTTGTGACAGGACGTTTGGTGGGGCGCATTGGGTAAATAGCGGGGAATGGAATAGCTAAACGGGACGTTTGGAGGAGCGCATTGGGTAAATAGCGGTGAATGGAATTCCTAAACCTTACGTTTGGAGGGGCACATTGGGCAAATAGCGAGGACTGAAATAGCTAAACAGGAACTTTGGTGGGGCGCATTGGGTAAATAGCGGGGAATGGATTAGGAAAAAGGGACGTTTGGAGCGGCGCATTGGGTAAATAGCCGGAAATGGAATAGCTAAACGGGAAGTTTGGTGGAGTCATTGGGTAAATAGCGGGGAATGGAATAGCTAACCAAGACGTTTGGAAGGCCGCATTGGAAAAACAGCGGGCAATGGAATAGCTAAACGGGACGTTTGGGGGATGCATTGCGTAAATAGCGAGGAATGGAATATCTGAACGTAATGAATGGAGTGGTGCATTGGGTAAATAGCGGGGAAAGGAATAGATCAAGGGGACGTTTGGTGGGGCGCATTGAGTAAAAAGCGTGGAATGCAATAGCTAAACGGAACGTTTGGAGGGGCGCATTGGGTAAACAGCTGGCAATGGAGTAGCTAAACGAGATGTTTGGAGGTAAGCATTGGGTAAATAGCGGGGAACGGAATATCGAAACGGGACATTTGGAGAAGCGCATTGGGTAAATAGCGGGGAATGGAATTGTAAAAGAGACGTTTGGAAGGGCGCATTGTGTAAACAGCGGGGAAAGGAATAGGTAAACGGGACGTTTGGAGGTGCGCATTGGGTAAATAGCGGGGAATGGAATAGCTAAACGGGACGTGTGAAGGGGCGCATTGGGTAAATAGCGGGGTATGGAATAGCTAAACCGGATGTTTGGAGTGGTGCATTGGGTAAATAGCAGGGAATGGTATAGCTAAACGGGACGTTTGGTGGGGCGCAATAGGTAAATAGAAGGGAATGTAACAGCTAAACGGGACGTTTGAAGGGGCGCATTGCGTAAATAGCCGCGAATTGAATAGCTAAACGGGACGTTTGGGGGCACGCATTGGGTAAAGAGCGGGGAATGGGATAGCTAAACGGGACTTTTGGAGGGGGCGTTGGGTAAACAGCGGGCAATGGAATAACTAAACGGGATGTTTGGAGGGTCGCATTGGAAAAAAAGCGTGGAATGGAATAGCTAAACGGGACTTTTGGAGGGACGCATTGCATAAATAGCGGGGAATGGAATAACTAAAGGGGGCGTTTGGAGGGGCGCATTGGGAATATAGCGGCGAATGGAATAGCTAAACGGGATGTATGGAGGGGCGCATTGGGTAAGTAGCGGGGAATGGAAGAACTAACCGGGACATTTGAAGGGGCGAAATGGGTAAATAGCGGGCAATGTAATAGCTAAACGGGACGTTTGGAGGGGCGAATTGGGTAAATAGCGGGGAATGGAATAGCTAAACGGGAAGATTGGAGTGGCGCATTGGGTAAATACCGGGGAATGGAATATCTAAACGGGACGTTTGGATGGGTGCATTGTGTAAATAGCGGGGAATGGAATAGCTAAACGGGTCGTTTGGAGGGGTGCATTGTGTAAATAGCGGGTAAAGGAATATCTAAATTGGACGTTTGGAGGGGCGCATTAGGTAAATAGCGAGGAATGGAATAGCAAAACGGGACGTTTGGAGGGGTGCATTGGAGAAATAGCGGGGAATGGAATAGTTAACATGACGTTTGGATGGCCGCATTGGGTAAATAGCGGGGAATGGAATAGCTAAACGGAATGATTGGAGTGGTGCATTTTGTAAAAAGCTGGGAATGGAATATCAAAACGGGAAGTTTGGTGGGGCGCATTGGGTAAATAGCGGGGAATGGAATAGGAAACGGGACATTTGAAGGGGCGCATTGGGTAAATAACGGGGAATGGAATAGCTAAACGGGACATTTGGAGTGGTGCATTGTAAAAATAGCGGGGAAAGGAAAAGCTAAACGGGACATTTCGAGGGGCGCTTTGGGGACATAGCGGGGAATGGAATAGCTAAACGGGACGTTTGGAGGGGCGCATTGTGTAAATAGCGCGAAAGAAATAGCTAAACGGGAAGTTTGGAATGGCGCATTGGGTAAATAGCTGGGAATAGAATAGCTAAACGGGACGTTTGGAATTGTGCATTGGGTAAATAGCGGGGAATGGAATAGCTAAACGGGACGATTGGAGGGTGCATTGGGTAAATAGCGGGGAATGGAATAGCTAAACAGGACGTTTGGAGGAGTCATTAGATAAATAGCGGGGAATGGAATCGCTAGACGGAAAGTTTGTTGGGGCGCATTGGGTAAATAGCGGGGAAGGGAATAGCTAAACGGGACGTTCGGTGGGTCGCATTGAGTAAATAGCGGGGAATGGAATTCCTAAACCTTACGTTTGGAGGCGCGCATTGGGTAAATAGCGAGTTCTGAACTAGTTAAACGGGACGTTAGTTGGGGCGCATTGGGTAAATAGCGGGGAATGGATTAGATAAATGTGACGTTTGGAGTGGCGCATTGGGTAAATAGCGGGGAATGGAATAGTTAACGGGACGTTTGGTGGGGTCAATTTGTAAATTTCGGGGAATGGAATAGATAAACGGGACGTTTGGTGGGGCGCATTGGGTTAATAGCGGGGAATGGAATAGCTAAACAGGACGTTTGGAGGGCCGCATTGGGCAATGAGCGAGCAATGGAATAGCTAAACGGGACGTTTGGAGGTATGCATTGTGTAAATAGAGGGGAATGGAATATCTAAACGGAATGATGGGAGTGGTGCATTGGGTAAATAGCGGGGAATGGTATAGCTAAACGGGACGTTTGGTGGGGCGCATTGGGTAAAGAGCGGGGAATGGAATAGCTAAACGGGATGTTTGGAGGGTCGCATTGGGAAAATAGCGGGGAATGTAATAGCTAAACGTGACGTTTGGAGGGGCGCGTTGGGTAAATATCGGGGAATGGAATAGATAAACGGGACGTTTGGAGGGTTACCTTGGGTAAATGGCGGGGAATGAAATAGTAAAAGAGACGTTTGGAAGGGCTCATTGGTTAAATAGCGGGGAAAGGAATAGTTAAACGGGATGTTTTGAGGGGTGCATTGGATAAATAGCGAGGAATAGAATAGCTAAACGCGAAGTTTGGAGGAGCGCATCGTGTAAATAGCTGCAAATTGTATAGCTAAACAGGACGTATGGAGGGGTGCATTGGGTAAATAGCGGGGAATGGAATAGCTAAACGGGACGCTTGAAGGGGCGCATTGGGTATATAGCGGGGTATGGAATAGCGAAAACGGATGTTTGGAGTGGTGCATTGTGTAAATAGCAGGGAATGGATTAACTAAACGGGAAGTTTGGAGGTGCGCAATAGGCAAATAGAAGGGAATGTAATAGCTAAACGGGACGTTTGAAGGGTCGCATTGGGTAAATAGCCGGGAATTGAAAAGCTAAACGGGACGTTTGGAGGTGTGCATTGTGTAAACAGCGGGCAAGGGAATAGCTAAACGGGACGTTTGGAGGGGCGCATTCGGAATATAGCGGCGAATGGAATAGCTAAACGGGGTGTATGGAGGGGCGCATTGGGTAAATAGCGGGGAATGGAATAGCTAAACGGGACATTTGAAGACGCGAAATGGGTAAATAGCGGGCAATGTAATAGCTAAACGGGACGTTCGAAGGGGCGCATTGGGGAAATAGTGGGAATGGAATAGCTAAGCGGGACGTTTGGAGGGGCGCATTGGGTAAACTGCGGGGAATGGAATAGCTAAACGGGAAGATTGGATGGGCGCATTTGGTAAATAGCGGGGAATGGAATATCTAAACGGGACGTTTGGATGGGTGCATTGGGTAAATAGCGCGGAATGTGATATCTAACCGGCAAATTTGGTGGGGCGTATTGGGTAAATAGCGGGGAATGGAATAGCTAAACGGGACGTTTGGAGGGGCGCATTGTGTAAATAGCGGGTAATGTTATGGCTAAACGGGACTGTTTTTAGGGGGGCATTGGGTAAATAGCGGGGAATGGAATAGCTAATCGGGACGTTTGGTGAGGCGCATTGGGTAAATAGCGGGGAATGGAATAGCTAAACGGGTTGTTTGGAGGGCCGCATTGGGTAAATAGCGGGGAATGGATCTCCTAAACCTTACGTTTGGAGGGGCGCATTGGGTAATTAGCGAGGACTGAAATAGGTAAACGGGACGTTTGGTGGTGCGCATTGGGTAAATAGCGGGGAATGGATTAGGTAAAAGGGACTTTTGGAGCGGCGCATTGGGTAAATAGCCGGGAATGGAATTGCTAAACGGGACGGTTGGTGTTGTCATTGGGTAAATAGCGGGGAATGGAATTGCTAAAAGGGACATTTGGAGGGGTGCATTGGGTAAATAGCGATGAATGGAATATCTAAACGGGACGTTTGTATGGGCGCATTGGTCAAATAGCGGGCAATGGGATAAATAAACTGGAAGTTTGGAGGGGCGCATTGGTAAAATAGCGGGTTATGGAGTGCCTAAACGTCACGTTTGGAGGGACGCATTGGGAAAAGAGCGGGGAAAGGAATAGCTAAACGGGGCTTTTGGAGGGGCGAATTGTGTAAATAGCTGGGAATGGAATAGCTAAACGTTACTTTAGGTGGGGCGCGATGAGTATATAGAGGGGAATGGAATAGATAAACGGGACGTTTGGAGGGTCGTATTGGGTAAATAGCGGGGAATGAAGTAGATAAACGGGATGTTTGGAGGGGCGCATTGGTTAAATAGCGGGGAATGGAATATCGATCAGGATGTTTGGAGGGGTGCATTTGGTAAATAGCGGGGAATGGAATAATTAAACGGGACGTTTGGAGGGGCGCATTGTGTAAATAGCGGGGATTGGAATAGCTAAACGGGACGTTTGGAGGAGCGCATTGGGTAAATAGCGGGGAATGGATTAGCTAAACGGGACGTCTGGTGGGGCGCATTGTGTAAAGAGCGGGGAGTGGAATAGTAAAACGGGAAGTGAATTGGGGCGCGTTTGATAAATAGCGGGGAATGGAATAGCTAAACGGGACGTTTAAATGGGGAGCATTGGTTAAATAGCAGGGAATGAAATAGCTAAACGGTACGTTTGGTGGGGCGCATTGGGTAATTAGCGGGGAATGTAATAGCTAAATGGGACGTTTGGAGGGGCGCATTGGGTAAATAGCGTGGAATGGAATAGATTAACGGGGCGTTTGGAGGGGTGCATTGGGTAAATAGCGGAAATGTAATAGCTAAACCGGACGTTTGTAGGGGCGCATTGCGTAAATAGCGGGGAATGAATAGCAAAAGGTACGTTTAGAGGAGCGCATTGGGTAAATAGCGGGAAATGGAATATCTAAACGGGATGATTGGAGTTTTGCATTGAGTAAATAGCGGGGAAAGGAATAGCTAAACGGGACATTTGGTGGTGCGCATTGGGTAAATAGCGGGGAAAGTAATAGCTAAACGGCACGTTTGGAGGGGCGCATTGGGTAAATAGCTGTGAATGGAATGGCTAAACGGAACGTTTGGATGTGTGTGTTGGGTAAATAGCTGTGAATGGAATAGCTAATCCGTACGTTGTGAGGGGAGCATTGGGTAAATTGCATGGAATGCAATATATAAAACTTCCGTTTGGAGGGGCGCATTGGGTAAATAGCGGGGAATGTAATAGCTAAACGGAATGTTTGGAGGTGTGCATTGAGTAAATAGCGGGGAATGGAATAAATAAAAGGGACGTTTGGAGAGACGCATTGGGAAAATAGCGGGAAATGGAATAGCTAAACGGGACGTTTGGAGGGGCCCATTGGGTAAATAGCGGGGAACGGAATAGCTAAACGGCACGTTTGGAGTGGCGTATTGGGTAAATAGCGGGGAATGGAATAGCTAAACGGGAAGTTTGAGGGGTGCACTGGGTAAATAATAGGGAAAGGAATAGCTAAACGGGACGTTTGGAGGGGCGCATTGGGTAAATAGCGGGGAATAGAATAGCTAATCGGGACGTTTGTAGTGGCGCATTGGGTAAATAGCGGGGAAAGCAATAGCTACACGGGACGTTAGGAAGGGCGCATTGGGTAAATAGCGGGGAATGGAATAGTTAATCGGGACGCTTCGAGGTGTGCATTGCGTAAATAGCGGGGAATGGAGTAGCTAAACAGGACGTTTGGAGGGGCCATTTAATAAATAGCGGGGAATGGAATAGTTAAACGGTACGTTTGGTGGGCCGCATTGTGTAAATAGCGGGGAATGGAATAGCTAAACGGGACGATTGGAGGGACGCATTGGGGAAATAGCGGGGAATAGAATATCTAAACGGAATGATTGGGACGATGCATTGGGTAAATAGCGGGGAATGGAATAGCTAAACGGGATGTTTGGTGGGATGCATTGGGTAATTTGCGTGGAATATATTAGTTAAAGGGGACGTTTAGAGGGGAGCATTGGGTAAATAGCAGGGAATGGATTATCTATACGGGACGTGTGGAGGGGTGCGTTGTGTAGATATCGGGGAATGGAATAGCTAAACAGGACGTTTGGAGGGGCGCATTGGGTAAATAGCGGGGAATGGGATAGATAAACGGGACGTTTAGAGGGTCGCATTTGGTAAATAGCGGGAATGGAATAGCTAAACGGGACGTTTGGAGGTGTTCATTGGCTAATCAGCTAGGAATGGGATAGCTAAACGGTATGTTTGGAGGGGTGCATTGGGTCAATAGCGGGAAATGGAATAGCTAAACGGGACGGTTGGAGGGGCGCGTCGGGTAAATAGCGGGGAATGGAATTCCTAAATCTTACGTTTGTAGGGGCGCATTGGGTAAATAGCGAGGACTGAAATAGCTAAACAGGACATTTGGTGGGGCGCATTGGGTAAATAGAGGGGAACTGAATAGGTAAAAGGGACGTTTGGAGCGGCGCATTGGGTAAATAGCCGGAAATGGAATAGCTAAACGTTACGTTTGGAGGGCCGCATTGGGTAAATAGCGGGAAATGGAATAGCAAAACGGGACGTTTGGTGGGGCGCATTGGGTAAACATCGGGCAATGGAATAGATAAACGAGACATTTGGAGGGATGCATTGGGTAAATAGCGAGGAATGGAATATCTAAACGGAATGATTTGAGTGATGCATTGGGTAAATAGCAGGGAATGGAATAGCTAAACGGGACGTTTGGTGGGGCGCTTTGCGTACAGAGCGGGGAATGGAATAGCTAAACGGGACTTTTGGAGGTGCGCATTGGGTAAACAGCGGTCAATGGAATAGGTAAACGGGACGTTTGGAGGCAAGCATTGGGTAAATAGCGGGGAACGGAATATCTAAACGGGACATTTGGAGAAGCGCATTGGGTAATGAGCGGCGAATGGAATAGTAAAAGAGGCGTTTGGAAGGGCGCATTGGGTAAATAGCGGTGAAATGAATAGCTAAACGGGACGTTTGGAGGGGTGCATTGGATAAATACCGGGGAATGGAATAGCTAAACGGGTAGTTTGGAGTGGCGCATTTGGTAAATAGCGGGGAATGGAATACAAAAACGGGACGTATGAAGGGGCGCATTGGGTAAATAGCGGGGTGTGGAATAGCTAAACCGGATGTTTGGAGTGGTGCATTGGGTAAATAGCAGGGAATGGAATAGCTAAACGGGACGTTTGTAGGTGCGCAATAGGTAAATAGCGGGGAATGGGATAGCTAACCGGGACATATGGTTGGGCGCATTGGGTAAATAGCGGGGAATGGAATAGTTAAACGAGACGTTGGGAGGGGCGCATTGAGTAAATTGCTTAAATGGAATAGCTAAACGGGACGTTTGGATGGGCGCGTTTGGTAAATATTGGGGAATGGAATAGCTAAACGGGACGTTTGGGGGGGACCGTTGCGTAAATAGAGTGGAATGGAATAGCTAAACGGGACATTTGGAGGGGCGCATTGGGTAAATAGCGGGGAATGAAATAGATAAACGGGATGTTTGGAGGGGCGCATTGAGTAAATAGCGGGGAATGGAATAGCGAAGCAGGATGTTTGGAGGGGTGCATTGGGTAAATAGCGGGGAATGGAATATCTAAAAGGAACCTTTGGAGGGGCGCATTGTGTAATTAGCGGGGAATCGAATTCCTAAACCTTACGTTTGGAGGGGCGCAATCTGAAATTAGCGGGGAAGGGAATTCATTAACCTTATGTTTGGTGGGGCGCATTGGTTAAATAGCTGGGAATGGAATAGGTAAACAGGACGTTTGGAGGAGCCATTAGGTAAATAGCGGGGAATGGAATAGCTAAACGGGACTTTTGGTGGGGCGCATTGGGTAAATATAGGGGAATGGAATAGCTAAACGGGACGTTTGGAAGGGCGCTTTGGGTAAATAGCGGGGAATGGAATTCCTAATCCTTACGTTTTGAGGGGCGCATTGGTTAAAAAGCGAGGACTGAAATACCTAAACGGGACTTTTGGTGGGTCGCATTGGGTTAATAGCGGGGAATGGATGAGGGAAAAGGGACGTTTGGATCGGCGCATTGGGTAAATAGACGGGAATGGAATAGCTAAACTGGACGTTTGGTGTGGTCATTGTTTAAATAGCGTTGAATGGAATAGCTAAACGGGACGATTGGAGGGGCGCATTGGTTAAAAATCGGGGAATGGAATAGCTAAACAGGACGTTTGGAGCGCCGCATTGTGTAAACAGCGGGCATTGGATAGCTAAACGGGTCGTTTGGAGGGATGCATTGGGTAATTAGCGAGGAATGAAATATCTAAACGGAATGATTGGAGAGGTGCATTGGGTAAATAGCGTGGAATGGAATAGCTAAACGGGACGTTTGGTGGGGCGCATTGAGTAAAGAGTGGGGAATGGAATAGCTAAACGGGACTTTTGGAGGGAAGCATTTTGTAAATAGCGGGGAATGGAATATCTAAACGGGACATTTGGAGAAGCGCATTGGGTAAATAGCGGGGAATGGAATAGTAAAAGAGACGTTTGGAAGGGCGCATTGTGTTAATAGCGGGGAAAGGAATAGCTAAACGGGACGTTTCAGGGGTGCATTGTTTAAATAGCGGGTAATAGAATAGCTAAACGGGAAATTTGGAGAGGCGCGTCGGGTAAATAGCGGGGAATGATATAGCTAAATGGGACGTATGGAGGGGCGCATTGGGTAAATAGCGGGGAATGGAATAGATAATCGGGACGTTTAATGGGGCGCATTGGGTAAATAGCGGGGTATGGATAGCTAAACCGGATGTTTGGAGTGGTGCACTGGGTAAAAAGCACGGAATGAAATAGCTAAACGGGACGCTTGTTGGAGCGCAATAGGTAAATAGAAAGGAATGTAATAGATAAACGGGACGTTTGAAGGGGCGCATTGGGTAAATAACCGGGAATTGAGTAGCTAGACGGGAAGTTTGGAGGGGTGTATTGGGTAAAAAGCGGGGAAAAGAATAGCTAAATGGGACGTTTAGAGGGGCGCATTGGGTAAAGAGCGGCGAATGGAATAGCTAAACGTGACTTCTAGAGGGGGGCATTGGGTAAACAGCGGGCAATGGAATAGCTAAACGGGATGTATGGAGGGGCGCATTGGAAAAAAAGCGGGGAATGGAATAGCTAAACGGGATGTATGGAGGGGCGCATTGGGTAAATAGCGGGGAATGGAAGATCTAACCGGGACATTTGAAGGTGCGAAATGGGATAATATCGGGCAATGTAATAGTTAAACGGGACGTTTGGAGGGGCGCTTTGGGGAAATAGTGGGGAATGGAATAGCTAAACGGGACGATTGGAGGGGAGCATTGGGTAAATAGAGGGGAATGGAGTAGCTAAACGGGATGTTTGGGGGGGCGCATTGGGTAAATACCGGGGAATGGAATATCTAAACGGGAAATTTGGATGGGTGCATTGTGTAAATAGCGGGGAATGGGATAGCTAAACGGGTCGTTTGGAGGGGTGCATTGTGTAAATAGCGGGTAATGGAATATCTAAATGGGTCGTTTGGAGGGGCTCATTGGGTAAACAGCGGGGAATGGAATAGCTAAACGGGACATTTAGTGGGGCGCATTGGGGAAATAGCGGGGAATCGAATAGTTAACAGGACGTTTGGAGAGCCGCATTGGGTAAATAGAGGGGAATGGAATAGCTAAACGGAATGATTGGAGTGGTGCATAGGGTAAATAGCGGGGAATGGAATAGCTAAACGGGAAGTTTGGTACGGCGCATTGGGTAA
>Ga0123357_10013261_pt1 | contig 10680 bp, 9 predicted proteins | sample TergutEmb28metaG_FD_89873 | JGI IMG/M metagenome (GOLD analysis project Ga0123357, IMG submission 89873) | Embiratermes neotenicus P4 segment gut microbial communities from Petit-Saut dam, French Guiana - Emb289 P4 | ecosystem: Host-associated > Arthropoda: Insects > Digestive system > Gut ...
ACCTTTGCAATCACGAGATAGTGATCTGTATCACAGTCAGCTCCCCTAAAGCTTCGCACATCCAGTATACTTGAATGCCATCTCCTATCTATCAATACGTGGTCAATCTGGTTGTGAGTCTTAACTTAGGCCTACCTTTGTAAAAAAGGAAAATAGGCAAAAACATATGGCAAATGGAAATAGCACTGAGATATGCCAGTGCATCAGAACTGCCAGTAATTACTTGCAAGGATTAAAGTAATACTCATGTCAGGGGACTTCAAGTTCTTCTGGAAGGAATTCCTTGGCAAATATGCCCTGGAAATATAACAAAGGATCTTTGAAACCTAGACAAATTGGAGAAATTTGGTGTCTGTCCAGGGCCATGTGTTGCAGATGGTAATGGCATGTTACTCTGTGAACAGACTAATTCTGTTGATGTAGTCTCTGATGTCTGCTGCAGACACTTTATTCTATGCCATAGCAGTCTCTATATAATTCCTGCTACAGATACTTTGACTCTTGCCAAGGCAGGCAGTCATGTCTCTTGCTGATCCTGTACCTCATCCTATGGCACTGACCAATACCCCTCCTGTAAAGCTTGTGTGTGTGTGTGTGCACATTAGTGTTTTGTACCCTCTGGGCACATGCATTGTCTAAGGGAGTGTACCAGCTATGGACTGTGGGTACTGCAGTATTTATCAAGATCAGAGACAGTTTATAATAGTGTAGAAGTGTGTCAACAAAATGGCCTGGGACAAAAAATATATAAACAATCACATTATTAGCTGGAGAGAACTAGTGACTACTTCTGATTCCCTCCCTCTGAGGTGTCGGATCCACTGCATATATTCATAATTGATTTCAGCTTTTAAAATGACTGTTATTTTCACTTGTTGCAGGCCAGATCCTCGTTTCATCACATTCCAGAAAGAAGGCTCTGTAGGTATTAGACTGACAGGTGGTAATGAGGTGGGCATATTTGTTACTGCTGTCCAGCCTGGAAGTCCAGCATCTCTGCAAGGCTTGCAGCCAGGAGACAAGATACTCAAGGTACACTATGTTGGAACCAGAGTAGCATAGTCAGTTTAGGGACTAAGCTACGGACTGAACAGTCCAGGTTTCGAATTGTGGTAGGGGCAAGAGATTTTTCTCTTCTCCAGAATGTCCAGACTGGCTCTGGGGCCTACCCAGTTTCCAATTCATTGCATACTGAGGTTCTCTTCTGGGGGTACAGTGGCTGGGGCATGAAATTTACCACTCACGAGTGTTTGGTGCTGAGGTTAAGAATGAGTGGAGCTGTACCTCTACTCCCCTATGCCCTCATGGTATGGACAATGAAACCTGTATTTTTTTTTACTCTATGTTGATGCAGTTATAGTATTTCTTCTTCTTCTAACATTCTTTGAATTTTATGCATACTGATACAGAAAGTTTCCAGTCTGTCACTTCTTCCCACAGTCTTCCATTTTCAACCTATTGAGAGCTCTTTTCATCCTTTGTCCTACAGTACATGGCAGACACAGATTGGTACCTGAAATTCAGAGGAACCTGCTCTGTCCATCTTCATGGTTCTGCCTCATTTCTACCTTTAAGATCCTTGTAGTGTCCTACAGTATGTGGCAGACACAGATTGGTACCTGAATTTCAGAGGAACCTGCTCTGTCTATCTTCATGGTTCTGCCTCATTTCTACCTTTAAGATGGGCGCATCAGTTTCCTCTTCAAGTTTGATCCCAATGCAAAAATATACAATGTCCTATCCTAGAACACTGTATTCTGGGTACCACAGTAAGACCCTCAGATTTTACACATGACAGTACTTTAACATAATCTGTCTGATTGGTGTTACATTCATCACTCACCTTCCATTGGTTTAGTATATTATTTGATGTCAGACTGTACTGTATTTTTTCTTCCTTGCATAGAAACAATATTCCCCCCTTTAATCTAGTTTTCTAAATTTAAGTTTTGTTTGTAAGTCCTTCTAATTCTTTTCACATAACATTTTAATGCACACTGGTTACATCTTACTATATGCTTTAATATTAAAACAACTCTGCTTTTCCCCATACAGTGTATTATATGTTTTATATGACATTAACAATAGACAGTTGTGTAAAAACACTGTCTTTGCGATTGAGGTACAGTGTGTTTTCTGTAAGTTAGGAACTGAATGTGTATGTATTATTTGCATGAATTTTAGGCTTCAGAGGGTTAATAACTTTGAACAATTAAATTAGAATTTACTGTCAGGCAGCTGATGTACTTGGCTGATATGCAGAGTTTTTTGAATATTGAATGGGACTATTATTGTGAGTGATGAATACAGAAGGATGTGGAAGGAAGTCGGTTCCTGTCAATGTGGTAATGCATGTTCAGGTTGTGTGAGAGGTGGGGAATGTTCTGGGTCATTGAAGAATGTCTAGTTGTACAAGAAGGACTCTTCTCCATTGATTTGGTTGGTTGGTTGGTTGGTTGGTTAATTATTGTGATGGGAACTGATCATGGATGTCTGAAGTTGCTGTAGTGGCAGTGAGTTGAAGGGACACAGTAAGGGCACTGAAAATTAAGGCTAGTGATAATCCAGTTTCGATTACATCTGGATACCTCTTGAACGCAAATTTGGAGTGCTGCTGTTACCACCTAAAATCTTTATTAACCTTTTGGTGCCAGAATTATTTTTTTAATTTTAGCACACCTGTATATAAAATGTGAATAATCCAGGAACAAAATACGTTAGAATTATGAAACAAACTGCATTTTGAAGAGGAAAAAACGGAGAGTATATAACATGTTTAAAATATTCAGTACCTATATTTGTTGAATAAATATATAAAATGCAACGTTTAGAAGTTAACGGTACGGTACGACCACTATAGTCGTCATTAGGCGTCAAAAGGTTAATTGTTAGGGACATTGCTTTTCCTTGACATCCACAAAAAACACAGGAGGAGGTGTGATTACAGATTTTCTGTTTCTTGAGCTTGTGGTGAGTGTGCAATGAAATACATGTTTGAACCAGGTGAATGACATGGATATGAAAGGAGTAACAAGAGAGGAGGCTGTGTTGTTCCTGCTCAGTCTGCAGGACCAAATTGATCTCATTGTGCAGTATCGGAAGGATGAGTATGAGCAGATAGTAGCAAGTCAGCGAGGGGACTCATTTCACATCAAGTGAGTTGATCCTTTTATAAACATAGTTTGTCTGGAATATGTATGTGATAAGGAGCTGGTAGGACTTGGCTGTACCTGTCTTTATTTGGCTCATTAAACCAACAGGACTGAGATGCGTTAAAGCTAACATCACACTTCTGGGGAAAACAAATTTGTTAGCATTTTGATTTGTAAATTTGCAAAGAAGGATACTAATGAGTGGGTGAGAGGATTTTGCTAAATAAACTTTAATAAAGTGGAGTGTGAGAACTTCAATTAGATTGATACAACATCTTGCTCTCTCCCCTCACTCCATCTTCTGACATATTGCTTCTCCTTTAAGGGAATTTATTCACTTCACCCTGTGGGTAGTGCAACACTTATCGCTGTCTGAAACAATTAACAGTGGAATAAAAGTGACATATAATTTGGCTTATGACAGAAATTATTGTAGATTGGGAGAAAAGGTATTAAAAAACATGGTGGTAGTCATAATGTTACAAGAACTGTAGGAAATTTGTATTCAAAGTTTCTTGTTTATGCATAATAAATTACAGTACTGCCAGTACTTCATTGTCACTAATATAACCTTTCTGCAACTCAGGAGTTCTGAGTAGTTTTCTGCTCTATGTATCAGAAGCCATTTTAAATTGTAGCACAAAAGGTTTTTATCCTGTTTTTGACTGGCATAATCTTGAAGTTTTTATCTTATTGTTGAACAACATAATCCCTGACACATGTCCTGTTGTGCTACCTGATACATGTGTCCAAGATATTTTAAAATTTTTACTCTAGTTTGCTAGTATTTCATCCTTATAACAGACTGCCAATAAGATGTAGTTCTAAATTTTCATGAGATTGTATTACACGTTCTACAAGGCATCTGGAATCACACACTGGGGTGTCTTATCAGTGTGTGTTTTGTTTCATTTAATTGCAGAGCTCATTTTAATTACGACCAACCAAATAAGGGTGAGATGAGTTTCCGGAAAGGTGATGTGTTCCATGTTGTGGACACACTTCACAATGGTGTTGTGGGTTCCTGGCAAGTGTATCGTATTGGTGAGTGCGCTACCTTATCAACAGGATTTTACTGTCTCATGAGCATATGGCTTTGAAAATGAGGCAAGGAATGTACATGAATCAGTGATGACACCCCTAAAATTTGCAGCTTGATATTACAAATGATTTTCTCAAGCATTTACTCTTGTAATACCTGTATTGCACATAGTTTGCCTTGCTTTCTGTTTGTACTTGTATCTTGTAATTGTAAATACAACATGCATGTTTTTTATTTTTGTTGCTTTTTTAAACTTGAAGGAAGGAAGGAAGGGAAAGAAAGAAAGAAAGAAAGAAAGAAAGAAAGAAAGAAAGAAAGAAAGAAAGAAAGAAAGTGCACTTAAGAGATCATCATTTAATCTGTCTTTGTGTTTGTGTGTGTGTGTGTGTGTGTGTGTTGTAACCATCTACTTTAACTGCTTGGCATAGAGCTGTACCAACAACATGCCTACACATTGTGCATGGTGTATGCTAAGAATTACAAACAAGGTTACAGAGTGAAATTTTGAGGTTATATCTGACAGATGTAACTATTTCAGTAGTGAGTTTTTCACAAACATAAAATAAAATACTACTAATACTGATAAATGTGTAGAACAGGACACCTATGGAGAAGGAAAGTAAACTTTAGGAGTTTTGCTGGTAATGCCTTGTTTTATTTTAACACATTCATTTTCTATATTAAAAATTAAATTTAGAAATTATATAAAATCTTGTAGTTCAGGATGCCCATATTGGAACTTTTGTGTTCTTAATCAGCTACAGGATTAAGCAAAGCTTAAGTGACTGGAAACAGTCTATGACAAAAACTTATTTATGCTCTGACAGTATTTTTAATTAATTATAAAATTTTGATAATGTTGCTGTCAACAGAAATGTACTTTTATTGTTCTTGTTTCCATGTTAATGGATGGTTTAACGGTGTAGGGAGAAATAATCAAGAGGTTCAGAAAGGCATCATCCCAAACAAGTCACGCGCTGAGGAACTGGCAACAGCACAGTTTAATGCTACGAAGAAAGAGCTGACAGCATCTGAGAGTCGTGGTAGCTTTTTTAGAAGGAGACGTGGCAGCCATCGACGTTCCAAGTCCCTCAGCAGGGTCAGTAAGAATTGTCCTTTATGAAGTAGAAAGTGCTGCACAGGTCTTTTCTCAAGTGACTGTCCACGATACCAAAGGCTTATGTTGTTCCAGGAAAGCATTGTCATGGGAGTTCTTAAATTTTTGTGCAACTGACATAGTTTTTGAACAGGGCATTTTGGGAATGGACTTAAACCTTTCACAATTACTGTGTGGAACTTTGTATCTTGTTACAACATACTTCTCCTGCTACAGTATAACTGGCTTGTCAGATTAGCAGGTTTATTTTACCACTCCTGTCGTACGGAGAAGGTAAAATTATGCCTGTGCTTAATTATCACACCATGGGGCTTATAGTAAAGTGGAGATAGCAGCTCAGTATATTCTTAATCTTGGCATGAAATGAGTGTGAGTGGTCATTCCCGTGCTTACACTTCACCTTTAAAGAAAGAACCCTTGATATGCATTAGTTGGAAGGCTGCGTAAATCCTTGAGCTTGCACGGACACACTGTAGAAGACAAGTCTGCTCCTGACTGGTAACAAACCTGGATTCTTCAGTCATCCAGCTCATAGCCTGGTCACTACTTGAACCCATGACATCCTGTAGCATATACCCAAGACATATTTGTGATGGTATATTCTAGGGTCTTTCAGCTTTACTCACTGACTTACTCACTCACGCACTAATTAACTCAATCACTCACTCACTCACTCACTCACTTACTTACTTACTTGAAAGTGTTCCCACATCATAATTTTTTCCATACAGATTACTGGCCAAGCCTGCTGTCCCAGCTTAACTTAATACAGTAGTGTGCTGTGTATCATGTTACTTCTGTTTACATTTGTTGATGTTTCTTCTGGTAGCTTGTGTGTGTAACAACTGATGACAGTAGTTTCATAGTTTTACTCCTCCCCCCTCCAAAGAAGACACCACAAGGTAATTTGTATCAGGAAGGAGTAACCCTAAAAATAAGATGGGTGGGAAGGATTAGTGGTCTGCAAAGATCAGACCTTAGTATATTTCTGGAGAAACCAGGAGATAGCAAGGGAGGTTAAGTGACTTCCATCTTTATAAGAAACAGTTGATAGTAATGGCTTTGTATTGTAATGAACGCAAACTTTAGCCACAAAATTTAATGTAAAATTTGTAAAATATTGTATATTTTAATGGACACGGTATGGTATTTTGGCTATGAGGAAGACTCAGATTTGCAAATGCTGCACCCGGAAGGCAGTTCAGTATGCTTGGACTTTGTTGAACAAGCAGTGACGTCGCCTCAGAGTATTGTACTGTAAAGAATGCCGTAGTTGCAGAGCTGAATTTATAAATTTCACAGTTTGAGGAAACTTACCCTCACTCACCTGATTTCGGACGGACATACTGTTGCATTGCTAAATTATAGTGTACTACTTGGTGTCTACAGATTGAAGATTTGTTGTAAGTGAACTTATACACAAACTGATAGCGGTAAAGCTACTCAGAGATGAAGTGCAAAGGTCTGATTTTGATACAAGCCAAGTCTTGTTGACTGTATAGAAATTACAAATTTGAGTATATAACTCTTGATAGGGAGTGAAGCAATTTTGGCAACTTTATTCGTTGTATGAATTACATTCTAAATTCTAAATTCGCGTAACTTAGACTGTGAAAAGTCAGAAAGAAGCGAAGCAACTATTTTAATTAACTTTGCTTTATTTGTGTATTAATTTAGGAACTAATTAAGTGTACAAAAGTGATGTTGATAGTTAAACTGATACATTTGAATATAGACAGTATTAGTAGAAACTTGAATAACTTATTGAGGTTGCGGTATAATATCCTTAATTCCTAAGTTCGTATCCCCATTGCTTAACAGAGAGAATTTGACAATATCAGGGAGTTGGTGTTGTCTGGTGGCAACGTAGGGTATTTTATAGTGTAGGATGTTCGTGTCGTACTACCACGTAGTGCCACATCGAGGTAACAGTATTGGGGTACCCTTACTAAAGTGGGGCACTACAGTATGTATGTTTCTTCTACTTTGGAGAGAATCATATAGGTTCATGCTTGTAGCTTATAACAATAAAACAGAAAGGGAAATTGTGTAAAAGTTGCTATTGGTTCATAATTATTGCCATCAGATTTATAATTATTCTTGTAGTGACTTGTGTGATGTTGCCACAAAATTGAAGTAGGATGTAGTTCTCACCATACTAGGAACACTATTTTGCAGGACCACTGGGATGATGTGGTATTTGCTGACAGCATCAGCAAGTTCCCAGCGTATGAGAGGGTGGTACTGAGGCACCCTGGGTTTGTGCGGCCTGTGGTACTCTTTGGCCCCGTGGCGGATATTGCTCGTGAGAAGATGCTCAAAGATTTCCCTGAGAAGTTCACATCTCCACGTGAGTCAGCTTGCTTGCATTGTGCGCATACGCCAATGAGGCAAACAGTGTGTAGAGTTTTCTTTAAATTAAGAGTTATTTAGTATGACGAGGACAACTGCTATTATGATAACATCATTTCAGTGCCTTCTTGAGTTCAAGGTCTGTATTCAGCAGGTATGCAAGTCAAAATCAAATGTTACCACTGGAAGACAAGGAGGATACAAGTACTCTTTGTCAAGTTAAGGAAGTCTGTAAAGTTTGACATTTCCTGACAGATGAGCATAAAGGATTAGTTGCTTTTTTTTAAATAGTAACTGGAATTTCTTGAAGGGATCCAAGTTGAGTGTGTAAGACATGAGGCATACGATATTATATGTTTGCAGAGTTGGACAGCAACTTGGATGACATCCCAAAAAGTCAGAAGTCATCTGGTATCATTCGTCTTAGTGCCATCCGTGAGATCATGGACCGTGGGAAGCATGCCTTGCTGGATATCACACCAAATGCAGTTGACAGACTGAACTATGCCCAGTTCTACCCCATAGTCATTTTCCTGCGTGCAGAGTCTAAACATGTTATTAAAGAGCTCAGGGCAGGGCTGTCCAAGTAAGTTAGTTGTGAAGTTGCAGTTTGTGTTGCCCTCTTGTTTTCTCTGATGGTGCTATGTTTGAAGTGTGTAATGGTAGTTTCCTACATTTAGAGCTGTTTGATACCACAGCACATTTCTGGAAAACTGAACTTTTTCTAGACTTTTTCAAAGTTTAGTTAATTATACAAAAATGTCACTTGTGTCAGGAATATGCTTTTAAATGCTAAAAAGCTAAAGTGTTGCAGAAGTGCTGACAGGTTTTCAAGTTAATTGGGCTGTTTCAGCAATGTTTCCAAGTGTCTAGGATGACTGGGCTGTTTCAGCAATGTTTGCAAGCATCTTGGTTGACCTGGAAGTTCAACTATGCAGCGTTCTGATGGTGATACCTTGCAATAAGCATGACTGATTCTTTGAACATTGTCCATTGTTGTGGTTTTTAGGCATCGTTTAAAAAGTAAATCAATGTTTGTGTGGAGACACTGTTCTTATGTGGCCTGGTATTAGTGGCTAAGCCAGCTGCTGGATTTTCATGAAATTGGGTATATGAGTTCTTTACAAAAAAATTTTCGAGTAGGTGTGATTTTTTTGAAAATTGGTAATAGTTCTATTTTATTGAAGAGCGTGACTGAATTTCTGTCCATGCTTTCTGTCTGACTGACATGGTTAATTTCGGTATCAGAGATTTTCTTCATTTTCCATCCCATGTGGATGACATTCAGTACAGTAATTGTCTGCAAAAATTTGTGGGGTGATTGTTTCATGAAAATTTGAACTCTAAGGGCATAAACAAATTTCTGCCTGTAGTTTCCACATTTATTATCTGATATGAGTGAAAGTTGACAAGAAAGATCTGCATGTAATGTTGTTGATGCCAGCTTAATTCTCTTATGGGCTTAAAGGAAATTACATGTGTACTGTAAGAATGTGTTGCATTTTACAGTAAAGAATGCCTTGGTAATGTCTGTATACTGTATCACAGAGCACACCATTTGCAATCTTCTTACATGACAGCTCTTCAGAAACGGAGACTCTTTTCATCCTCTGGTGGGCCCATGAGAAAAAGCTAGTCTGTGTCACTGATTTGATAGTGATGGGAGGTGAAACAGTCCCAGTTATCTATGGGTTGTGTTATAAAAACCTCATGATGATGGGCAGTGTCCATAAGACTAGTTACATCTTGTAATGTGGAAATATTTGAACACTGCTTGCAATTTTTAAGGTTGATGTGATTGTATTTCAGCAGTGCATGAAAGCCTTTCTTTTGATCCTGAAGTGTGTTCATCCATTTATTTTGCTTTCAGTTTTTGTACATCTTCAGACTGATCTGAAATTATTTCAGCCATGCTTGCAATTATTTAGATTAATCTCAAAATGCTAAAACAACACTGATAATGTGCCAGTCTTTCTAAGTGACACAGGTGACATTTCGCTTTTTTTTTATCACAGTGTATATAATGCATGATCTGCTATTTTCTGTTTTGTAGTTACAAAAAGCGCATGACATACCTGCTTGTCATAAAAGACTGCTAAATTTGAACCTCATACAGAATACAGTGGTTCCCAAGTGTGGTAACTTTTGGGAAAGAGAAACGTGTTTGAAGCTTGCATCATTAGGTTGCTGTGTTCTTTATCTGATGTGTACTTTTGACTCTCAGGGTTTTGCTATGACATTGACAGTGTTCGTGCTTCATGAGGGCACTACACAAACAGGTACACCCCTCTAGGTTTATGTATGAGTATGGATACAAACTCGGTAAAGTCAGGTCTCACCTCTTTCCTCCAGAGTTCCTTCTGAATTTCAATACTGCTTTCCATGGTATGGGACCACATTACATACACACCCTCACTCCTGTTTCTCATTGTATATCAGCCACATACTGTTCATGCTGTATTCATCCAGGAGATGGTGACTGAAATTTATGCCAAAATATTAGAACAGTTTCAACATATGACATGACTAAACCCTAAAAGTCAAAGTTACTATTGTTTACAACCATTTTTACACTGGAAACTTGGGAGCCACTATTTGAAATGCGGACCACACATGAGTAATGCTGTATTTGTTTCATTGCTAGCTCATTCATGGATGTCTTCAGCTGGTGAGTACAGAAGTGTATTGTTGCCTGCTCACATTTGGCATTTGCCTGCTCACATTTGGCATGCTCTTTTGTATCTCTGTAAAACTGTGACTGATTAAACCGTAACATTTCTTTAAGTACGTAGTGGATAAGTGGAAGAAGCAAAGCATGCATAATGACCAGATGTGCGCACGTGCACACACACACACAAACACACACGCACACACACACACTTACTTACTTACTTACTTACTTACTTACTTACGTACTTACTTACTCCATGGTGCAGAGTCCTTCTTGAGAAGCTAACTGGTTTGCAGCTAGTCAAGAAATTCCCCGCATTTCACGGAACCCGAAGGTTCATTACCGC
>Ga0123357_10013262_pt1 | contig 10680 bp, 6 predicted proteins | sample TergutEmb28metaG_FD_89873 | JGI IMG/M metagenome (GOLD analysis project Ga0123357, IMG submission 89873) | Embiratermes neotenicus P4 segment gut microbial communities from Petit-Saut dam, French Guiana - Emb289 P4 | ecosystem: Host-associated > Arthropoda: Insects > Digestive system > Gut ...
ACCACACCGAAACTCCAACACACATCGAACTAAGAACAATACGACCAATGTGGTAATTCAATAGAATAGTCGCAAGCTTCTGATGATGGATATATTGATGTCCGAAACATGTTGAGCACATAAGAAGTGAAATAAAATAGCAAGTGACATCAAGTTGGTCTTTTGTTCTTCAACTATCACAATGAATCACGGTCCAATAAACATAAGATTATCCCAAAGAAATTACGCGAAGTTTTAAAATTGTTAATCTCCGTCCTGCTTTTTGTATTCTAGTCCAGAAATCGGAAATACTTAGTATATGCGGCAGAGTTAGGATGTTTTTTGGCAGAACAGTGAATAAATTATTGGTCAGTGACAGACATATTATTTGAGAATCAGCTGAACTGCTGTAAGGTAATAGATGATGATGATGACAATTGACGTACTTCTTTGGTGAAACGTACATGCGAGATGGAGATACGGTGTGGGTCGATCTACGTGGCCTTAGCAGAGGAGACGACGTCCTACCTGCCAGTCAAATGGACAGTTTTCCTGACTCCACAACATAAACTTCCTTTGGTTTAATTAATCTCTACTTGAATTTATGATCAATAATTACAACATCGTTCAATGACCTATCAATATGCTACTCGTATAAACTGCTTAGCTTGCAGTATGATGTGAAACTTATAATTTAGTTGAAATCCCGAACTGTTGAAAGAAGTACTGTACAAAGCACTATCAGAAAATATACCCTAAATCGTAACTTGTACACATTCGGTTCTTTGGTTGAGTGTTGAGATTGCTGTACTGAAAGGATCCGTCTGTGGAAGCAGATTAAACAGCGCGAATTGAAATGCACTGCAAGCCGATTAGTTATCAAACCTTACTTTATATGCAAAACATGTAGGCCTTTAACTGCTTGCCTTTCCCCTCCCTTTCTTTTTGTTAGTTTCTTTTATGGCATGGGGCCTATATAGTGGGACGGAGCTTTGGGAAGTAAAAGACCGTCTCTATAATTCCTTTGTGTCTCCCGCGCATCTAGTTTTCTCCAGGTTTCTGTTGCAAAGTCTTCACAGGCAAGAGTAATTTGCAAGTAACAAGAGCCTCTTTGACAATGAGAGAAATGGAGAAGAATATTCTCTTAGAAGTCGTGAAAGAATTTCTTTTACTTGTTTATAAGGCTCTTTTACCAGATACAAGGCGTGAATTTTAGACGTAGGACAAAATAAAAAAAACTTACTTCATTTAAAATTACATTTGCTGTGAAACATGGCAAAATCCTACTTGACAGACAGGGTTTGAAACTACACTTGTTAATTATAATATTATTCATTTTGTGCATTATGTCGTAAACTATCTTACACTGACAAACAAAATGCACAACATGTCAATGTAAGTTTATATTTAAATTTTAAACTGTAATACCTCTAAAATGTTTCGACTCTCCATGAGTCGTCATCAGGTACAACACACATCAAATGGATACGTATAAAACACGAAGTAAAACCAAGGTTATTTTTTTCAAAAAACTATTAAAATAGTGAGTTTTAGTACTTCTGGATTTCTTGAGAAACATACGAGTAGAGTAATGTAAGACTTTAGCCGAACATTTTTGGTAAATTTGTTTATTAGATGGAGCGATTGCAGGCCTCAGTTACGAGGGATTCAAAGCTATCCGTTATAATTTAAACTACCAACGTACATTCAAGAACCGTTGGTGATAGGTAGGAGGGTTACCTGCAGAGAGATTTAAAGGGAGAAACGGTTAGCAGGTGGTAACAGAATTGGGTGACTAACGTTGGTAGTCGAGTAAGAGGGATGAGTGAGTGAGTGAAGTGGTGGATAGTATGATAACTGAAAACAACAGGTTACAAGTTCGGTAGTGAACTGACTGTTGGTTTTCCTTTAGTTGGAATATGATTTTTGTTTTATTAACTGAACAAGCTCAGACGTTGCACCTCGAATACAAATAAACACACAAACAAACAGTGAAGGCTATTTGTGGATCCGATGAACCCCATCCGTACCCCGAAGAAGTTTCACCTACCGCAACGAGGAAAGCCAAGACAACAAAAAAAGAGTTAAAAAAGGTGATCGTGTAACTATAGAATGTAGATTATACCTCTGAGGTAGATGTGATCACGCAGTAACAAGAAATTTTGATTATTGGGTAACATTGATATTAAGATAATATAAGTTTTGATGTGAAATTTAACAGTGTATACAAAGTATGAAAATACAGCGATAGTGTGAATATGTACCAGCATTTCAGGTTAGCTGGTGCAAGAGACGGAGGTAGACTCGGCACTGAAGGAAAGTGAATGTCTTAGTATCAAACACAAGCTCATGCAATACTGGTACGTGTTGAAACTATCGTTGTATTTTTCGTACTTTTCATACACAATTATATTTTATATTTTTGTTTATATGTCCTTAATATCAATGATACAGAATAACCAGAATTCCGTGCTACTATATGATCACATTTACTTTATAAGCCATAGTGTAGAATCTACATTTTATTTTACTGCATGCTGCTTCGGACAACAAATTTCTCTACAAATTAGTGGCGTAAATTTTAAATCTTGGTTTTACTTCGTGTTTTATACATACGAGGTCCGTCCGGAAAATTCCCGAATATATCGCGTAAAAATTTTCCCGTCTTACCTCGAAGCTATTCAGCCTTGTCGCCTTCAAAGTACTCCCCTCTACTCTGTATGCACCGCTGCCAGCTTTTCTTCAATGTTCTGAAGCATTCCTAGAAAGCTTTTATAGGAATGCTGCGCAAATGCGCTAGCGAATTTGTCTTGATTGTCTCAATAGACTCAAAATGACGGCCTTTCAGTGTTGATTTGAGCTTTGGAAACAGAAAAAAGTCAGCTGGTGCGAGATCTGGAGAGTACGGAGGCTGTGAAAGGACAGTCGTCGCGTGCTTGGTCAAGAAGTCACGGACAAGGAACGATGAATGTGAGGGCACGTTGTCATGTTGGAGCATCCATCGATTCTCCCGCCACGCATCAGGTCTTTTTTCCCGACTGCCTCACGAAGACGTTGCATAACTTCCACATAATACTCCTTATTGACTGTCCGGCCTTTTGGTAGAAACTCGTAGTGAACAACACGTTTAGAATCAAAAAATACCATCAGCATCACCTTGACGTGTGAACGCACTTGGCGTGATTTTTTTTGGTCGCGGCGACGTTTTCGACACCCACTGTGATGATTGGACTTTCGTTTCGACATCGTACCCGTATACCTATGTCTCCTTTCCTGTAATAGTGTTTTTCAAAAAGTCATCATCATCATCATTAGCTCGGTCCCGAAGATCTTGACTCACGTCAACTCGATTCTGTTTTTGATCATCCGTCAACAGGCGCGGCACAAATTTGGCTGCAATGCGATGCATGCCCAAATTTTCGGTAAGAATTTCATGGCACACTCTTTTTGAGATACTCACTTCTTCAGCTACCTCTCGAACTGTCAAACGACGATTTGAACAGATGACTTCACGAACTTTTGCAACATTATCGTCAGTTTTCGACGTTGATGGCCGTCCCGAAGGCGGATCATCATCAACCGAAGTTCGGCCCTATTCGAAACGTTTCCACCACTCGTACGTTCGAGTCTTGCCCATGGCTTTTTCCCTGAATGCTATTTTCAATATTTCAAATGTCTCAGTAACAGATTTTCCAATTTTCACATAGAATTTCACACAAATTCTTTGCTCGTGAAAAACATTCATTTTCTAGTCTCAAGAGAATCGCCAGACGAGTCAAACGTGTGATCACATAAAGAATCACAGCAAAATGACTAAGAAAGATAGGGCAATGCGGTTTTCGCGACTCAGTTCGTCAAACTCATTACTAGAGAGTAGCACTTGCCGCGTCCCGCTAGTTCGAGGCAATGGCGGGCTATTTTGAACGTTCGGAAACTTTCCGGACAGCCCATGTATTCTATTGATATGTTTCCTCCCCTGATGAGGACATGTAAAGAGTCGAAACATGTTCCAGATATGTTTTAAGTTTTAATTATAATCTTACACTGTGCATTTGGTTGTTTTAAGATAGTCCATTCATTATAATATCTGGAAAATCCTGGTAACCTATTTTCCCGCTCTGTAATTCCCAGTAAAACTGAAGATACGAAGCGTAACGGGATATAGGCCATCTTACATAACGAGAAGTTTCGTAACTTGTGTTTTACAGGAAATACTTCAAGCAACCAACAGATAACGTGTGAATTGAATGGGACACGTGACACCTACAACGATGTGTGAAATTCATTTATGGAATTCTCATTTCGAAAGTATGGAAACAGAACCAACCTAAGAGACGAATGATAATATAAAAAAGGGGCACCTTGGTAGGTAATGTCACTAAGCTACGGGCTCTGATTTGCCAGAAAGTGTTCACATATCCACATCTTCCCTCTACAAATGTGTGTCTACTTAGCTGCTCTTTCAGTGGGCACCAGACCTCATTTCACCCTAGCTAAGGGACTGGCGAATGAAGTAAAGCACTCAACTCCATCTGGTGCTGAACTTAATAATACGTGCAACTTATTTCCATTCCTCGCTGTCTTCAGGCTTGGTACTTAATTAGGCACAGGGATGTCTTTGGCATTTTATGGATATTATACAAGTAGGTTATGATGATTTAGACTTAACAAGCTGCTTTAGGGCGCGCAAGTCAGCAAAATAGTAAACCTTCGAACTAAATAACAAATTGACTAGACACGTCAGCACAACAAATATTCATTGGAGAAAATATTTGTTGTGCTGACGTGTCTAGGCAATTTGTTATTTAGTTTGTTAGAGCACTTCGTGATGCCCTCCGTGAAGTAAACCTTCGGTTTCTATAAGATACCGGGAAATCCTTTACCACTTTAGCAATTATCACACTGCGGGTTTTATCTTCTTACAGCTTCGTATCTAAAGATTAATTTCTTTTGTAATACGAGGTGGTGAGGTGGTCTCACTGTGTGAGTGGCTGTTGAAGTTTCGAAGAAACGTAGCGCCTTTGAAAGGTCAGGCGCTGCTCACGTAACGATCTACCGTCATACCCCAGAAAAAATTGCGTTGTCAGCCTCTCAGTAAAAACTTCGATGCCTGCTATTAACCATCAACACGTGCACAGTTAAAGTTGTCAAATGTAAATCCACCGGCACTGTGAACAATTCTTCTGCACCTTCGCAGAATTGCAAAATGTGACTATTAGCTTCACCATGTCTGCCCGTCTGTCCGCCTGTCCGTCCGTCCTTCCGTTCACGTGAAATAACTCGGCTTACACTGGACGGATTTTAATAAAATCTTATATTTTTGTATTTTTCAATAATCTGTCAAAAAAATTGAAATTTAATTGAAATACGCCAAGAATAAGGGGCATGTTACATGATGACCTATGTGCATTTATGATAACATGTCCCTGAAATCTTCTTGAAGTGAGGAATTTTTCGGACGAACATTGTAGAGAAAATCAAAACAAGCGTTTTATGTTTAATAACGTTTTCCCAAAACTCGTGCTGTTTGTGAGATAATGTAGGAAAACGTGTTAGATCTAGAGAGGCCACAGATGAAAATACAATAGGGCGCATGCACTTTTCATGCTGAATATGTAAGGCTACATACACGCCCTCAGAATATGTAATACTTACGACTTTTCCACCGCAACAATGTTTAAGCGAATGGGCTTCAGTGTTGCCTTTATACATACATTGTGTTGTGTATTCTGTTCATGTGACTATGAAGTTTGTAAAGGGTCCGTACTCGAGTACAGTCCCCATTTTATTAGTCAGCAAAAAGACAGTGGTTGTAATTGAACCTCATGAAGGATCCATGGGATAAATGGAGAATATTTACTTTTGACAAATTTTTCTTCACATCACCTTTTTTTGTAGGGCATTGTAAAGGACAACTACATACAGATTCTAGCTTTTCATCCTAAGACAATCTGGAGATACGGGATACGTGTTGATAGCTGAAAAAATAATATTAATACGCAACTTGAAATGGAATGTTAAGGCGTCTACTGGATAACTTGGCACACGTTTGGGTCAGTTGGGGAATTTCTGTAAATACGAAGAACTGGCATCTTTTGATTGGCTGAGCGTCTTCCATTCCCACATCCTCAAGGACGGTTTATTCTTTGGACCCAGTTGAACAATTCTAAAACAAGGTCCTTTTAACATAAATTTAAAATAATTTCTTGTCGTGCTCTGCTAAGGTTTTCTGCGGTTTTCAGTATAAATGTGTTTATAATACCTTAAGTACGCGATATCTTCCCTTGAATTCGCATGACTTTTTCTATGGCTATCGCTTTTAGACTAAACTGCAACTCAGCTCAGAAGAAGAAAATTCATCATCTTACGATCTCTCTCCATGTCATAAAACTAAATTGCTACATGTACAGGCACATAACAATTTTCGTGACTAAGTCAACACATCTAACCAATTCAAGACATGTATCACAAGTGACGTAAATGGGCGCACGTTATCAATTAATAGCTTTTTTAAAATTATAATAGTCGACAACATTTATGAATGATTTATATCATTTATATCTTTTATATCTCTTCATTTACAAACATGAATATGATTTAGACAGTAACAGTTGGCTGTATATTTTAGGCGTTCTTAACCCTTTAAACGCCGAATTAAATCCCATCTTCTATTTGCTGGCATTATTAGGAGCTCACCATATTCTCCACGTTAGCAGGATAAGGGTTAATAAAGTAAAAAGTGATGTACACTTTGTTTGTTCCCATTTGCTCTCTTGTAACCTCTGAAATGACATTTAAATCTGTGGGAGGATTTTTTTTAATGTTCTGAATGTTTGACGTCCAATAGCTGACGTCGGAAATTGCAGTTTCCTTCATATTAATCTGTAAAGAAACCCTTTTTACATAAGAAAAATAATGAAATTTTCATAAGTCCTGTAATATTTTCAGATGTTTTGTACCGGTCTCTTATGGGGGATTGCAACCAACGGTGTACTTGAAAAGATTGGAAACAAACCCCGTCACAACGCAAGACACTATAGTGTAAAGAATTTGTTTCATACAAGATCTGACGCACTGCGAATCTGAAAATAATTGAATGTATATTTCTCGTATTTAAAACTCTGAAGTGTTTAGAAAATGGCTGAAAATTTTAATGTGTTATACCGAAAGTATATTGGGCTCTGTCAACTGTCTAGAGTATAATTCATTTACTGCTTCAAGAAATAGGCGCCCTAAATTTCCTGCTTTAGAATATTCGAAATTAGAATGATGGAAATATTCTGACATTATTTTGATTTTAAAATTTTCGGTGTTTTGAAAAATGCTTTTCCCTTAAAAAGGAAAGTATGAAACATCGTGATATTATCTTCCAAATCGTCATTCCTTTTAAGTAAACGAAACCTTGAAAAATGTTCAATAAAAGTCAGTTTAAAATCGCACTTTTGTCATGAAACTTCAGATCTCGAGTTTTCGAAATGCAAATGTTCTACATTTAATGTTGAACATAATATATCAGTCTGAACCGCTTTTCGGCGCAAAAGAGCATAATATCCCTGTATTCCACAAAAGGTGTTACATTTCGTAATCAGTATAACGGGCTATCACTTAACACAGTTACCTTTTGAGTTAACATGTCAAGGAAACAACAACGAACATTTATTAACAGAAATTCGTCACACTGAATTAGTCGAGTAAGTGGGACCACTTGTTTTGTGATAGCGTCCAGCTCAGTTGGGATACACGAGTTTTATTACAGTATAGTAAACATAATTAAGGGGGTCAAGGCCCTTGTAATTTAAGTGAACTTCTTAATTTTGCCTTATTCAACTTTTGACTCACTACATTTTTAGCACAGGTAATTGTTTCTCACCAAACAAATTACGGCTGGATCATAGTCCATACTTTCACAGGGTTAATTTTATAAAATCTATTTGGACAATTTCTAAAACAAGCCACATTCTGTATCCTTGAAAATGGCAAAATTTTACGTGTAGTTGAAGGGTCACTGAAACGGCCAACTATTTTATGTGGTAATTACATTTCGAATATCATTTAATACGATTTCAAAACATATCATAGAAATAGAAATTTTGGAAAGAAATAATTCAAAATGTACTTTCCAGCACCTAATTGTGAACATGTAGAACACAGTTTGATATAAAACTTGCAGCGACAGACCACAGCCACGCACATGCTATATTCAATAGGTAAGTGCATACAGGGTTTTGGCGGGGAAACCTGAGGGAAAGAGATTACTTTGAAGACCTAGGTGAAGACTGGAGTATAATATTGAAATGCATCCTCAAGAATTTGTAAGAGGAAGCGTGGACTAATTTGATCTGAATTAGGACAGGGACAGGTGCCTTACTCTTGTAAATGCGGCAATGAATATTCAGGTGCCACAAAATGCGGTGAATTCCTTGACTAGCTGAAGACCGTTTAGATTCTCTAGATAGACTCTGTTCTACGGAGTTCACGGTTTAGTTGTATAGACCCTGTAGTTGTTTAGAAGAATGATATGCAAGAAGTAGAAATAGGACCGGCAAGACGGAGCTTGCAACCGACCCGGAATGACGAATCCTACAATATTAAATTAAATAAAAGAGAAAATTTAACATTAAATTCGTTTTACCATAAAGTTAAATTCTTTACAACACAGCTAACGATGTCCTACATTAAACGTCACCTATAACAAGAATCTACCGTTCTCCTGGAGTTTAGGTTTTAGTCGTACACCACTTGGCCCAAAAGGGAATAGCTAATGCAGACGACGGTCCTTGCGTTGTAGTGAAATAAATTTATGTTACTTAATGCTGAAGAAACTACTGTCTGGTGGTTACGTCCATAGACCTGTCCCTTTATACCATTAACACAAAGTTGCACTTTAACAGTGAAAGCAAGAAACAGATTATCTTGGTGAATTAATGACAGAAAAGTCCAAAGTTAGAGGAAAGGTTGCGACTCATATCCTCTACATTTTTGTTTTGCTTTCTGTCTGATTTCTAGATAAAGCTAAGCCCTCCGTATATTCAGGCACTTACAACATCTATTTATAAGTATGTCGTAGTTAACACCCTGACTTTTTGAATTCTGCTGTACATCCTTACATGCAAACAAAGGAAATATTCCTCTTAAGAACGATGATTTATTTAAAACACACTTTACCGCATATTATAACATTTACTGAATTCATATTACTGCTTAATAAGCCATTTATGTCTAACACCGGACACTAACCCTTACAAATGTAGATATCTCTAATATAACTGTCAGCATTAACTTTTCACATCTAAGTGTGCTGTGTTAATTTCGGCCACAGTAACAAACTTGTAAATACATATTTTTAAAAACAATTTTCAGTTCGCACAATTACAATAGTATTTATAAAATATTTATTGTGTTTCTCCCTTTCCTAAAGTTACAAATATACAAGTTTTTAAAAAATCTTGAAAATATCTATACAAAAATAATAATTTCTAAAACCCTTCTAACACAGAACCAGTTTAATATTTGATGATCGGTTCTGCTTACTTGAGGATTTTAGCAGTATTCGTGTTTTCGTTCTGTTATTTATGTGGATCGTATAAAGATTAATTGTTGTTTACTGAAAATTTCCAAGCTTTGAAATGTAGCATACTTAATGACTACTATACAACTCAACTCTTACAAGAAGTGTAAAGCTTTCCTCTCCTGATCTTTACTTCATTCTGCCTGTGTGCGTGCTTGGTTTCAGGTCCTAAACTGATAAGCAGTTGTCACCAGACAGGCCAGCAGCTGTGTACATATATAGTCTCACAATAAGTGGTCTTCACTTCGTAGCAGCATTGAAAACTGGGTTGAGAATTGGAGAATGTCCACCGTTGAGCAAAATACCAAGCTTAGTTGCTTGATACCATAGGCAAATTTCCTAATAAAGTGCCTAAGCTTGGTGTTTAATCAAAGATAAACATTTCCAAGTTCTGGACTCAGTTTTCAATGCCGTAACCTAGGGCTGATCCTTTGTTGAGAGGCTACAGGGGGTGCTGATAAGTCCTTAGCCCGACCTACTTCCCGATTTCGTAGGACGGAATCGATAGTGTTGTTGGAAAGAGGGGTCTGTTCGTGTGCCGAATTGCAAGTCTTTTCTTGTTACAGAGGCTGAAAGAAAGCACGTCAGGCGACGCGCGCGATTTCAACAACATCGAGACGCGAGTTGTCATGAAGTTTTTTTTTTTCCTGTAAGGCAAGACGCCGAAGGAAATTCACGCCATTCTGATAGAAACATTAGGGAAAGATGCGCCATCGTATGCCACCGTCAAAAACTGGGTGGCCGAGTTTAAACGTGGTAATTTTTCCACCTGAGCTAATCTTGGAAGACTGCTGGATTTCGGCTAAATCAATAGCTGAGCAACTGGGCATCTCACGTGAGCGGGCTGGGTCCATCATTCATGAAGATTTTGACATGCGGAAGGTCACTGCGAAGTGGGTCCCGAAATGCCTGAACGCGGATCAAAAACGTCAACGGTGCCAGTCGTCAGAGCAAATTTTGGAATTTTTTAGGCGTGATTCAAATGATTTCCTGCTGCGACTGGTGACCATGGACGAAACCTGGTTATATCGCTATGATCCGGAGACAAAGCAACAATCAGTAGAATGGCGGCATAGCGGCTCACCTGCCTGAAAAATTCCGAGTGCAAAAATCCGCTGGAAAAGTTCTCGTCT
>Ga0123357_10013263_pt1 | contig 10680 bp, 6 predicted proteins | sample TergutEmb28metaG_FD_89873 | JGI IMG/M metagenome (GOLD analysis project Ga0123357, IMG submission 89873) | Embiratermes neotenicus P4 segment gut microbial communities from Petit-Saut dam, French Guiana - Emb289 P4 | ecosystem: Host-associated > Arthropoda: Insects > Digestive system > Gut ...
AAACCCAACTGAGAACGCTCTACAAAAAAAACGGGACACCAAAGTGGGAGAAAAATACACGAGTCAGGGGGGGGGGGGCACAGTGTGGTCCAGGTGGGAAGCAAACGTCTGAACTTCACCAAAAATTTCCTTCATGTCACTTGGCAATCCACGCAGTTTATTTAATTTTACTGAACTTCAATCACAATAAATGACACACAAACAGTGATTCGGTAACGCTCGTGTCAGAACACAATTTCGTACTCCGCGTTGCCTGTTATCGGAATTTTACTTTTTTTCACAGTTTATTTCTTTTCCAAAAGAAGTGGAAGAACAGCTTATCCCGTGTATAATACGTCCGGTGCAAGACAACGCCCCTCCCGCCCATGGGTTCTGCTGGCGATGCAGACAACATGAAACAACTATGCGCTTCATGCAACACAAAATATAGTCAGAAATCCCCCCCCTTATGGATCACGTGTTCATGAGGGCGCACTAATGAGTCATTTCGTAAGCCACTTAACCCACAACCTTCATACTCTTAGGACCCACTCTATTATCTTCCAGTCTCCATCTACGGCTCCATGCCATGCCTTCCCTTCAGGTGTTAGGTCTAAACTTTTGTATGTGTTTCTTGTTTCTTGCGTGGTACATGATGACCCGTCTTGTACACGCAGACACGCTTGCCGAGGTGGTTTGGTGTCCACATCAAGGTTCACAAAGATCTGTAAATTAGTGCGCATAATGTCCACGCCTGTTGCCGAATGGGACAGACAGACGCACGCGGCTTCCTAAAATCGCCAAAATGAACACACCGCTAAACCAGCGATTATTTCCCCTCTATATTGTTGATTTGTTTGTATAATTGGAATGGACTGTGTATACTGCACCGTATGAACCGAGTCTTTCTATATAAATAAGGTTAATCTCAGACTTTAAGAAGACTGGCTCTGGGTTTTCTTACACAGGGAATTACGAGAGTCAACTGTTATGGGAGAAAATTTTTGTTGTAACCCTTCGAAGTCCAAAATCACAGCCAATGCGAAAGTATTTTACTGTCCAGCGTTTTAGGCATTCTGCCATGAAAGATGACCGATTATCTAGGAAAATTTAAATTGCATTTTCATTTCCTACATTACGGAGCACCGAGTGACTTGAGAATGATGGAGTATAATGGATATCAAAAGATGCGGCCCTAGACCGTTTTAAGGTCCAATCGAGGCATTCCGGTGGAGGGACTGATTAAAGTCAGGACAGCCGCCCTTTAGCAAAGACGAGTACCACGCCAAACATTTATTTACTTCTACGACTTCGATTTCGAATAAGGTGCTCTTTTTCGCAGCACAAAATTACGAAGAGGTCCATCCAAATGTCGGCGTAGCACTGCTATGGAACGGCAGATACAAAGTCATTCTTGGACAAGAAATACTCCCACTTCGTGTTGCAATGCGGTAAACGAAAGCAACCCCACAAGATGAGAAGAGTTAGTTGCACTGTGTGTGTCACAAATGACAATAAGTAGCTTAAATGTAAAATATTACACCATTTTTCACTGAAACCAGAGTGTCTGAGACATACAGCGGATTAAAAACTGTAAGAACTCGCGTCCAACGCTTTCGCAGACAGTCTTCGTTCATCAGACTTACAACAGGAAGATAAAATTACTTGGGCACTGTAGCCTACCAAGAATGCCTACGCTTTGTGTTTGGAATGCCTGTCGTGTACCGTGTATTTCCGCTCTTAGTGTCAGTTCTTATGAAACTTCTCGTGCACGCTGGTGCACCCGGGAAGTCCGTATCCCTTGCGAACCTGCAGGATAACCTTTCGCCCGGTCAGTCAGGAACTTCGTGAAACATGTCTCGTTCGATACGGATTCATAACTTCCAAGTTGGAAGTATACAGTTCACCATCCTCGTCACAAAAGCCACAGCAATGATTCTAACTTTCCTATACTCAACCCAGTGCACAGAGGCTGGATCTTTGAACATTACAAGCCGGCAAGGCCTACGCATCTCACAGTCTTCCTCTCAGGTGCCCTCAATCAAACTGTTCTGCGTATCTCTCTCTCTTGTGTCATCCTCTTATACGCCTATGCCTTGCCCATCTCGCAGTTCTTGGTTTCAAACAGGATACAAGAAAATCAAGCGCTAAAAAGAATATCTAGATCTGGAAGAGTGAAGTAACAGCGGAAAGAAGACGGCTACGTAATGTAGATTCACTGTTGATTGCACCGGGTAGCCGGAAGAGCAAACGCAGTATGTGCTTGCTACGGGCGGGAAGACCACGGATTCTTCAATTCGCCACCACGCTGAAATTAACTGTTGTGGCCCTCCCAGCCTCCTATTGAAGTCAGCCGGTGGTTCTTGCCCTAAGAATAAAGCGGTCGAAGTGTGAAAATACGTTAATCTATTGACAAGATAAAGAAAGGACGGAACTTTACAGTATCGACACTACTCCCACGCCGCAACGTAATGGTAGAGCACACGATGCGCTGTTCTTAATATCTCATAACGACACAACTGCTTTCATAGACCAGTCTTAATTATAACAATCACCGAGAACTGTCGCAAAAGCCACAAGCCTCAGGAGCTTTCTCAACGAAGAATGTCTACTGTTTACGTAACGTACTGTCTCCTGCTGCTGGTGACATATTTACTACTCTACTTCTACTACTACTACTACTACTACTACTACTACTACTACTATAACTGCTGCTGCTGTCTTGTCATCGTCGTCAACCGTGTTATTTTTGTTTTTCTTGGTTTCCTTTCCGTAAGTTGTTTATTCACGCTATTTCTGTTTATGAAAATGTTATTCATGCTCGTGTGAACACAACACACTTGTTCGGCCTATACGTCATCCATCATTTATTTTGCAGCATGTTTTTACACCATCAGGGGATAAATTCCCAGGCTAAAAGGTGATGTCCCCTTCGTCAATTAAGCGTCACGCCATGAGGACACGTAAGACGTGAAGGTGAACTCCACGCATTCCCAATCTCGGCAATAGCTGGGGGCGACAGTTCAGTTTCACGTCCTGGGCGTTTTACCCCGGAAAATGGAACTCGGTACCCACTGGTTGGGAGAATGGGTGGGCCCTACATCCGAATCAGACAAAGGAGAGAACAGAAAAATCTCTGGCACTGCCAGGGATCGAACTCCGATTTCCGTGTAAACGAGCCCGTATGTTCGTTACTACCAGGGCTGAGCTATCCCGACTCCAAAAGTGGACAATGAGCTCGTTAAAAGTAAAGGTAAATGTGTCTTCGTGCTAAGCACCACGTGGAAGTGCTGCTTCAAGCATCCTTAACCACGGAAATACGTTCATACCAGATCAGAACCACGCTTCGGCCACCTTTTCTCGGGAAACAGTTTTCGGCACCCACTGGAAGGGAGGTAAGTCCTTGCCACAGCCGGGAATCGAGCCCCGATCGTTCGGCCTACAGCTAACAACTGTACTGAGCCTCTCGTTTACATAAATGTCATAAGCTGTACACTAGGTGTGACAATTCAGGCGCGTTCGTTCACTGCTGAATAATTCCGTCGAAACTCTTATGAGTTGATTTCAGGCATGGGTAGTGAATTCTCTCTTCTTCACAGCATCCACACCGGCTCTGCGTTTCGCTTTACTCGAAAGCTCCTATTCCAAACATTATTCGCTTTGATCAAATTTAGCGAGTTACGCGCGGCTGAACTTGAAATGCGACGCCAGCGCGTGCAGATTTCATGTCAGCTATCCGTTGACAATGACCGACTTTAAATAAAAAATGACATGCCCCTACAAATTCATTCAGCTGTTCTGGAGTTGTTTCATGAGTACAGACGGACGGATGGAACGACTTTAAGAAATGCTCAGCAGGAATGCGTAAACACTCAAAAATGCTTCGCCACGTGCAAAGTTTTTATGTGAAAAGTTGGGCAGTTTGAATGGAGGCGCGATTGAGTTTTTTTTTTGTAAACCATTACAAAGACAAACCTTTATTTGGTGTGTTTCTTTGTTAAGAAATGGCATTGGAATGGTAACTTCTCCAAGTACGATGCAGGAACTGCAGAAAGGACGAAATGTTCTCTGTGTATTGCCTGTTCTGATGCAGCCATCATAGGCACAGTCACGTTTCAAATACTGTATTGTGATCATCGGCATATATAAACCCCCCAAAAATGCAAAGGGCTCACATCGCCTCTTATACGAGTATAATCCTAAGATATAGCAAGATGTCCTAAGGATAAGATATATCGGCGACAACAGTCTGCAGACAAAATAGAGTGCGACGAATTCCGCACCAGTCTTACATAAAAGAAATGCAAGAAGCCAGCCTGAAAACTGCCAACGCTTACCCTAGCTGCCTGACATACGTGTACATAATGGTATCCTCAGAAACGATCACATACCACTGCTTCTAATTTCTCATATGACAACAGCTGCCACAAAATGGAATCAACTACTCGTGGTGAAGCAAAAACTCAGCGGAGAAATAATATACCTACACAAACATCACAAAATACATGATATATCAAATGATCTCCTTCCTCGCACTGCGAGTTCAACATATTACACTGAGCATAACGTGTCGTTTATTAGAATGGTAAAGGTAGTTCCCTGTTCACACCACGAAGGCATATAGGAAGTCCACTCATTCTTAACCTCGGCACTAGATGGAGATGAGTGGTTAACTTCACACCGGGAATGAATCCTGGTACCCACCGATACGAGGCTGGTTGGGCCCCAGAGCCGGTCAGGATGTTTTGGAGAAAACTTTCTTGCCCCTGCCGGAATTCGAAGCCCGGAATGTCCAGCGCGTAGCCTTGTCGCTACATCAAATACTTTTCTCCGGTTCCTTTTATTACAACGAATATATTACAATCTGGATGCACAGAAGAGGTTTTTATATTAGTTATAATTATTATTATATCATAATTTCGCATTGGGTTCTGCGCTGTTAAACCTGCATATTAATAAAAAGTGTTACTTTATTACTGTTATTGTTACTGTTACGAGAATGACAGATTCTTCTGAAACGTCGGCAGAGATAACAAACTACACGGCTTCACATACCACAAGAAAGTGATCTTCACAGGCAATGCCTCGAAAAACTCTTGTAATCTCTCAACCCGAAATATTCCCACCACTCGAAATACACATGCGCCAATTATACAGAATTCACCGTGCCAAGTTAAACAGATGTCGCTGAATCGCAATGTGTTAGTCATTACATGTCTGCGGCACATTCTTTACAAAGAAAGTAAAGAGAACAATTCCAACCAAACTGCTCCCATCTACAACTCACGCATCGCTTTTTATGATTCCGCTAATAAATTAAATTTCATCCGAGAAAAAGAAAAAAAAAATGGCTTGTATGAGACACATAAATCACTAAGCACATCCACCTAACGACTCTGATGGAAACTGTAAGCACAATAAAATGTTTCTAATATAAGTTTCATATGTGAAAGGCCAGTTCTGAACAAAAGAACGAGAGCGGCTAAAATGATTCAGAACAATAAAACCGGCATACACAATAATTAGGACAGGCAAGAACTACAGCAAAATCGAAATGATGATGTAGTTGTGAAGGTTTGGAAGGAAAGAAGGCAAGCCCAACAGAAGAGGAATTCATGGTACACAGTACATGGGTCACAAAAAATTCTTTTGTAGACTACTACCAACAAGAAAGGAAAAAGCAATGTCTACACCATGTCACAATTGCATTGCTATTGCAACAGATCTTCCAGCTTAGTGGTGAAAACAATGCTAACAATATATGGCTCAAATATTATTTACCTGTCGAAGTGTAATGATGTCTGTGATGTAGGCCCACCTAATATTAGTACAACTGGGTTTATAGAAGAGAGCATAACGTTGGCCTCAATGCTTAATGGAGAACCTCACAACTTGTAATCCCCACCAAATACCGTCAGGGAGATCTGATCAAGAATGAGATGCACAGGCAGATATCACGAATGGGGGAGAGGCGCACACAGGGAAACTAAAAATAATACTAAAATAGACCTTAAATCGGTTGGGTAGGCGTGGACCGGACTGAATTTGACTCAGGATCTGAACAAGTAACGGGCTGTTGTGAGAGCAGAAAATGAACGTTTGGTTTTCACAGAATGTGGTGAATAGTAAAGGAAATATCAGCTTCTTAAGACTGACTCACCGCCACGTATTTAGTTATCCAGGTAGTCCGTCAGTCAAATTCCGACAACATACGCTGAATACCGATGTCACTCATCAAGCCGGACGGTTAACGCTGAAGCCGGAAGGTATCGGCCAAGAATCTCCACCGACTATCAACGGTGAGGCAGTCCTTTCCCAGCATTTGCGTGCAAATGTAGCTAAAGCAACTTCAAATACATGACAGCTACCACCTTCCAAATCGTTGCCAAGGAACCATTCACGATCAACACGTCACATGTTGCACTAATCAACGCCTAAAGTTTAAAAATTCGGTCGCTCCATCCACACCCCCGATAATGCTGACAAATTTTCACGTATTACTACACAATATGCTATGAGGCTTGCCCAAAAAGTTTCGTAACAAATTCCACACGTCACTGAAAATCAACACGACGTACCCGCAATTTTTTTCTGTTTCTAATTTTTATACCCCGCTTGGTACTGCACCGCCGCAGAACAATAAATTTCCTCGCGCATAGGCAGGAGTGGTACGGTAATGTCCGTTATAAGCAACGAGCTGCTATAGAATTCTTTGTGGCAGCGAAGCAATTAGTAACGAAAATTCACAAGCGGTTAAATATCTGTGCGGTGACAGTGCTGTTGGTGACACCTGTTAGTTGTTGGGCTTCACGAATTGCAGGGTCTGAGGAAGATCCAGCGGAGGTCGGTGACGCGCGTCGCTCTGCCCGGCCAACAGCAGATGAAGGGGTGATGTTGGCAGATACAATGCCACATGGTCAAGGCAGTAACTCTGAGCAGTAGATTAAAGCTCTTAAAACCTTGCAGAAGCGTTTCACGGAAGTTCGACCTCACAAAAATATTGCTGACATCCTCATTCAAAATGGCCACACACAATTTCCAAAAAACAGGATGCAATCACAGAAGTCGAAGGACAATTCTTCCACATCCACCACACAGCCAAAATCTTGCTCATTCTGATTTCTTTGGAGGCCTCAAAGATGTCATGCGTGGGAAGAGGTTTGGGAGTGATGACGAGGTTACTGAAAAAGTGCAGTAGTGACTGCGAGTACAAAATTAAAACTGGCACTGTGGGATATATGCTCGTTTCTCGCTGGCACATATCATATGAGTATGTTCAAATACTTATATAAAAATCACTAGAAATAAATGTGTTGCAAAACTTTCTGGGCAACCTTCAAACAATGAAGCCAGAGAAGTCAAGATTTTATAGCCTAAAAAGCGGGCCAGGAGACACGCAGACGACTGTTGCAACGCAAAAAAATGGCCATGGTAAGTCCTTCTAAATCAACACTGATGACGACCGTATAATGGATAAGACTTGTGCTTATCGCATTCTGAAGGTCCAGGTACGAATTTCGGCACGGGAACTTTTAGGACCTACTTTCACAAACTACTCTGTGGACAATAACGAGGGCTTGTGAGGTACGCTGAAGTCACGGTGTGCTGGATTACCTAATATCCACAAGGTAAACTATATCTTTCAAGTGCTCAGCTGTACGACAAAGCAACAAATGCATAAATCATGAATACAAAGGACGAATTATTCAGTTCTCGCGGAATTCATAGCCAAATACTTTAAACTATGAGAAGTGTTTTATGCACACAACGGAATTGCGGGAATACATTTTTTTTAAATAGAAACGTACATTAAGATACGCAGGCACCTAATTAACTTTAATTAAAATTTACATCGAGGAAAAGAAAATGAGGGTAAGAAACCAGGAATCGCAGTCACAAGATCCTATCTTTATCGGAATTTCTTTCTAGTACGGATGTTTAGGTATGTAAAGGACATGGCATCATCCACAGTTTGAATAAATGACAACAGAAAAGCTAAATGCATAACATGTGAGACAGAATACAGGGAAGGGAATACACTAAAAGACGATGTTGATCTGTGTTGCTGTACGACACTGTTTCACAAACAATTCAGAGGCTATGATGTTACGTGTAAATAGAATGCCTCGAAATAGATTACCCAGGATAATGAAACACTACTCCCCAAATGGCAGAAGGAATCATGGCAGACCTTTGAAGAGACTTCTGGATACGTGAGACCGGAATGGGTCAACGAGTGGTCCAACTCCATGACAAATATATGATGATGATATTACATACGTAAAAACCATCAGGTTCGCCAGATTTGCCGACAAGTTTAACTTAGGTACGACGTCACTGCTTTAGTACATCTCATAACGACAACAGCACCCCAGTGGGTAGGGCTGCTAATAAATGCTTATGTTCTATAAAGTGTAGGTACTGGTCACAAGCGTGCGTGTCCATTTCTGAGAGGCAGTGCGTACAACAGCTGTACATATGCGAACACAACCTAAATGGTTGACCGATTCTTGGATTATTTAACAAAGCTGTCTTAAATGCAAAATGTTACAAATCGATGCAGGTATTCCGAAGCTGATGGACATCACGCACCTCAAGGCAATATGCCAGCATGAAGGGCAAGAAAACCTGCCAGGAGAGCCTGTGGCTAGACCAACACTGTATAAGACTCTAGACGATTACCACTTAATTAATCTGCTCGGTCCAGCGGCAACAGAGATCTCCTAAAGAAATCGAATTTTTTTCAAACATCTTTACCTCTGTGGCGCAACAGCGCTCCTCGGGCCTAGGCCGCCCCATTGTTGGGGTTTTTCGAGATCACAAATATACCACATTCGGTAGGACTACTCTGGACTAGGCACCAGTCCCGTCGCAGAGACCTCTACCTAACACACAACATTCACAAGTGACAGGTATAAATGACCCTGGCGGGATATGAAACCGCAGTCTCGGCAAACGAGCGGCCGCAGACCCACGCCTTAGACTTCTCTAAACATACATGGAAGAAAGAGCGCTTGGAGCGCCTAGACATTTGTCTGAGACTTACTAGGTAAGAAGGGATCGCTAGAATATTTACCAGCAGAAACTGCAGCGAGAGATGGAAACTGTAAACCTGTTGAAATGTCAAAGGGGCAATAATACAAACACGTAACTGTATGACATCCAGGCACTTTTTGGACGTGTCGGGCATGAGACCTCAGCCGCAGAGTCCGTTGCGACAACTTCAACGACTCCCTGAAAAATGTGACTACCTCCGCAAACATTCCGAATGCCAGGGGAAATACGCTGACGAGACTCGAAAGGCCTAAGGCAAGGTCTGCCAATTTCTCACATGTTCACGGCCAATGTTGGAATACGCCCTTCATCACTGACCAATTCAAAGTGACCAACACAAAACAAGACTTCATTTCGCTAAATAAACAATATCTGGAGAACAAATTGTTGAAACGTGACTCATCAACCTTTATGGTAACAATGCCACCAGGTACTTGTACTGCAAACAATGATAATCTACCTGACCTGCCGAGCAAGCAGTGGGGATGTTTAAAAGACCGATTATCAGTATGTATTTTTTTCAAATGTACTACTCGAGTTCCTGCATAATGCAATGTCTGTTACTGTCATTTGCTAAGGTAAAAGACAACCAGGCCAACAGACAGTCAACTAAAAAGCACAACACGTACCAGTTGTTGTATATACACAATATACCTCCTGATGATGGGCTACAAATATGCCCCAAACACATAGAGGTTGACTGACGAAATAAACTGAGGATAAATAGTGCATCGAGTTGGTCTTCATTACACGGATTAAGACAAGCATTTCTTTAACCGTTTGAAACCGAATGGTAACCATGTATACCATCTCATGCAACATAAAGAAACTCAACATTTCGTCAAACAGTGTATTCAAGTGTACGATTCTCGAAGTAAACGTACATTATCTTCCTAAACAGCATTCAGTGACTGGTTCTGGTAATTGAATAAACGTTTGTACTACTGAATACAGACACTCAATTTTTTACGCAATTTTGATCGATTTCAGTCTTTAAAGGCTTACATCTGCACTGCAGAGTTAAATCTGTCCAACAAAAATCGTGTATTTCCATAAAACTGTTTTCCTTCGTGTACTGCACTTCTGCAAACAGAGCCGCATGTTCTTCTTTCGTTAAATGTAACAAAGACTTTTTGTTGTGTGTGAAGCAGCAACCGTAACAGACCGATAAGGACCAAACTCAAGTTACCTCGGTTTTCTTTAGCATCAAACGTAATCTAATTTCGGAGGTCAGCACACAGAAGAACTGGCACACAGAATACAACCTTACACAACAATTAGGGGGTTCCCCTACTCAAAATCTGTCGTCGATTTTCATAGTTATTAACGACTCTCTATGTCGAATAAAGTGGAAGCTGAAGTGGCAAGTAGGTAAGGAGCTGGCAAGATGCATTCGCACTACATCTAAAAATGCTACTTCGGTTTCTTCTGTAAAGAGGGGTAGGATAAAATGAAACACCTCAGTGAGGATGGCAGTTAACTTGTTAGAGATTCGTACAGGGTATCTCCCAAGTGTACAGAACATGTGTACGTGGGTGGATCCAAAATTTTCCGGACTGACGCTGTAAAAACCATAAAACTCACCATAAGGCCTATCGGCCGCCGTCACCCTCGAAGTAGTTCCCTCCCACATGTAGACACCGGTCC
>Ga0123357_10013264_pt1 | contig 10680 bp, 11 predicted proteins | sample TergutEmb28metaG_FD_89873 | JGI IMG/M metagenome (GOLD analysis project Ga0123357, IMG submission 89873) | Embiratermes neotenicus P4 segment gut microbial communities from Petit-Saut dam, French Guiana - Emb289 P4 | ecosystem: Host-associated > Arthropoda: Insects > Digestive system > Gut ...
CCACACACACACACACACACACACACACACACACATGCATGCACATACTAAACATCAGTGTTCCTAATAAAATATCTGCCTATGTAAGTGTCAATGTTACAGGCCCCATGTGTTTCTAATATCCCACCTCATAATCAATTTCTGGTCGATTTAGAGCCACATTGATGGTGTATGTGGAGGAGTCATGGTGTGGTCTCAGTGATGGTTGCTCATCTGGCCTATAACGCACCACAAAGTTCATAATTGCTCGTGGGGGCTGAAACACAGAATAGGACAGTAATCAAAAAACATATTCTGTTTCCTGGGCTACGTTAATGTTCCCCCCGCATCAAAGCACCATACTGGATGGACACACAGTTTCAGGTCCATTCTGGACATGGTGACAAGGAGCAAGCTATGAATTTTGGCTGTTCATTCCACAGAGTCAATTCAGTGCTATGGTGCCTGATTACAACACAAAATTTTTGATATATTTCTGTGACCAGCCAGCATTACACATCAGTTTGAACAGGTACTAACTATGTATTTTCTTTCCTCATTTGACAACTCTACAATACACTACACAATGATAACATGATTCTCTAATGATTTCTGACAACAATGGTTAAGTCATTAAGTTTGCACTGTTCCACTGTCTGAGGTACTCAGGATACAATTATGGAATTTTTTCTGCTTGTCTACTGGTGATTGGTATTTATATACTTATCAAACACAGTGGTTGGGATGGAACACTACAGTTTAGTTTACAGTTAGTTTCCTACCCTGGACCTAACACTGCACACTACTGTTAGTTTACTGTTTCCTACCCTGGACCTAACATTGAACACTACTGTTAGTTTACCATTTCCTACCCTGGAGCTAACACTGAACACTGCTGTTAGTTTACCATTTCCTACCCTGGACCTAACATTGAACACCCACACACATTATGATATATACTCTGCACTCTTGCCAAAAAGTATGGTAGTGAAGGTTGCTGCAACAATGTGCAAGTATTGCAGTAGAGTTATGGAATGTGATTTGAATCCTCATTCTCAATCCTTATATTTTTACTTGCAAGAATCAGCTTTAACTTCTTAATCTGAGTATTATTCCAACTTCAGAGGTTTAGCTCCAGTGATATTCACAGGGAAAGCAACCATTTTCTGGGTGAATAAGGTATACTTCTGCCTGTTAACATTAATAAAAGAAACAACAATACTAAGGAATCTGACAGGATACAGACACTCAATCATGTGAAGACAGTTGTGCAGCCAAAATATTATGCACATCAAATAACATATCAGATAATGGACAATGTCCAACTTAATGCTGGCAAAATAATGACAGAATAGAATGATGGTGCTTTGTATGTAACATAAAATTAGCAAGATCAAGTAAAAAACCCTGGGGTAAACATAAGGTCAGTTTTATTTTGCGTATGTACATCAGAAGCCATGCACCTGCTGCTAACACCTCTCAAGCACATGTAAACTATGAAACACATCATGAAATGTACAGTTTGCATGGCAACAACAAGTGTAATATCTCCTTGGGCAACTGCCAGCATCAACTCATAGCAGAATTTGAATATTTGGTGACCAACTGTACTAACCCAGAACATCTTCCCCTGATGGGGTCACCCAAATATTGAACTTCTGCTCTGAAATGACTGGCATTTCATTTGAGATTCTAAAGGACTTAAGAGTCTGCAACTGAAATCATGTAGCAATGAGATACACCATTGTACATACACAGGAGACTGTGCCACAGTAGGCCATAGTCTTATCTTACCACTAAAACACTGAAAAAAGCAGGCCCATGAGATCACCATGCTGTGTGTGTGTGTGTGTGTGTGTTGTGTGTGTGTGCGCGCGCGCGCGCATGCGCCCACGCACCTTCAGCAACTTACTTGAAGGTTCTGAAGTAGCGTGCAGTAACAAATACTGGCGAAATACACAGCTTTTGTTAAAGTAATACTTCTGTAGAGTATACAGGTATAAGGTGGCAGCTAAGCAAAATTCTCCTCTGCATTTTGGTTTGATGGCAAAAATTGACATCAATGGGTATATGATATTTGGCATTGACACAGAACATAAACATACCCACACCATAATATATGACATACTGTTTGTAAATCAACAATCATGAACACAGTTATATGACAATATGAGGCTTTGTCTGACAAACTGAACACAAGATCCTAGGCCTCCGAAATGTCATACAAGAGTTACCCAGAAAATGGACAATGTTCAAAGAAAAACAATATCATACCTTCAGAACCACAATTAATAACAGGTACCTGGATATGTCTTATGAAACAAATATCAAACATGCTGCCCCAAAGCACATGTACAGCATCCCACCCTCCAATCACCAATGCTGCAACATTAAACTGTTTCTTACGCTGACATAACCAGTAAACACTTGCTGTTGCAGTGGTCCCACAAATTCCTCCAGAATATAGTCCCAATGGTCCTTGAGTCCCACTTGTTTCATGTGGATGTCCCGTGTTGGCACTGCTTCATAGCCCCCCTCGATACGGTTGTCCTAGCAGGCAAGCCCCGGAAATTAGTCTTAAACTTAAATAGACTCTGGGAACCTCTATCTTGTGCCCATAGTACAGTCAGTCAGCTTCCAAAGTAAGTTGTTTTGTAGCAGATCTAAAGCACATTTGTGATATAGACAAGCACCAGGTCAGAACTGAGGAATTGAGGTGACTTTAGAAAACAGATGGATTGACAACTGGAGGCTGCAGAATCACTGTAATCTGACAGTAAGAGTGACAAGGTATATTTCATTTTGGAAGAAATATATTCATGTTCACTCACTATTCAAAAGTTTTCATTCCCTGTGTAATATAATGTACATTTACTCCGGCTACAAATCTGCTGTTGACAAAGACACTCAACATTACTCCATATACAATTTTCCATCATGAATGAACTTCTTATACAATGAGTCATTTTTGATAAATATGATAAAGATGAAATCTTTCTCTTCCAACTGTGTGTCTGAAAGTATAAAGACTAAAACATACAGAAATATAATTTTGCCCATTGTTCCATATGTGTGTGAAACTTGGTCTCTCACATTAAGGGAAAAACATAGGCTGAGCAAGAATAGAGTGTTAAGGAAGGTGTTCAGGCCTAAGAGTGATGAGGAAACAGGGCAGTCAAGAAGCCTATATAATGAGGGGCTTTCTGATCTGTACTCCTCCCCATTATTCTTAATGTGATCAAATCAAGAAAAATGAGATAGACAGGCCATGTAGCACTTGTTGGGAGAGGAGAGGTGCATACGGGATTTTGGTAGGGAGACCTGAGGGAAGGTGACCACTTGGAAGACCCAGGCATTGATGGGAGGGTAATATTAAAATGGATCTTATAGAGGTGGTGGGATGGGGGGGCATGGGCAGGATTGATCTGGCTCAGGATGATGATGGGCTCTTGTGAATGTGGTAATGAACCTTTGGAGATCATAAAAGGTTGGGAATTTCTTGACTAGCTATGGACCTGTTAGGTACTCAAGAAGAATTTTGCTCCATGGAATTCATTAGTTTGTTAGTTACTTAACTCTGAAACAGGTGAACTTGTGAGTTATATGTAATGTTACAAATGATAGCCCTTACAGACAAAAATAAATCTGACCTGACTGGCACTTAGTGCAGACCTCCGATACAGAGTTTCATCACAGTTCACTAAAAGTTTACAAGCAGATGGGCAGTCCCTGCTTCCCTCAGGAATTTTTGAACACAAGTTCACATGAAGATACGGTGCCCTGTCAGACTAGGCATTGGGTTCAGACTGTGCTTGTGGGGCAAGATAGAGTTCCCTGACAGACAAGCACATACATCATGGAAGTATCCGGTGAATACATGTTCCTGTAGTGGGCGTATGTACAGACGCAACACCTCCAACCAGTGAGACTCCAATCCAACCTGCTTCATGTGGATGTCACGTGTCGGCACATTCTCATAGCCTCCATCCAGCCGTAGGTCCTGTGAACATCAGCTACAGTCCTAACTCTACAGTGGTTATGGATTCTAAGACAATCAAACAGGACGAAACGCATCCCACTGTTTTGCTGCAGCAACACATACTCAAGAGCTGAAGCAGCAGCAAATCTAAAATCGTATTCTGTTTTTAAAATCAATCAATATAAACTAAATTCTACTATACAAGAGTTGAAACTTATTCAGATGGTTAAGCATTCCTGTTTGTACAGAACCAGATGGTTCAGTACTACATTCATGCTATCATGTTTTGCCTTCCTCCATTCACTCACTCATGATTCTGCTAAGAAACATTTTCATATTATCCTCACACCCTACTATTTTGCAGCTACAGTACTTCTCATTTCCCTTATTCAAGCAAAATGTTCTGCCTGTCTAAGACTCACTTATTTCATTACTTTAACAGTATGTGGTGAACAGTGCAGCTGTTGGAATAAACAATATTTACCTTTCTACCACTAACACTGCTCACCTTGTTTGTGCCATCTGACCATTGCCCATATGCCTCCATGATTTCAATGAACTCCTTGCAGAACCTAGGCTTCATCAAAGGAAACCAGTACACATCTGGACAAGGCTGCCAACATACAGAATCTATAGAGTAATTCTTAATAACATACAATAAATACAGGATCATATCAACAAAACTTTCATAGCAAAATATGAGAATGGAAGTATTAAGCTGTTCTACTACAGATGTACCACTGTGTAGTTTATATATGATGGACATTTTGCTGTTTTGCCTTTACATCAAGCAGCTTGTGGACTTTTTCTATCCAAACTGACAGAATGAAATTCACCAATTATGTGACTTCCATTATCACCCAATCTCACTCCTGATGACATATGCCTGAGGGGCTGACTGAAAAGCATAATTAACTTAAACACAGTTAACATACAGGGCAAGATCTGGCATGTAACTGAATCAGCTACAACAATATGACATACACCTGGAATTTTTCAGGATACCAGGAATTCTTGCCATCACAAGGCTCAGTTACGCATTCAGACTAAAAAACAATACTATTCAGTAATGCTTGTGAATATTTTGTCAATATTAAGATGCTTTTATGTTGAATTCTGATAAATCTAATAAATGAATGTGCTCCCACAACAGTGTAACGTGTCCCCATTCCAGCAAAACCACAACTGCCTACGAACAGCAAGGACTGTGTGGATGCTGCCACCAAGTGCAGCTGCAGTGACTCAGCACAATCACAGACACCAACTGCAGTGAGACCAAACTGTAATGTCACCAAAGGTTCTAACCTAAAGCAGTAGTCACAGGTACCAATCTGCAGTGTGAATGTGTTGCTGTTACTAGTTGAAAATATCACTGCCCTGTGGTTGAAACACTGCTGTCATCATGGCATTGCTGCCATCAAAATCTTTTATCATCATCTTTAGTGATGATAGGGACTTACACATTTAGGTCATTCTCATTCTCTTGTCCTAATCCATAGGATTGTGTATTTCTCTCCTCTTTAGCACTACAGCCCTTTAGGTTTGACCTTGGTTTGCCTCATGACAAATGCCCATTCTGTTCTGCCCAAAGTTCTTGTTCTCCACCTGTTCACAACCATACTCCTCAAGTCCAACTGAACATTATCCATTCACCTTAATCTAGGAATTCTTTTTTTTTTCCTGGTTTGCTTTCCAGTAACTTCTTTACTGTCCTTCCACCAACCATTCTTACAACATACCAAAGCAATTCAAATCTATGGTTACATTTGGAGGTGTAAATTTATTATAAATTTCTTGATTCATCAATTTTATATGATACATGACCCATGAATTTATTGCTGTATAAAATTCTTTATTCACTTTTATTCTCCAATAACAATTTTCATATGTTGGTCCATATATTTTCCTCAGTATTCTCCTGTCCCATGTCAGTCAGACTCCTTCCATTTTATTCATTACAGTCCATGATCCAGCACAATAGGTCACAGGCATTCAGTCTAGGAATAGGGCAGCCAAACAGTCCTGCCTTCAGATTCATGGATTCATTTCTCTGGGGAGGGTGTCACTACAATGGTAATCTGTAGTACTTACACATAGGATTTGTATGACCCTGTAGTTTGTAGGCTGCAATGAGCAAAAAGCATGACAATGCTGTTCATGCATGTAATAATGTGGAGCATTCCTACTGTCAAACTGCAAAATGTACATATCTTTCATCAAAATTACTGCTAATTTATTTAGCAATGTAACTATACAAAATAATTATCTAAGTAAATAAATGTCTACCTTCAGTACATAATATACTTCCAAACTCCTTAAAATGCACCTTAAATTTGTATGAAATTGTCTGAACTGTATGTGTCATGTTTGATATCTTGCCTTGTAAATTGTCTCATAAAAGTGCAACCTTAATTTATATTTATAAATAATGGAACACTGTTGTATCAAAATGCACTGCATAAAATAAGGCAATCACTTCTCAATACATATTCTCATCATAATTCTTCTGGTATTTAGATAACTACTCAATAAATTTCTTACCAATTTTATTTCAATTTTGGTTTCTCATTAGCCATTGCCTATCTGGACGCAAGATGAACCAAATATTCACTTTCAGATTTGTAATGGTGGTGCCAAAATGGAGGGCAAATCAAAACGATAATCACATTACTTAGTATCAAATGCTGAATCAGCTCCAGTGATGATGGCAATAACACTACCAAGGTGCCTACTACATACTACATACTACAATGTACTGAGAAGTTAATCATGTCCATTGCTTATACAGTGCAACCTAAGGTATTCCATGAATATTTTATAAGCATCTACTGCAATATACTGATTGATTCATTTGGTTTCCTAACAAAAATTTATCTCTGTAAGCACAGCTGAGATATTAACCAGTACCTGTGCAATGGTTTTATTGGGGTCAAAAATCTTGGTATAGTTGTCATGCATGTACCGCTGCTCCCAGTCCCAGCGATTATCAAAGATCTGGTAGATTTCACTGTTTGTACGACTTGTGTCAAAGGTGTCTGCATTCACCAGGTGACCAAAGTCCACACGATTTGTGACATACATAAAGACATCCTGCAATATACAATCCACTGAGCAAGACATTCAGTTATTATAAAAGCAGACATACATCACCATCATCACAAACTACTGGCCCTTGTATTTAGCAAGCTCAGTCCATTCCATATCATCAGAACATATGTTTAAAATCTATTTTAGTATTATCCTCCTAACTGTGCCTACTCTGAAGCAGTATCTTTAATTTAAGTTTTAAAATAAAACTTTATATGCATTTCTTGCTTTTCCCTATATGTGCTACTTGTCTGTTCTCTCCCATGACTCTTATTTTAGCTGTCCTGTCAATATCTGTTTAACAATACAAATCAGGAAGCTCTTCATTGTGAAAATTTCTCCATCTTCATACCATTTTCTCTCCCTTACATTCACATATTGCCATCCGCATCCTGTTCTCCCAGACAATCTCAGTCTGTGTTCTTCAAATAGAGTGAAAGACCTATTTACCCATATGCATATAGACTTTCTTGTGTATACAATTCTCAGTTTTCAGAATGCAGCAGTTAGTGTATCATGCACTGTAATGACACAAAGTTAAATTGTCCATACTGACCTTTTCCCTCATGTTGGTGCAAAATGCCATGTCAGCATCCAGATCATTGTAGACATATGACGGCTTTGTCTCGGGCTGTCTGATGAGTGTCCCATTTATCAGGTAGCAACCAGTGACATAAGGCACATTCCACAAACCTCTGAACACAAATCACAACTCATGGAGGACACCACAGTCAATACATGACATCGTCAGATACAGACAGTTATCTGACTGAACACAACATGTAAATCCAAAATGGAAAGCACTTGTTTGTCTATGTGGGTCATTTCAGAAGCTTTGTGTAAATTGGCAGCACCATGCATTGCTTCATATGACGTGTGTGGCGGTAGTGGCACTGCTGCTTCTGTCACAAAGGTGCACTGTCTTTGTGATGTCTATTGCTGTTTAGCTATGAATCAGGAAGGACTACAAGGAAGTTTCTTGCAGAGGGACATGAGAACATTAATAAAATTTCGTGTTTTGTCTGGTAAAAGTGCTCTAGAGTGTTATAAGTCATTAAAAGACAGTTTAGGGACACATGTTCTTTCATATGAAGCTGTTTGCCAATGGGTGAGTGCCATTTAAGCATGGCTGGGAAGAGAAAGACAGTGCCCTTGCAGTGGAGACTCAACATTAGCAACAGATTAATGTCACGTGGAACAAGTGAAATCTGTCCTTGAACATACCCGCAGTATTTCATGCACGGCAGTTGCTACAGAAGTTGGAATCTCTCCAGAAAGTGTACAGTATCCTCACCAACAGCTTATGAAAACAAAAAGTATGTGCAAAGTGGATTTCACACGTGCTCAACAATCACCAAAGAGCCATGCGTGTTCTTGCCACCATCCGTCTGCAGTGTTGGAGAAATGCAGGCAATGCATTCCTTGTAATGGCTGAAGAGTAATAGATGCATTCATTTGATACTAAGCTGAAACGACAGAGTGCTGAATGGCATGCTCAAAAGTCACCAAGAAAGAAAATTGCACAGCACAGTCAGGGTGCACTGAAAGTCCTGCACATTATGTTCTTCAGCTGAAATGGACTTGTGCTTGACCATCCCATGCCACCTGGTACGACAGTCAATGGCCAATATTACTGTGCACTCTTGCAGGATAAGCTGAGGCTGGCTCTACCCATAAACAACTACTACTGCTTAAGCATGGTGTAATTTTCTTCCAGGACAATGCAAAACTTCTTTGCCATCATGATGTGCAAAATCTGATAAACGTTGGGGTGGGGGTGCTAGCACATCCTCCCTATTCTCCAGATCTTGCCCCATGTGATTACTGGTTGTCTGTATGTGTGAAAGAACATCACCTGAGCAATAATAAATACATAGCTGCAACTGATCATTCACCACACAGATGGGAAAAGTGTGTGGACAGTGCTGGTGATTACACTGAGTTGAGGACATACGTGTAAACATTCAGGAATATCTGTAGTGCTTTTATCTTGTATTTTGTTATTACAATAAAATAATACACAAAACTTCTGAAATGACCTAAGTACTTGTCTGATTCTTCAACTTCACATTCAACATACCATTGTTACTAAAATTTAAATATCCTACAACAGTATTTCTGAAAAAGACTTTGATTATGATTTACACTGACCACCATTCTGATTAAGTATTTGCACTGTGCATGATTGCAGGCTTCTGCCTTGGTGTAAATGAGAGCTTTGCTCGTCTGTGATATTACGCAGCGTAGATTTGTAGTTAGTTACCAACGTTGTGGGACAACCTGGACTGCTTGACCCTTGAAGACGAGTCTCACAGATTGTCCCAAAACACCGGTAACTAACTACCAATCTGTGCTGTGTAATATCCAAGAAGAGCAAAGATCTGAGAAGTATTCAGACTGTTATGAATCTTTAGGTTTGTGACAAATGACAAACATAAATCACTTTAGATCTCTGCATACCACACACATAAATTTATAAGGCAAAATACCCCTGTGATACCACAAAGACATATGTTGGAATGGAGTTATAGCTCCATGCACTCTTAACCTTGGCACCCAATAAAGGTGAGTGACAAGCTTTATATCACAGCTGCTTTACTCCTGGAACAAGAGACACTGGGTCTCACTCGAGAAGATGCCCGGTGGGCCCCAGAGCCAGTCTGGACATTGAGAAGAAGAAAAATGTCTGCCCTTCCTGGGAATTGAACCCCAATTCTATGCCTGCTCTGAACAACATGAGAAGAAAGATAACAATATAAAGTGTCAGTTATCTTGGAAATATATAGCAAAAGAGGAGGAGGAGACTTGAACATAAGATGCCAACGAGATTAAACAAACATCAAATAAAGCATGCTTTCACTGACACAAATATGCCACACAGATTAAAACACTTATAAAAGGACTAAATAAAAAATATGCCCTACCTTCTCTGTGAAAGTAAAAAGAAATAATAGGGGTCCTTAGCAATCAAAACAACAAATCAAAATTCCCCATGGCATCTGTGTCTGAATATGACATGTTACCACACTACAATTTTTCTATCAAACACCCTAGCATGGAGTGTGACTGACACTCCCTCCACTACTGTGCAGTCTCAGAAACTCAGTATTACACGTGACAATCAGCTTCCTTGAAGAAGAGGGCTACTGAAACCATGATTACCAGTGAGATCAAAATATGATCAGCTAGGAAGTAAAACCACAGGACAAGGATATGTTCATCATCATCTCCATACCTTCTAGTATAGGACCTCACTGAGACTTGTCAGGGACAGTACAAAACAGAATCCTTCCATGGTTTCATGGGTCTTCATAAACTTCTTTTTAACAGTTGAAGAATAAAAGACTAACTTGATGTCACTTGCTATTTTATTTCACTTCTTATATGCTCAACATGTTTCGAACATTAATATATCCATCATCAGGAGCTTAAGACTATTCTGTTGAATTACCACATTTGTCGTGTTGCTCTTGGTTCGATGTGTGTTGGAGTTTCGGTGTGGTTGGGTTGGAGTGGTATCCGTGTTGCAGGCTGAAGCACAACTGCAACATGGATACCACTCCAACCCAACCACACCGAAACTCCAACACACATCGAACCAAGAACAATACGACCAATGTGGTAATTCAACAGAA
>Ga0123357_10013266_pt1 | contig 10679 bp, 5 predicted proteins | sample TergutEmb28metaG_FD_89873 | JGI IMG/M metagenome (GOLD analysis project Ga0123357, IMG submission 89873) | Embiratermes neotenicus P4 segment gut microbial communities from Petit-Saut dam, French Guiana - Emb289 P4 | ecosystem: Host-associated > Arthropoda: Insects > Digestive system > Gut ...
AAAATTTTTTTTTTTTATTAATTTAAAAACTCCCTTTTTCGCCCCCTCCCCCCCCCCCTCTGTTTTTTTAAAACTTTTTTCTCCCCCCCCCCCCCCCCCCAACATTGGAGCATATGATACCACACCTGCAATCACAGTTTCCTCCTAACCCTACACCTACCCAACCGGAAAGATCCACACCAGCTACCTACAAATTCATTGTCGCAATAGACATCCCACCAAACTTAGCTCAACAAAAGCACGTACAATAATGATGAGATCTCAACATCACCACGCGGTTTAGGCATATTATATAAAACTCTTTTAGCAAGAAAGTTGTCTAAACCTGAAGATGGCCGCTATAGGCCGAAACATGTAGTTTTTCCATTGCTAATTAAACACCATCATTTAGCCATATATTTATAGCTGTGTTTTTGACTGAATTTACCTCATCTTATACTCCTCATACATGTTTCGGCACTCCATGGGTGCTGTCCTCAGGAGCCTTCTAGTTAAAGTAGTGCTTTCGAAATGATCTGTAGTATGCAGCAGTCACACACACACACACACACACACACACATACATACATACATACACACACACACACACACACATTAAAATTTCAATTCAACGCAGTAGAAACCACTCATAAAATTTTAAATGTTAAAACAATAGCGGAGATATTTCGTCGAGATCCATGGTTTAATATTATCCCATCTAAGCCTAGGTCTTCCAAGTTGCCCCTTTCCTTCAGACCCCCCCACCAAAACTCCGTATATACCGGCGCTCTCCATACGTGCTACATGTCCCGCCTATCTCGTCCCTGATTTTATCACTCAAATAGTATTTGATGGGGAGTACAGATCACGAAGCTCGTCATTATGCAGTCTTTTCTACTCCCCTGTCACCTCATCACTCTTAGGCCCAAATATTTTCCTCAGAACTCTGTTCTCAAATACTCTCTGCCTATGAACGAAAAACAGTCGAATAAAAAAAGAAATCCGGCAAATGTGTCCGCGGTGTTATTAAATTGTTATTAAACATATATACGTATTTTCTTTCCGCTCTGTGCTCATCAAACGTTTCGAATATAAGCGGGGGTTCTAATACCATTTACCATAAGGGTTAATTGTGTTTAATTACGCTACTGCATGCCACTTCCAGTTTGCGCCGTTTTTCAAATCGTACCGCCCGTGAACTGCTTATCGCTAGGCATCTTTCCATTGGTAACGACCATTAGGTAATAGGGTTTCTTAATGTTATATCAGGTTGTACATATATTAGCCACTGGGCTTCGGAAGGTTGAAGAATGTTTCACTACGTATAACGAACGTCGCCACGTAACAGAAGGCTGGCCAGTTCCTTCCATGTTTTGCGAATTCTGATGATGATGCAGATGTCATGAACAGTAAAGCACACATGTAGTGGTGTGGGGCAAAGCATTCGAGTAACGGAGAACCACCACAATATTGTTTGACACCTGTTTTATGGCTGAGAGTGCTGGATGATGTGAAAAACCTCCATATTATGGACGCGCCGACTAGGTGGCAGCACTTGCAAGGACGATTTATCTACATGAATCGCAGGGCGTCTCTCCTCTCCTCGCAGCCCGTTCGTTGTCTGACGGCCGCTGTGGTTTCAGCCTGCCCGTACCGAGGACAAGGCACGAGGCATGGACCGGGAGGAGTGAGTTGACACGAGAGCGAGTTTAGCCGGTCGCTGGAAGATGGTACCTTCTCCACAGCAACTTTCAGTTCTGCTGTTAAAGCCGATAGCGACCGTAGCGATCATGTTATGGGAGTGGCTGGTCGTTGCTGTGGGTTGTGTACGTAAGTTGCGGACAGCAGCTGCGGAAGCTGACAGCCGAAACGGGTGGACTCCAAATTTAGGATTTGGTAGAGTGACTTACAACCGTGTCTGTAAACAAACTGATGCGAAGTTCCGGAAAGGGCCGCGGACTTCTGCTGAATCTTTGGCATGACCAAAGGAATGAACGGGATTTTGTAAGCACGTATCATAAGCTGAAACAGGAGCCTTTGGCAAAGTGAGTTGCATGTGACATGCCGACATCCGTGCTCGTCAAATTACCTACAAGACAAGAAACTGTTAGTGTTTAGAGTACGACGAATTCCCGCTTGGTGATAGAGAATCATTAAATCCACGTGCAACAATTCGTTATTAGTCATCATCATCATCTTTTTCCTCCATGGATTAGGTCGTTCGACCTGTTCCGGCATCGACGCATTGCCATTGTTTCCAGGGGAGTCCACGGTCTCTTCTGCCTCGAGGTTTGTAGTTGAGGGCGTGTTTCGGGAGTCTGGTGTTGTCAGTTCTTTCAAGGTGGTTGATCCAATTTTGTTTGTATTTGAGTTTCACATCTTGTATTCCAGATATATCTTATTCTTTCCTTATGACTTCGCTTCTTATTTTATCCAGTCTTGTGTGTCCCGCAACACTTTTTAGAAAGCGCGTCTCTGCAGCTTCTAGGCGAGTCATGTCTCTCTTCGTGGTTACCCATGTTTCGCTGCCATAGAGTAGTGATGGTCTAGCTACAACATTATAAAATTTAATTTGGGTATCTGTACGGGTTTTCTTTAAGTGCTTTCTGATATTGCCACATTTTCCTTCGACTCTTTATTTTTTGTCAAAGTCTGGTTCACCGTCTAAACTCTTCATTATTAGTTTATAGTTAAATTAGCTGGAAGTTAAAACTTTATTTTTCTGTAGCACAACAGCGCCGATCGTGAATAGGCTGCCTCTTTGAGGTTTCTACACCACACACAATTAGACACACACACCCGGAAGGACACCTCGAAATGAGTGATCAGCCGGTCGCAGAGGCCGCTACCTACACAACACACACAAAACAGACGAACACCCATGCCTTCAGCGGGGCTCGAACCCACGATCCCAGAAATCAGACCGCTTCAGACCGCACGGGCAACGGGATCGGCTGTTAAAATTACTCGGCCTGCTAAATGAATATGTGATCAGTATCTAGCTCTCACCTTTCGCTATTATTGCACACATTAAAATGTAATTAAGTCCATAAACCTGTAATTTTAATAAAGCCTTTTCTTCAAATCGTATCATAAGACTTCTGCTGTACTGACCTCCTGTTGAAATAGTTACTGAATCATTTGTCGTCTTATAGAGTGATTTCTGCCGATGAGGTACACCAAGACGCGCTGAAAGTGTACCGCCGTGGGGTGAGGGATGCAGTGAATAGGTATCCTTGTCCAAACACATTAAACTATCTGTGCGCCTCTTTTCTCTGTTGTAAGTGTATATTGAGGTGCGTCAAATGGCGTGATAGCGGTTATCGTGGTTCCGTGACGAGTAATTATTGTCTTCTGGGATGTGACGCCGTGTTGCCTGATAGAACATCGCTTATTCCATGATATACAGCCAACCCCTTGCTGGCGTTTAACTTGGACGTTCGGCTCCTTCACCTCCATTTCCTACGCTGCCAAGCGAAGAGCCCGCATTCCGTGTTTTTCACCTTTACCTGTATACTAGTTCACAAGTTCGCACGTTGCCATGTTTGTATCATTGGTGATAGGAAATTGTAATTTACAACAGTGTGGTCACCTGTAATCACAGGAAATTATAATTTACAACAGTGTGGTCACCTATAATCACAGGAAATTGTATTTTACAACAATGTGGTCACCTGTAATCACAGGAAATTGTAATTTACAACAGTGTGGTCACCTGTAATCACAGGAAATTGTAATTTACAACATTGTGGTCACCTTTAATCACAAGTTTCATTAAAGTGTACCAGGCGGTTTAAAATCCAGGCAAACAAACCGTCGAACAGTGACGTATGCTTGTTTTGCCTTGTAAGGTAGATAAAATAGTAGAAAACATAAATTAACTAATTACGATTTTAAAATGTGAATTTAATAACAGAAGAGCATCTTGTCTTAGAGGGCCGCGTCTTAGCTCATGCTGTTACTCACCGCCTTCTCAACGCCGATGGTCGGTTTAGCTCCCACGGTAGTCTATATGCAATTTTTGGTGGACAGGGCCCAGTTCATCTTTGTGCTATTCGATTTTCCCCCTGTCAGTTATCGTTCCGTCAGTCTTGCATATTTGTTCATCTGTGGTCTGGTGTATGCACAAAGCGCCGATTAGAGGCCACAGTTTCACTCCTTCCCTGGAACGAATTAATTGTGTCGGGGGAAAAAAAAGCTATCCCATTACAGGCTTGGACAGGCCCCTGGGGCTCCAGGAGGTTGTGGCTCCCAGAATTTCTAGACAGTCAGCACATGATTCTAAGAAAAAGTCGTACTTTGAATTCGTTTCGCTCGGTGAAGTTTGCACCGACCTTTGTTCTGTGCCACATCGTTTCGTATAGTTTTCCGTTGTTTGCCATATATATTTTTCGTTGTTTACCTTAGTCCCTCCACGGAATTGCTGTGGTTGTGTCCTGCAGTAGCCGGTTGGAGTTGCCGCGCAGTCTGAGGCGTGGTTCTGCTGCCGCTTTTGCTGGGATTGTGAGTTCGAATCCCGCGGGGGGTACGGGTGTTTGTCTATTATGAGTGTTGTGTGTTGTGCAGTAGAGGTCTCAGCGACGGGCTGATCACTTGTCCAAAGGAGTCGTACCGAGTGTGATGTGTCTGAGTGTGTTCGCGAAGCCCCGTAAGGGGAGGCCATGACTCGGAATCGGGTCGAATTACCACACGAAAAGAAAAGTCTTAAGTAGGTCAGTAACCATTCCTTTCACATCTCTTCCGCTTTGTTATTCGACATTTTCTTCATTTAACGCTCTATTATGACCCACGCAGTGAAAATGCTTTAGTAATTTGCTCATATTCAGGATTTTACTCCATTATGGCCTTTGAAATTGTAACATATTAATATCATTGTGCATTATATTGTGAACTTTCTCGTTTGAAACAGCTAGCCGGTGTGTTTACGAACGTTCTGGTGGGTGTTTGTATAAGGGCGGTATGGCGGGCGGTCTTGCGTTTGCAGCGATTACGGTAGTAGGTTCCGGGTGGGGAAGGTTGTCAGCCCTGCGTAATAAATTCCACACTAATTCATTAATGTGCTGACATCCAAGTTGGTTATCAGTTGGACAGCTTTGTTTTGTTAGCTTCACCCGACGATTCAAAGGGTCTGCTTAAACGCTGTAATGTAGGGTACTTCCTTAATGAAGGTATCCTATATGAAGTTTACGGAAATTAATTGGTCTGCCTCCATATATAATTACAGATCTTCATCAGTTTCACGGCTGGTCTCAGCCTTTCCGGATTCCTTCCAATTTTAAATATGATGTCCCTTTTGTCCTGCGACCTACACTGATACGTCTGCCTCCATTAATTCAGCATTCGGGTCCGTTGAAAGCATTATACAGAATTTTAGTAATTTTGTTTTGGCGCTTGCTAGTAGTATTTATTGCGTAGTTTCGCAAGTAATGCACGTACAGATGCATTATTATTAACATTTAATTTCTTAAAAACGAAATTTGACATTAGTTATATTTAAAGATTCATTTCTTACCGCTCAGCAAACACTTCGTCACGGTTTTAGAAACCAGTGAATTACTGCAACGTAGGGATATAATCGCTTCTTGGGTTAGGTCCATAAAAATGGCATAAATGCGTGGTATGTGAGAACGGAGTGGAATGGAATGGAATGGACTTTTGAAGGAGGAAGTGGTATCAGGTTAGAAAAAATTACACAGTGAGGAGCTTCTTAGGTTACGTACGTCAACAGATACTGATATGGCAATCAGATAAAGGAGTGCGAGGAAGGTTGGGCATGTATCAAACATCGATAGTTGAGAAATATATTAAATTTTGGTTGGAAGACCTAAAGGGAGATAATCGCTTGAGAAAAGTGTACGTAGTTGGAGAACGTATTAAAATGGGTCATAAAAGGAAATGCGGGCCGAATTGTACTTACTTGTGATCGAGTCCAGTGGTGGCTGTTGGAAAAAAGTAACGAATATTCGGGCTGCACAAGAAGTCTGAAATTTCGTTACCAAGTGCGTGAGCATCAGCTTCTCAAGAACTAGTTTTCACCTTTTGTTGATTGTGGAAGAGGTGTGTTATTTTCTTTCTGCGCTATAGGTCATTTGTTAATTTTTGGCCGATTACATTTTCAAGCGTAAGGGTAGGCGCAAGTCACTTGTGCAACTATAGTGGTAGCGGATTGGAAGACGAAACAAAAACACCCTGCCCTTGGCACCTCACATGTAGATTGGGCCCGTCTGCTAGCCCTGACTTGGTCTTCATGGGCCAAAAACTAACAAGTGACCAATACATAGTTATAAGCCTTGAAGCTTTCAGGCGACAGAATTGAATGAAGTTTTCTCGGGCAGACAGCCGCGTCAAGATATGAGGGTTTTCCGACGTATCGGGAAATAACTCTGTCCCCATTTTCAGTCATCAGTTTTGGTTCTACCAAACCGCCATCACACCCTGAAGATGGGGACAGGGTTCCCGAAACGTCGGAAGACCTTCACATCCTCACGCATCTGTCTGTCCCAGAAAATTGTATTTTCTACATAGTAACTTGCCGGTCCCAGTGGCCGCGCGGTCTAAGGCGTAGGTCTGCGGCCGCTCGCCTGCTGAGTCTGTGGGTTCGAATCCCACCGGGGGCATGTTCGTTTGTTTGTTGTGAGTGTTGTGTGTGTTGTCAGGTAGAGGTCTGTGCGACGAACTGATCACTCATCCAGAGGAGTCCTACCGACTTTGGTGCGTCGTTGTGTGTGATCTAGAAACCTCGTGAATGAGGAGACCATGGGCCACTGGGGCTGTCGCGCCAAAAACAAACAAACATAGTAACTTGACTCGCTGGCGTAGGTAGTAACTGGTAACCTTTAGTAAAGTATTGTACGTGTCTTGATACAGAACATTAGGCTTGTCTAGGAATTTCAACAATGCGGTGCATAACGAGAGCGTTCAAGTAAATGTGTATCTCGTCCTTATTGTGCAGCTCATTAGCAGCTGTGCCTCCGCATTCTTCAGATGATTACAATATTAAGGCCAATTGTTCTGGTTAGCAGGCACCTATAGGCCTAATTCATACGAGAGCTGCATCTGAGTGATGTGACAAGACTAAATTCACTTGATTTTCTGTGATTGAAATGCCTATACAAAATTAAACGTAGTTCACTTATTTCAAATTTTTCGTAATTTTTGCGTATGTTTATTTACTTTTCATAAAGTGAACTGTCAGTATCGTCACGGCTATAAATGTAAGTACGGTAGAACCCCACTTATCCTGATTAATTGGGGCGGTTAGCCATCGGGATATGCAGAAATTCCGGATAAGTGGATTTGTCTTTGAAAATAGGCTACATTGGGAATTTGAAGTTCGGCTGTTATTATGTACAATATGTACCCGCGTCAAAATCTTTCGACCGCACCTGATTTGAAGTTCTACTTGTAGAAGCCACAACACTGTACTGTACTTGGTCCGATAACTGGTAATTTCAAGGCAAGTTAGTTTTGTAGAATTCTCGACAGATCTACGCGAAGTGCCAAGTCGATCCGGATAATAATCAGCGTCCGGATAAATGGAGTTCTTCTGTATAGCCTATCTAATGCCACGCGAGCCGGCAGGTGTCGTACTTCTATGAAAGTACGCAAGTAATGTACAGAGGTATTAATCTGATTTCCATCAGACAAGCAATGTACGTATAACAGAACAATGAGGCGCGTTCGTGCAACAATTGTCCCCTTGGAAAAGCAATAAGCATTTCATATTCTGTGTGCATACTTGTAGCCTTAGATGTCCAGCATACAATGCACATGCGCCTTGTCCACATTGTCTCATATAAACGGCAGGATTTTCGCCCAAAAAAAAAAAAAGCTGTTGAGCATAATATGTGTGTTGATTTTCTCTACGGCTTTTTTTCTGAAACATTTCTCATTCTAAGTAGAGCTGAGCGACATATGATCAAATGTGTAAATTGGTCTTCATGTAACGCACCCATTATTCCTGTCTGATTTTAATGAAAGTTGAATTTTCTCGACACGTTTTCGAAAAATGTTCAAATGTCAAATTTAATGAAAATCCGTCCAGTGGGAGCCGAATTGGTCCGTGCGGACAGGAGGACGGACGGACGGGCAGACAGGCATGACGAAACGAATAGTCACTTTTCGTAATTTTGCGAACGCGGCTAAAAAGAGTATCGGACGTTCGCGTTTTCATTTATCCCGTGACAATTCATTCAGTTGTAACGTGTGTCAGCAGAGCAGCGTCCGAATTGTCTGCCTAACGTAGTGCTGTTTGTTGTTCACAGCACTTTTGAACTGTGAAAAGGTTATTCTTTATTATGTTGGGTTGTTTGTATGTTTGTGTGGGTTTTCATGTGATTTTTGTTGTATTGGTGTTGTGCCCGTATTGCATTTGGCCATTGCGCTGTTACACAAGCATGTTAATAAATGAGAATTAATAATAATAATTATAATAGATTCTTATAATAAAAGCCAACGAGGTGCACTTTTTCTGAAATTTATTTGATAAAGTACTCTCCATGTTTCGGGCAGGTCCACTGTCCATCCGCAGGAGTATCTCAACCCTGTATACACGCAATAGGTATTTGTCATGCTAGTTCTGTTGGCTCTCTGAGTGGTCAGGATGGAACTCAGCTCCATCTTAACCTCGCTAGCAGACAGTCAACATAACTAGCATGACAAATACCCATTGCTGTGTATACAGTGTTGAGACTGCAGATGATGTACAATAGATATGTCCGAAACATGTGGAGTTATTTATCAAAATAAACTTGAGAAATAGTGCTTCTCGTTGGCATTATTATAAGAATATATCACGATGCACGGTCCTCTGAATGTCAAATTCGCTAAATAGGTTGGGTTGTGGTGGACTGGTGTTGTTTGGCTCAGGGTCGTGGTTAGTGGCACATTAATGGATCTTCGGGTTCCATAAAATGCATAGAATATTTTGGCTTGCGGAGGAACTGTTAGCTTTCAAAATGGTTTCATGCAGTTTTACGGGGCACTCGAAGTAAATCCTGCGTGTAACGTAATACGAAGGAACGCTAACATTTCCCCCTTGCAGGCAGGCTTTTATGTAACAGGGACAGTTGAAGAAAAAGGCAGTTCATCACTATGCCTACACGTTTGATGTGTGTGTGATTGAAACCGAAAGTCGGACATTCATGATACACACTCGTACGTACGTCACACACTCGCGGATTTGTTCACATTTCCAGTTTTTATTCATCCCTCTTGTGGTTCTTGGTGTCTCTTTTTAAACCGGCAATCCATTAAAGTACTCTACCTATTTGGTCGACGTTTGCCTTAATGCCTTCCATTTGTCGCGAGAGTGTTCCTGCTTAAATAAACTCCACTAGCAATGTTCGGAACGGAGTTGTGCAGATAACACTAAATATACATGTAATCTATCTTACGCTTCTACAGTACGCACTTCGCATTTATTAGGTGTAATTTCACTTGAGTTTTTATTTCATATTCTCCTAACAAGAGACTTTTCTGGGCAATACCGAGTTTCTGCTATGTGGTAAAGCTCTGTCTGGGCACCAGACAGAGCTGCCTTTTTTTTATTATTATTTACAGTGCAGATCCTGTGTAAGTTTCTGTAAGGCACGATATTGTAACTGGAAACTTAACATCATGAGACCCATTCTGAAATCCTCAAAGGGCAGAGTCTTTCTGGACATATGTATATATATATATATATATTTATTTATACATATATATTTATTTATCAGGTTAAGATATTTCCTCCCTTTTACACGACTCAAAGGTTAATTTCCTTGTTCACGAGCCCGCCACTGGCCTCTTATTCTGAGCCAGTTCAGTCACTATAACATGCCTTTTCTTTAAGGTCTGTTTCAGTATTGTATTCCCTTCTAAGCTTAAGTCTTACATGTGGTGTCTTTCGGGCTTCAAACTTACACGTAATGCAGCACGCTGTGGCGCATTTGGTTGAGTCACTGCGCTACAAGCCGGAAGGTCGCGGTCGCGATTCCCGGTGGTGTCATTGAAATTTTTCTTTGAATTAATCTTCCGGCCGTACTGTGGCCTTGGGGTCGACTCAGTCGCTAACAGAAATGAGTGCCAGGAATATATATCCTGGGCGGTAGAGGAGGTCGGCGCATAGGTCTGACAACCTTACCACATGCCGATTGCCTCGAAATCTGGGAGCCTCGACCTCCTGGAACCCTGTATGTCTGTTATAGGCCTGTACAGGGATTGTTGTATCTTTACTTACATTTATATTAATTTGTCATATTTTATGCGTGCTATGTGTCCCTCTCATCTCTTTCTCCTTCGCATATAACCGTAATAGTAATTAGCGAATGTACAAATCATGCACCTCTCCCCTCATATAATTATCTCTGCATCTTCCGGTCATTTCTTCCCAGATCTAAACATTTCCCTCAGAACCCTCATTGTAGGCTAAATGAAAGCATGTTCTGAAAAATATGTTCGTCTCTTGTTTCTACGTTTCTTCGACTACCTTTAGTCTTTCATAATTGCCTTTATAATCTCCATAGCCATGGAAAATTAATATGTTGAACTTTCTTTTCCTTTTGCCAAATCAGTACGTCATTTCAGGCGCAAGGATTCGCGGCTGTAGCTCCACGTTTTTTTTTGTTCTATGATAAGTGGAAGTGGTTTATTAGCAGCAGTCTCTGACCGCTTTGCAACCGGCAGGTATCATCGACTTTAAAAAAAAAAAAAAAAAAAAA
>Ga0123357_10013268_pt1 | contig 10679 bp, 8 predicted proteins | sample TergutEmb28metaG_FD_89873 | JGI IMG/M metagenome (GOLD analysis project Ga0123357, IMG submission 89873) | Embiratermes neotenicus P4 segment gut microbial communities from Petit-Saut dam, French Guiana - Emb289 P4 | ecosystem: Host-associated > Arthropoda: Insects > Digestive system > Gut ...
AGGGAGCTTTGTTCCTTGCTAAAGTTATATTACAGTATTCACAATTCAATTCGTATTTGCAAACGAGGTGTTGTGGCAGCATATCATGTTGTGTTGTGGAGCAGTGGCTAGGTGTGCATCGTATGCTGAGTAGTAAGAGTCTAATAAGAGAATTGTGAATACTGTAATATAACTTTAGCAAGGAACAAAGCTCCCTGATGATGATCTGACAAGATCGAAGCATATCGGAGTGTTTTAAAGTGTTTTAAAAGTGGTTTATGTGAAACTATATGTGCGTTCCTTGGTTGATAAATTGAAGTGATTCTACGAAAATGCACGGTGCTACAATAAAATCTAAAGACAATATTCACATGGCTGCCATATTTTTATTTTTGGGATGATGCCTTCATCCTTTATGCAAAGTACTAATAATTAAAATATACAAAATTGATTTTTGCTCATTATTTTGTCAATAATCGTTTCTTCATATGAGAAGAAATCACATTTGTTTTTAAATAAAGTGCCAAGGTAAGTATTTTTGATCACAAGAGTTTAACTGTATGGGGAATAGAACAAACTTTAATGTACCCTTCTAAACATACAGTTAGGGTGTCTAAGTGAAGAATACTGTGATCACATATATATATATATATATATATATATATGACCTTCATGTGAAAATGTAAGATAGGTATACAGTGTCAGGTGATGGAAATCTTATGGAATGTAGGACCTTACAGTACAAAGTTATAATTGTTTGAATTTAGGACTCATGCGTATTGGTTATTTACAGTATATCTTGGGATCAGTTAAAATGTTAAGCATAAACTGAAATACAAATTTTATTGGAGGCCTATCTCTATTATACGTTATGGTTATGTATATGACATTGGAATTGGGTAGTTACATTTTCCCAGTCAGGTATAGCTGGTCTAACAGTTCAGTAGCCAGTTCCATCTTCTTCATCAAATAGAACTCTTCTGGCATTTTGTTAAGTGGTTTCAATTCCCTGATCAAGTAGAACTTTTCTAACCTCTTTTTGTATAGTTACATCTTCCTGATGAAGAACAACTGTTCTGACACTCCATTCAACTTCTAGCAAATATGATTTGTAGCAACAAGAAGCATTACATCACTGTGAAGGCAGGAGAAATTGTGTGTTGCTTGGTGCCTTAAAGTTGAATTACAGAATGTGAAATATTTAGCTGTAGCTCCAAGTGTGTTACAGTGTTACTGTCAAGAATTTCATAATTGCATTCCTGCTTTCTGTTTTGCTTCTCAGCTTAATGTGTGAACTTCAGGAGTACTATGTGACCTCCGCCTCTTATACAGACACCTGGGAGGTGAACAGCAAGTGCTGTGCGTTTAGTGCGCAGCACAAACAGTGGTACAGGGCTATCATTGTCGAGCTGCTACCTGACAGTAAGGCTAAGGTAAAGAGTATTCACACCAGTTCAGGTTTTCCTGTTGGGAGCTGGGATAGCATAATCAGTGTAGTGATTATGCTATGACGTGGATGGTTCAGGGTTCAAGTCCTGAGAGAGGCAAGCTATTTTTTCTTATCCAAAATTGTCCAGACCAGTTCTGGGGGCCACCCAACCTCCTTTTCAATGGGTAACAGGGTTCATTCCCAGGAGTAAAGTAGGCAGGGCATGCAGTTGACTGCTCACCTTCATCTGCTGTCTAGGTTAAGAATGAGTGGAGCTATACCTCTACTCCTGGTAAATGCCTTCGTGCCCCCCCCCCGGGCTTCCAAGTTATCCTGTTGGAGTGTACAGTTATTGATTTGCTACACCACTTAGAAATGACATCAGAACAGTACAATATATTTTGGTGTGAAATGTTTGTTACATGTTGTTTATACAGTGTACAAAGTTGTTTGCCAACCAGGTAGTGGTGACCAGTAACAAGTACAAATGTACTGTATTTACCGCAGTATAAGATGAGGATTTTTTCATAATTGAAGGGTTAGTGGTCAAGTTCCTTATAACCATGCACAATGTTGAACATTTTTTGTGCACATAGTTTCATGAAAATAAAGGTCATGAAGGGGAACAGTCTTACATGCTGGCACATATTACATTCAGGTAAATGTGATACGTGTACAATGCACATCAAACTATGACCACTACCATGTCTATTTCTTAATTTTGATAACAGACTGAATGAAACTAGCTGCATGCAGTGCTATACAGGTATTGCCTTTGTCACACCTCTCTACCAAGTAAAAGCGAGGGTGGTAACAATTTTTTTTCATATAGCAATACTGGCCTGTTTCTACTTATGGCTCTAAACATCACACAACCTCCATACCCCTACCCTGGCTGATGTGTCTGTGGTTTTTATTGTTGCCTCCAGTCATATTCCAAGTTACGCTGGAAGATAATTCACATCTTCCTTCCGTTTCCCTTCATATTCATCATTCATTACCATCCTTCCATTCAGCACTATATAACCTGTTCTATTTAGAAAGCATTTCTGTATTATAAAAAAAAGTGGCTGTTGTTTTTAATGTCAATTTTGTGCTCATAAGATTGGACCTGAATTAAATATGAAAACTTGATGGTAACAAGGTGGACACATTACAGTTCACATGCTTTTTTGTGTTTGGAATCATCCATTATTTGGAATTTGTCCATCATTGTGTGTTTAAAATAGGAATTAATTGTGAAATGTCAGGGACAGCAGTCCACTAAAACTTTATGTTCTAGTTTTTCTGTTAACCTTTTGGCGCTGGAATTTTTTTTTTTAGCACACACTGTGTATAAATTGTGAATAATACAGGAACCAAATACGTTAGAATTATGAAACAAACTGCATTTTGAAGAGAAAAAAACGGAGAGTATATACCATGTTTAAAATGTTCATTATCTATATTTGTTGAATAAATATATAAAATGCAAAGTTTAGAGGTTAGCAGTGTGGTACGACCCCTATAGGGTTCGTTAGGCATCAGAGGGTTAAACATATAACAATGCAAAAAGTCCATGTAATGAATGATTCCAAGTGTAATATGCCATCATCAGAATTCAATAGAATTATGCATATATTAGCATTACTTGTATGTCACGCTTTAAACGGTTCAAAATGATGTATTCAATTTTTACAGGTCTTCTTAAAGGATATTGCGGAAGTGGAAATAGTTCCATTACATAATTTGCAGCTTCTTGATCCAAAATTTATGGCCACACGTGATGGTGCAATTAAATGTCACTTGGCAGGAGTACGAGCAGCAGGGGATAAAACTGAATGGCCAAGTTTGGCATGTGAATACCTCAATGAACAAATTGCCAAATATCCACACTTCTACATCACTAAAAAGGTATGTGAATCGTACATTCCCTTTTGAAAAATTGTATATTTTGAGGCAATTCTTCTGCCTCATGTGAAATACAGTTGCAGAGCAAGTTGATGTTAGTGTTAATTCTTCTTCTGCCTTCTTTGGACAGGTGTGTAGTTGATGTTAGCTGGTCTCTGTCATCAATTTTGCATATACCTTTCAGACAGTCATTGAATTGTGCTAGATTCCTTCCCACCATAAACATCTTTGTGGCCCTTCTGGTGAAGTCAGTTCTGGTATTTAAATGTACCAAGTCAATCATGAAACAACAATTTATTATAAACCATACGATTCATCAAACTCAGATGCCTGCATTACTAGACAGTTGGGTTATAAACACATCTTCTTTCAAAATGTTGTGTCCACACACACACACACCACACACACACACACACACACACACACACACACACACAAAATCTTGTTCATATATTTTCATAAAAACATCATGCTGAAGTGTTGGTCTATTAAGGATCTGTCAAATTTTCTCTTATCTCCTGTAAAATTGTGTATCATTGGGTTACAAGAAATTGCTGTTTCATATGCAAAATGCTGTACAGTGAACTCCATTAGTCAGCTGTTCATTCTTGTTTTCAGAAAAGTACATTGTATGCTGGTGTAAGAATTTTCAAAAGTATACAACTTAATCTCACAAATCTGTGGATTGAAAAGGCACAAATTAGAGTGAGATTAAGAAGATTCTTAAATGCACACTTTTTTTTACTCTGTTGAAAAATTTTTTTAATGTGTAAGAATGATTCATAATTCATAGTACTGTATATGCACTATTTATAGAATTTATGTAGTAATAATTCTATATATTCTGTATGCTTTGTACATGTTATGTACCGTATTTACTACAGTGCAAGACAATGCTTTTTTCTTAAATTTGGTGCTTAAATATGTGAGGTCGTCTTAAATTCACGTGTGAAGCATGGAACTGGACCGTACAGGGCCAAACCTTGGCCTGCATCACCAAATCATCATGTGTAACGAGAGTAGGAATACAGTGAACTGGAAAAATCTTTTTTTGACATCTACTAGGAAGAATATTCTCCTATTAATTTCATACACTTAATACACAAAGCATGTCAGATTCTGTCGCACTTTACCAATCAGTGGTGCTCTCTCCATCTTCACAGTCAGTGCTTTCATCTCCCTCACACACACCCCTAACATTCCCATCCTCTTCACTGCCTTTCCACAACATATCACCATCAATCTCATACATTGCATTGGATTTACAGCACTTCTTATCACCCTTCACATTCACATCTGGTGAGATGTGCTGCCATGCTGTTGTGATCCGCATTGACTAAATAATACATTTATATTTCTTGGTTTTTAAACTTACTTGAACCAGTGATGAAGTTTCATAATTTTCTCCAAGATGGTGTTAGTGGTATTAATTTTAAATGTGTGTGTTCTGGATTTTTGTGTCATGTCTTTGGTCTGATCAGTCTGAGCTCATGGTTGTTTTTATGGTTTTTAATTTGTGGATTGGTCCAGGTTCTATCTTTGGATCTTGTAGGTATTTTTTAATATTTCGGTGGCCATTTTCCTGTTACTACCCTAGGACTAGAACTGTTGTCAGGTGCATATCTTAACAAATTACTGTGCCTGTAGTGTCCAGTGGTTGAGAATAACTAGTCTAAGGGGTAAACCAGATTAGATGCTTCTTTGCCTGGTAACAGAAACACAGCTGGCTTCTGAAATGTTGTGTTTCTTTAAAAAAACTAGATGATGGACAAAGTCCTCCTGCCCCTCCTCAAAAAACTGTCAGATAACTTCCGTCATGCTGTGTTCTCTGATTTGGATTTATTGACCTTTGAAGGTGGGGGCGATAGGTTGTCCTGAAATGTCAGTAATGAATTACCATTTTATGCTCTGTAATATCCCACAAGAGCACAGGTCATGCATGATGATTTGGCAACGCAGACCTCAGTCTGGCTCGGCAGGGTCTGGTTTAGAGCGATCTGGTTTGGCATGATCCGGTTCAGCGCTTCATATGCGAATTTAAGGCAACTTCACATATGTAAGTGCCAAAATTTCAGGCGGAAAAAACCTTGTCATGCGTGTGAGTAAATGTAGTATATTGTAAGTATCAGTATGGCGATCAGTTGGTCAAATTTTTACATGTGATTAAAAAACTTCAGAAATTCAAGGTGACATATTTTTTTCCTTGTGTATATACATTTCATTAGTACAAAGCTTAGAAAAATACTGATGTCATGAATCAGGGGTGCTGTGGAAGGTAAAGATTCCTCCTGAACAGTTCCAGCTTGCCAGCAGTTTTAGCAGTCTGTGTTCACTGAAAATAAAATTTTTGTGTTAACTTTCCTTCACCTAAAAGGTACTTTAAAGGATCTAAACACAATAAAATTGGAGTTCTCAGAAAGTTTTATGAAGGTAGGTGGAAACTCTTGACCATCGTGACAGTTTCACATTTTATTTTCAGAAACCTTTGAATCCATATTGAGGGAACTTCTAAAACATTTTAAAGCTCTGTTCATTTCAGTCATTTGGGAATCTGGTTTACTTCAGTCTGTTCTTCTGATATGCAATGCAGGATGGATATGACGAATTTATAACATTGAGAAAATTTGTAATTCTGACTGCTAATGGATGTTCATAATTTACAAAAATGGTTGAAATACATAACCTTGAAGTCTGGGCGCTAACTTCTAGTTATGTCACAGTACAGCACTAAAGTTTTAAAAAGTAAAGCGATATGACAGTATATAATGTGATATCGTCTATTTTTTGGAGGTGTTACATAGCTTCGATTGTTAGTTAGTGACCGATGTTGTGAGGCAATGCATCGGTCCCATATTGAATGTCTTCTAAACAATTATTGCAGAAATGCCATACTTTCCCAGATACAAGGTGATAATTTTTTTGTATTTTATTATTGGAAAAATTAAAGGGTTGCCCTCTTAATTCCACACAGTGCAACTTATTCTGGGTAGCTATTTTCCAGGAAAATTTAAGATTTCTTATACACAGGGTTATCCTGTATTCACATAAACATGATGTTAAAGTAATGAAGGAATATTCAGCATTCATGTCGTCTATGGCTTGCAGTTCTTCTCTTATGTAACCTCAAGTGCTTGGAACTGACTGCTGGTTAGCTGGAGTTGTGCCACTGTCAGTAACTCAGACTGTACAGTGTCGTACAATAGGATAATGATGATTTGTGAATGAGACAGAATTTCGAAAGTAGCACTTGTACCATGATAAATGTGCTGTCCCAGAATTTTTGTGGAGGTACTGAGGATTACCACAATTAGCCTCGTAATAGCTGATGGTATGGCCAGGATATCAACTGGGCACCTTCCAGTAACAGGTCTGTGATATAACCACTACACCAACTAATTCAGTGGGCCACATTCTAAAATACAGCAGAGCCACCTAACACGTTATGGATAAAAGTACATATTGTGGCTTTGAAATGGTGAATCGCCCCTTAAACCTCTTACTGCCAGACTGCAAATCTATTGGCCACTGGTACCCTTTCATATTATGCGTTTTGGTGATCAGTTGATCATTTTAAGTTCATGAAACTCTACCATCCAGCCTTTAAATCCCACTGTAGCCACTGATATCTGGTGTTATACTTTTAAATGCCCATGCCTACATCAGCATGAGACAGCTTTTCCCTTTTGTTTTTGAAGAGGTACTGTAAACGTCTGTTTGACTTGCCCAACTTCGGTTACAACTATTTGTAGCTTGTCATAGGCACGGGTCCCTCTCGAGGAATATACAGGAGGTATTAGAAGCCGCTTTGCACTTTCAGTATTCTTTATTCACTGCGGTTCCATTACCAACAACTTTTGGTTGCTCGTTGTTCATCTAGCATTCACAACTGCGAACAGCGTACACCTCCACAACTGACTACCTCATAAGCAAACATCAAATCATATATGGAAAAAGAAAGATGTCAGCATTGTATCCTTATCTCTCTCTCCCTTCTTTCAAAAGAACGAGCTACTAAAAAAAACAGGAGTGTGAAAACGTTTCCATGAACAACTAAACACTTGCATAAACCTCAGTGATACAGATACCATCAGTGAACACTTTGCCCACAGCTGACATCACAAACAGAGAATCAATTCACATGTGGGAGGGGCAACTCAGCAGTCTCATCCATATAGCCTGGCAAGTGCACGTGTGCACACCATACAAACTTTACCTCTTACCTTTCAATATATAAACTAACCAATGCTCGATGACCAGTTCATCTCCTCACCTTCTTGGTTGCCTAGTCTGAGATGTGAACTATGAACCCTGGCTGGTTAGAGTGCTTTTAATCTTACTTGGATGTCCTTTTCAGCTGATGAAGTTTAAGTGTCTGTCTCACCCACAAGATTTCAGCAGTGATCACATCATCAGACAGCATGACTCTTTTGCCTCAATATACATGTTGTTTTGTGTTTTGACAGGTTATCAATTTGTAACATAACCTACCCTTGCAGTCTGGTTAAGAATGTTAAGAGTCCTCAAACTTTCAGTATGCCAGGAAGTGCTTTGCTTTTGTAATTTGTTCCTTTTTGGGTAATTCCCCGGCGTCTGAGTTCTAATTGCCGATGTTTTGGAACTCACTGTCGGTTCCATCTTCATAAGCAGGTGAATTCACCTGCCTATGAAGATGGAACCGACAGTGAGTTCCGAAACGTTGGCAATTAGAACTCAGATACTGGGAAATTACCAAAAAAGGAACAAATTACATTTAGAACACGGCGAAAGCTTAAAAACAAGAATGCTTTGCTTTTGCCTTCACATACCAATATTGCAGCTAATCTCTGCAAAGCTACTTGAAGACTCTGGATTCCAAACCCAGTTGATCATATGTAGTCTTTGTTGCTTAAAACAGTGAACATGAACAAATTAAGTCCCCACACTATTTCTGTTTCACTGCTTTGATGAATCACTGACTTCACAAAGATGTATTATTTCAAGTTTTGTATTCAGTTTCTTTTGCTGTATATATGTTTGAACAGTAACTTCAACAACACGCAGTACAATCACAGAGACGTTTTCAGTTCCCATTCAATAACCGCACAAAGCAGTATATGGTGGAACATGCTTTGTAACTGAGAAGTTAAGGTGGTTTTTGTTACTAAAATTATAATCATCAACCACTCTTGTTTCAAGATGATTTCACTGTCAAGAATCCTTGAAGATGGAACTGATCCATTGTTCTGAAATGTCAGTAAGAAATTACCACTACTTGCTGCTTAATAACCCAGAAGAGCGCATTTCTCCAATTAATTTAACAAAACTGAAATTCATTACTTCTAGCATATAGTAGGTTCAGTTAATTATTAAGAAAGTGCCATATTGTGACATGTTACAGGGTGAAATAGAGAATTGGTCGCTGCCTGTGGAGTTGTGGGTAAAGGAAGTGAAGCTAGTTGGGCCCTTTGAACCAATTGGGGATGAATGGCACACTCTGAACAAGAAATTGGTGGAACAAGGCCTTGCCATACCTGTCAGGTGGTGATGTTACTTTTACATTGTTCCTATGATGTAGCAGAGTAGCTGCTGGGTATAGAAACAATTATAAGATGGGAAAAGTCAAGGAATGTGTGCACACTGAATGCCTGCTGCAACATCTGTAGCATATTTGTAAATTATGTGAGAGACAAAGATGTGCAAGTGGGCAGTTCAGTTATTTAGACAATTGACAGAGACAGTGGAGTTAATGTAAAACCAAACAGATTTTAACAGTCCTGTGGCATTTTGTTGTTTTAGGATGAAGCTTGAATAGCCATAATATGTTGCTTTTGCTTGTGCTAGGCTACACTGTCAAAGAATGTCAGACTGCTGTTGTAATCCTATCCATTTTTTAAAGTCTAATGTGGCCTTTGCTGTGTATTTTAATATCTAAGAAATGTCTTTGTTTTTCATCCCTGCTATGATGACAGGTTACTGTGAATATTGCTGTGGTCCCTGCTGCCATTTTGGTGGGAGAAATTGTTGCATTGATTATATGTTAAATCTGTTTTCTGCCTTTTTGCTGGACATTCCTGACATATTTGACCTTTATGTTTATATTGATTGAGGTTTGGAGGAAATACTGTTAGCAATATTTATGCTTTTACTTTGAATTTAGTTCCAAGTTTTTGTTTTATTTGTTACTGCAATGACAGTGCAGTTTAAACCCTTTAAGCAGCCAATCAGATCTAACTGTGGCTCACTAAACATGAAGCAGACATCGTTTTATTTTATTTTATTTATTTTATACTATGACCAACAGTGCACACTTATTTCACAAATTACATATTAGTCCAACACAACGGTAGAATCAACATTTACATTGTATTTACGGCCACCACACAGACTAACTTCATGAGAACTGCAGCAACAAAATGGTTTTAGCCAATTTTATTGTAAATAGGACAATTTTTTAATGTTTTAAATATTTTATAATATTGAAATTTCAATGACTATTGCATAAAACCTATGTGAAACATCTAAATTATAAATTGTATCACTAACAGCTGCATTTGAAATACTTGTGTAACTTGGCAAGGTATTGATTACAAGCTCCCTGGGGATGACACAATACTGTTGAAATATGTAGGAGTGTGATAATTTGTGAAATAGTTGTGCATTGTTGGTCACAGTTCAGAATAATAAAAGAGGCACGGTACAGGTATTAAAATAAAAAAAAATAGTGAAGCAGACATTTTTGACCCATCGGTGATGTTTGATGGAGGAGGTCGTTGGCCTCCCTGCAGGATTTACTTAAGTGTAGCAAGTATAGTGCTGCTTATAAGACATTACGTTGCTAACAGGATCGCACTTTGAATTTTAGGGAATTTGAAGTCCAAAGTATTCCTTCACTGCAAGTACTTAAGGAGCTGGAAGAACAAAGTCAGGGTGCAGATGAGAATAGTATTTCATACTGGTTGTTGTTGTCTGCCCAGGTACTGTGCACTATTTCTAATCAGCATTGTTATGTTAGATTTTGTATGTTCTTTCACATTAAAAAATACTGTCCTCCATCTTGTACCCTGAAGATGGAAGCAGCATATTCTTCTGAAAAATCAGTAATATCCGTCAGACAAACCTTTATTCCCAATATCCCTTTGTAATAACATGTAAACTTCATTGCAGTAAGCCATCAGTCCCAACTAAGCATATCATAAACTCGTATATATTATGTGTATTATGCATTATGTAAGAAAGACATCTCGTCTTTTTATACAACTTTCTGTTGCTAATATCCTCCCATATACAGGGTGTAACAGGAGGAACGGACCAGACTTCGGGAGGGTGTTCCTTATGTTATACTATACCGATATAACCCAAAACACCTATATCCAAAGTTGAACGGTTTGGGAGATAATGGCAA
>Ga0123357_10013270_pt1 | contig 10677 bp, 6 predicted proteins | sample TergutEmb28metaG_FD_89873 | JGI IMG/M metagenome (GOLD analysis project Ga0123357, IMG submission 89873) | Embiratermes neotenicus P4 segment gut microbial communities from Petit-Saut dam, French Guiana - Emb289 P4 | ecosystem: Host-associated > Arthropoda: Insects > Digestive system > Gut ...
ATTCAGAACGGTTTCCGTGAAGATGACTTTTATGCCACATTCTGAAACATTTTCCTCAAACGACGAATTTGTACATATACTCTGAACAGTTTCCTCCATACAATTAATTTGCGTCGCCATTGCGAACGGCTGCTGTTAAATGGCAAGGTAATGTCTTCATTGCAAACGACTCCGTTTGATTGACGAAGTTATGTCACTCTTGAAAAGAATTACATCGAGTAATCCGTGACTGATTGAAAAAATCCAGTGAAAACTGGAAACTGTAAAAATATTCGATTCTGTGGTCCACAGATGAGAGGAGGTCATACAAAAAAAAAAAACTGCGGGAGGATATTGACGACGGCGGGCGTATAATTAAAGTGGAGAACTGCCTGGGGTGTGAGACGATAGATAACAGCAAAAATTGTTATACAGTACGTACAATGAAATCGATACCGACGAAGTAAACTATCATCAGCGATATTCCCAGTGGTTTTGAGAGAGGTGTTCAGAATTACTGGACAAGCAGCGTGGTCGAAAGAGAACTTATTTATGGAGAGTAACGGAATATTCAAGTCGATCCCAGCGGCCGCGCGGTCTAAGGCATAGGTCTGCGGCCGCTCGCCTGTTGAGATTGTGGGTTCGAATCCCACCGGAGTCATGGATGTCTCTCTTGTGAGTGTTGTGTGTTTTCAGGTAAAGGTCTCTGCGACGAGCTGATCACTCGTCCAGAGAAGTCCTACCGACTGTGGTGAGTCGTTGTGTGCGATCTAGAAACCTTGTGAATGAGGAGGCCCTGACCCACTAGAGGCTGTCGCGCCAAAAAACAAGCAAAGGAATATTCATACTAGATTAAGAATACCTCTTTATACCCAACTCGTAAACGTACCAAGTAATACTGACATATCAGTGTACTGTGATAACTTCCTACCAAATTGGACGCCGTGACGTCAAAGTAGACAATAATGTGTAGAGTCACCTCCGAGGAAAGCTCAAATTATCATGTTAGATAGGCCTGTAATTTATTGTTCTTACCTTTATTGTAATTCTGATTCATTTTTCTACATAAGTTCTGAAATCGTTACCAATAAATTACCCTTCTGCTGGAGGCCTTCATTGCAGCGTTGATTCATTTTAAGTACCAGCGCGTGAAGGCACACAGTATAACCTACATAACATTAGGTGGGAAGATTCAGTAAAATTAGATAATTAAAGCCGTTGTTAATTCATTGAAATACGAAACTATTTTGCGCCACATTTAAGAATTCAGTTCTTACACCAAAGTAAACACAACGTTCTTTATTTCAGCGATCGGCTGGTTAATGCAGTGTCTGTGTGTTCTGAGAATCGCAGGAAAGACGCATGTGCATTGTAGCAAAATGCAGAGTTCTTAATTGTCAAATGTGATGACAGCTGTTGTAACAACTGTGCTGCAGGATGTCTGAAACTGTACATTGGCAATAAGGTTTGTAATCATTTAGTTAGGACTATTAGTGTATTCAGACAATTATTTTGAAGTAAGTTAATTTAACATATTTTATTACGATTTTTGACCCAAAATATATCAAATAATTTCCGTAATAAAACTTGTGCGGTACACTTGAGAAGTAGACACATTTCGGAAATCTGACTTTAAGAATTTGGCGTCAGTGTAGAAGCAATGCGAAAATATTAAAACAGTGTTACCTTATACTTAACAAAAGGCCTTATGATCGAGTTCCAGATTGAAAACGGAACAAAGCATATTTCTAAAAGTAGCGTTTGGTTATTAAACAGTACCACATTTCATAAAAGTCACTTGATAGCATGCTGCTTTGTTGCATACATGCGTGTTTTATATTATAATGAATGTCTTTTGGTAGAGCGGCGTTAAGTCGTTCTACAATTTGCTTAACAACAAATAATCTGATTTGTTTTTAAAGAATTGTACTGTCTGTTTACGTTATACATGTATTGCTCCCCAAAAAATTTCTGACTGGTACTGGAAACGTAAACAGAGTTATTTCCATTACGCAAATAATTGTCAGGACGGCAATATGAAAAGCGTAGAGATTTTCTAGAATTAAAATATTATCATTGATATATTGTGAATATTACCCGAAGCTGCTGTCTCTGTTGCTTTATCCCGTAACGTTGTGTAATGGAAAATAGGCAAAATTGTTTATTGTGTCATATTGTAAAACGTAACAGTACATCTGGCAAGAAAAGTGATGTAAACTTGAGGGCTGTTTGACCGTGCATCTTCCTCATGAAATAAAGTGAAATGCCAACTTGATACAACTAGGTAATTTTATTGATGTATTCTTAGCTCGACATGTTTCGGGTACATACGCCCATAATCAGGAGCATTAGATGTTGAGTTGCAGCATATGGTTTTCTGCACCGAGTTTTTGGATGAGTGGTGGTCTTGACAGCCGCTGCGTAGGTCGTGTGTACGGTGCGGATGGTACCGCACGGAACCATCCGCACCGTAAACACGACCGTAAACATGTCGAGCTAAGAATACATCAATAAAATTACCTAGTTGCATCAAGTTGGAGTTTCACTTTATTTCAAAAGTGATGTACTTTCATGAGTAAACTTACAAAAATTGAGTGTCAGAGAGTCCGATTCAGAAGATTGCCGTCACCTCAGGTTGACTTCGTGTATTGTGCTATATTCGTTACGACCTTGTGAAGGAATCTTCTGCCTCTAACTTATACTTTTAAAATGCAATACGAAACGTCGGCACCCTTCTCACACCACACGGCGTCACATCTTAGGGACATCTTCGCACTCGCCGCCATGGCACTCCCACGTTTTATCAAAACTGTTAAGTTAGTGTAAGATCCTTACCACTTGGCACCACAGAGGACTGAAAGTAGTCAGTTCTCGTGTTCGCCGGTAGTCTGCTCTTATTCTATTGGGGCTTCCTTGTGCCTAAAATCAGAGCCTTACATGTGCGACTCCTATAAAGTATTAGAATGAATAATCAAGTACTTGTCCTTCTTCTCCACTGGCTCTACCTCCATCAGAGTCAAATTCCAGGTGGCTTTATCGTAGGTATTTTTCTCCAACGTCTGAAACCGATTTCCTTCAGGTCATTTTAAATATCGTCCAACCATTTGTTTCTTGGGTTTCCAAGGGCTGTTTTTCCTTCTGGAAGAATCTTAAATAATTTAATCGCAGGAACAAGCAAACGCACTAGGTCTAAAATATTATCAGAGACAAAGATTACTTCATCTTCTCGACAGTAAAAAGTATATATTATTATTAAATATAGCAACTGTACTGTTAGTGGAATATTGGTCCAGTCGTTTCGTTGAGGCATATGGCACATTAAATTACTTATAGATTTACATTTGGCGTGTGAATAGTAACACCAGCAGTTCAATTAAGAGAATTAATAGCCTGTCAACTGCCCGACAAGATCGTTCTGTTCGCATATGGATGTAAGAGATATAATTTATTTAAACATTAGATTATTTAGTCTAGCCAAATCGTCTCTGTAATCGGGAAATGAAATACTAAGCCTTTACCAGTATAATTACAAATCCTATACAAATCCCATCAGCACTCACAGTTTAGTGATTATGAATTAATTTGAAGTGTGTCGTACTGTGAAGGTCTGCAACAGTGTGCGAAACCTGTGGAAGTAAGCAGGAAAAGTTATTTACCTTGCAGGCGTATGGCTTATGTATGTGGGTCAGAGCTGATGATAGAACAATTTGTGTATGAGTTACAGTAGAGAGCCTGGTGGTTTTTTAAGGCTTAAGGCTGTCTTAACGATGAAACTGAAGACATATCTTCCGGGATGGGATGCCGTATTAACTGGTAGATAGTTACAGACGTGTCGGAGGGCCATAATGCTTTCATTTTCAGGGCTACGCAGTGCTAGAAGATTACACCCTAAAAGTGAACACACTACGACCTTTCGAAACGTCGGTAAATATTTACTAGTTGATCTTCACCTGTGAACCTGCCGGATGTTTGATCCAATTAACTGTGTGACAAAAAACAGAGGCTTTCGTGACAGAAAAAACATTTTGTCGGCCATGTGGGCCCTGCCCACAGCCTTGTAACACACTGTAACTCGCTTGCAACCGCGAGTGGCACTGTGGTGTGCTACAGTCTGTTAACTGCATATGCAGAGGGAAAGGAACGGAGAACCACTGGCGTTCACTAATATGTAAGGCAAAAAATCTTTACTGTTTAGCATTGTACAGTGTTTTTTATAAACATATAAAAATTACTCCTTTATTAAAAACAGACCGGTGTACACACTGCGGCATTTCGTGTATCTCAGACCATAATCTGCATTATAAAATACACACTTAAAGATTTAAATACTTTATTAGCACAAGTTTTTAATGAAAACTTATTTTGACACGTTTTTATGTACTTTCTTCCACAGACGCTTGTGTAATCTTACTTTATAATACTTCTCAAATGTACCTCATTTTAATATATCCAATTAAAAAGCCATGTTGGCTTCTTACGTAATTCAAACATTATCGGTCAGTTATACTTCCCTACCTTCTGCACTGAGTCGATAGATATATCCAAGTTCGTCAGAAGCTGTTACGACGGACGGACGGACGGACGGACGGACGGACGGACGGACGGACAGCGGAAGGCAACCATTACGGACACAGTTACTGAGAAGCATTTAATAGTGTCAGTAATTTTCTTCGCGTACTAACATACTGCTATAAGTGCCAAAGTACAATGAATATTTGGTACTTTAATGTACAAAGTGAGTGTGAAGCAGTCTAAACACAACTATATTTGGTATCTATAGCTAGCGTTGGTGGGTAGCTATCAGCAACTTCATTTTTTTTCGGCCATCATCAGGTTACGACTGTGTAAGGTATAAAAGCTTCATAGAAATCAGAAGTGGAATAAATAAGACATACATACTTGTTAATATTTAGACTTTGTGTCAACAGGAGCTGGAGATTTCATTAAGCTCCGGAGCACTTAAGAGTAGCAATAGAAGCAGTTATAGACGTTTCCTCCAGTGTAAAACCACTGACAAATTCCCGAAGACCAAAACTTTGAGCCTGTTCGTTACTCTATTGGCCACGAGTTCTGATATTCGTACACTCTGTATTCTGCCCACACAGTGCATTTACCTGCTGAATATGGATGTCAGAAGACACAGCGATTTTTTCCCTGGTATAGAGCACTAACTGAATGGTTTCTAACGAAGAGAGAAATTGTGCTTACCGCTCGGTAAGACATTCAGCTTCATGTATAGTGAGACCAACTTCGAGGTCGTCGCTATTGTGAGATATTACGCAGCGTAGATTGGTAGTTACCGACGTTTCGGGACTTATCGTTCTTATCATCAGGCAGTCTTTTGGGATTGCTTGAGCCGGTACCCATTGTACAGTAGGACGGGTAAGCTCCAGGGCCGGTCTGGATGGTTGCGGGAATTCTCTCCCCTCCGGATATTCGATCCCCAGACCGTCCATCCCGTAGCGAGTCGCTATACTGACTGAGCTATCGCGGCCTGCCTAGTGTACAGAGACGGTGATCTACTGACTTTCATTATCAATACCCGTTTCAGCCAAAGGCCTACGTATAAGTTTTAGACTGATATTTTACGTGGAAACGTTTTGAAGATTTGCGTTTTGTAGGATATGCCGTTGGGTAGTTCGGTGGATTTAAAACAACTTCCAAACTACGCTGCTTCGTATCCAAGAAAACACAAATTTTCATCGTCACCGCCGCCTGAATCTCAAACCTTGCACGATTTGTATTAATGTGGCCAACTTTCTACGTGCCAAAGAAATTATAAAATATTATTGCTTAGATTCCCTGCAAACTTGCGGTCAAGTAGATTTAATAAATTTTGAAGGTAAATCTTTCAATTAGCGCTTGGTAGACCACTCCGCGGGGCATTTACATGGATCTAAGTGACACGTTGACATGTTTCTGTCCCAGTCTTCGGTATTCGACCATCAGTGCCATTGGATCGAGCCTCTACTTATTCATTTATCTGTCAGTGACGCTGTGTACCCTAAACAATGAGCAGCGTCATTAAATAATACTTGAAAAAGTACTTGTGCAGTATACAAATTAAGCTGTACTTCAAAAATGACGGAAACGTGTCTGAAGGTCAGTTTATAGGCCTCATTGTTCTCTAATTTTATAAGTACTAGTTTATTTACCATAAGGTTTGCTTTTTAGTGAAGCAGAATGGCATATCAAAGTTATCTGTTTATCTGCGTGAATATAGTAAATTGAAAGACAGTATCACTGTCAAAAGAAGGATTGTATATTCAAAAAATTTAGTTCGCTGAGATGAACGATCAAAATTCATGGTTACTTTCAAACACAGTGTTGTAATTTGCGTAAAACAAGGGTTGTATCAGTAGATATTTTGAATGTTACTGAGGATGATTACTCTGTATTTTATTGAACGTTCCTAGGTATACGTAAATTTAATTTAATTTTCAAACCAACTGACAGTGACATAATTTAATTTACAGACAAACTGAGAGTGAAATATTTTATACATACGACATGACTGTCCATGTGACGTACATGCAGAAAGCCCGGAAAGATAATGAACAATATTAAGTGGCTAAAATAGCTGTTTAGGTGTTGATGTTTTGTGGCTTGGAAAGCGACAGCTATCCTAACAGGAAATTCGTCATATATACTTAACGCAGCTGATGTTTGAAATACGATTTAGTAAATGTGTGTGATATTTTGGTCACGTTTAAGTAACAATGTAATTGTTTCGTATTTGTATTGCTGGTGTTCTGTGATGCTCAGAGGTACCGTCAATATCCACGAGGTGGAAAAGTAATAATAAGCTGTGTATATAACAAATATATTTTAAGTGTTAATTTGTAGCTGACAAACGTATTGTATTTTTATTTTGATAAATATATCTGTGCTGAATAACATGAAGTTGTTTAGAAGATTAAAATTTGTTTGTACATAGCTGTGTACATTTGGAGCGTGTTCAGAAAACGTGTACATTTATGTAAATAATAATGAAAACAATAAAAACAGAAATCAGTATTATGTTTCTACACTGTAATGAATTCAGAATTTTAATATTAACTCGGACCGAATTAGGTATATTAAAATATATTTTCAGTATCATTAATATTCATACATATTCTGCAAACGATATAATGTTTTATACTTTGAGTAAGTCATGTTTTGGTGGATAAATTTATTTCCTGCAAGTCCCGGTGACTGCGTGGTCTAAAGCTTGGATTTGCGGCTGCCCGCTTACGGGGTTGGTGCGTTTGAATCCCGCCCGGGACACGGATGTGTGTCTCTTGTGACTGTTGTGTGTTGTCAGGGAGATCACTGCGACGGCGGAACACTCGTCCAGACGAGTCCTCCCGATTGTGTTTTTCTAACCGTGTGCGATGTCGAAGCCTCGACAATGAAGGGGCCAAGGGCCGCTGGGGCTGTCAGGCCATGACAAATAAAATGTAGTTTCTGTATAAATGTGAAATCAATATCCAAATAACAGATGTTGATGTTGCTGACGGGTCCCGTGGAATTTGTGACACATTCCTTTGCATTAACTTGAATGAAAGCAAATGGACGCAAAATCGCACGATCGTGTTTAATGAAGAAATAAATCATGATCGTTACGTTGAATTAGTTACAGAAAATGGAAGTCTATAATAAAACACGTATTAATGCCCACCGGCATAGTATGTAACCTTTAGATACTGCCTTCAATATACGTGGCAATAAAGTCAATACTCTCTCCTCCTTATAAAGGCCAGCAACACAACACTCACGTACGTAAGGCGAATCATACAATTGTACCACATATCGTATAGGTACTGTCTTCAGTATAAGTCCCATTACATCAAATACACTCAACCCTTCACAGAAGCGGACCCTAAACTATACCATACATCGTACTGATACTGCCACTAAAGTACGTCTGCATGACATCAAATATACTATCGTAATCTGAAGTACAAAATAAAATGTCTGCATAAGGCGGAATATGTACCTATACCATACATCTTATAGATACCGCCTTTAATATCCATCACATTATAGCCAATACACTCTCCCCCTTATAGAAGTCAACAATACAATACCTACATAAGTTGGACCGTACAACTGTACCATACGTACTCGTATATCGTATAAAAACTACTTTCAATATACTACCCATTACAGCCAATACACCGTCCTCCTTAGAGAAGCCAACAATATATCATCTAAATAAGGACTTATAATCTGATTTCATGTGATGGGAATCCTTTTCTTTTACTGAAGTTCCTGATGGCCCCCAGATGTAGACTCCTAACATCCTCTTGGTACAAGAATTATAGGCCAGATATGTGTGTCTAAATGAAGTCAACGTTTGTCACTCACTTAATATGGGGGTTGATGTTGCGTCCTCTGCTACACTTCTCCTACATAAGGGGCTATTTGTCAGTGTCATTAAGTGAAAATATCTTCTTAGGTTGTTACGTCAAATAAATATGTCAATAACAGCGCCTAAAGCCAGAAGTCAGTTTTCTTGCCTGTCTCTGTATAGTGATAAGACCTAGCGTTCAGGGTTCTCAGTAAAGCAGCTCTCTCTCCCTGTTCCCGTCACAACGCTATCACATACAGAGATTCGCCGTTCACCGGGGGCTCTTACTGTCTCTTAAAGTCCCCTCTAAAGGAAACCCCTCCATTGTCCCCCAACGGGGCCCCTATTAAAAAAGACGCTATTACCGGAGCCAATCTTCATATCCTTCGGTGTCTCTAGTAAAGGAGCCCTCCCTTCGAGTTCCCCTCGCAGAGCCAAAATAGAAACATTTCTTTTCCAGAACCCACTTTTACTGTCTTTCGATACATCCGGTAAACGAACCTCCCCTCTAGATTCCCCAGTTGGCCCCACAGGGAGAGAGATGCCTGTTTCCACGGCATTTCTTTGTATATCTCTCAGGGTCACCAGTGAAGGAGCCCTCACTCCTGTTTCCCTTCGAAGAGCTCCCAGATAGACGCTCCGTTTCTAGAGCCAAAGTTTTCTGTCAGTCTCAGTTCCCGGTGAAGGAACATTCCCTCGGGTTCCCCACTGGAGCTCCTATGGAGAGAGATGCCTTCTTTACACATAACTCGGAGACCCTACCAGGGCTCCTGATAAGCACATCTCACCTTTCTCTCAAAGTCCATGGTTAAGTGCCCCATTCCAAGTTCCCCCAATTGTGCCCGTATGGAGAGAGATGTTCCGTTTACAGAGCCAATGGCTTATTCATTCATTCATTCATTCATTCGTATCTCTCGGAGTCCCCAGTTAAGGAGCTCTGCCACAAAATGGCGTGAAAACATACGGTAGGCGTCCACAAAATCCCACGAGGACGGAAGGCTAACATACAGTGAGTTGCGGACTGGTTTCAAGGGGATCGTTTACATGACTGCTGTTACCACCCCAGTGCCATGCAGCCTTCACCACGAAAACTTACAACTTCGCTTGGTTAGACCAGAGACCCGTTAGGCAGCGTGTGTTCTACTAACCCGCTACACTGTGTTCCCTCCACACCTTTCACCGAATCCCACGTGACCCAGGTTATGGATCCACGTAAACTTGCGGTATGGACGAGGGATTGGATTTATGGGAAACCTGCCTACAATATACGTCTGTATTGCCACCAATACAATCTCCGCCTTATAAATGTCAACAATACAATACCCACATAAGTCGGACAATATAACCGTCTCATATGTCTAGAGATACTGCCTTCAATATAGTCTCCCTTTCATCAAATACCCTCTATCCCTCATAGAAGCCCAAAATACAACACCTGCATAAGGTGTAACATATATTTGTACCATATATCGTATTGATATTGCTTTCAGTATACACCCGATTACAGCCAATACATTCACCCACTTATTGAAGCCAACAATGCAATACCTACCTAAGTTAGACTGTATAACTTTACAATGTACCTTTCAGATACTGCCTTCAATATACTTCCCATTACAGACAATAAACTTTCCCCTTCACATAGGCCGACAGTACAACCAATACGTAAAGTGAACCATGTAACTGCACCGTATATCGTATAGGGACTGGTGGTGGGCACTTGTGAATGCGGTAATGGACTTTCGGGTTCCATAAAATGCGGGGAATTTCTCGACTAGCTGAAAACCGGTTAGCTTCTCAAGGACTCTGCTCCATGAAGTAAGAAAGAAAGTAAGTAAGGAAGTGAATAAGTATATCATACTCGTATATACGTCCCATTACAGCCAATACGCTCGCCCCGTTATAGAAGCCCACAATACAACATTTGCATAAAGCAGGCCATATGTCTGTATCATATATATATATATATATATATGTACAGATACAGGTTTAGTACAGAACTTCAGTAAAGGAAAAGGGCTCCCATCACGTGGAATTAGATTATGGTGTACAATGGGCCCGTCTAAAGTCCGAGGTGCTGAGGGAACCGATAACTACCCGTCCATAATTGAATATATATATATATATATATATATCGAATCTACATATATAGATTGGATTATAGAAGGGTAGTTTTATATATATATATATACCTGTACCATATATATAATATATACATACGTAATATATATACCATATATACATAATATACATGGTATGTATATGTGTATATATATACATACATAATATATATTATGTATACATAATATATATTATGTATACATAATATATATTATGTATACATAATATATATAAAAAATAAC
>Ga0123357_10013271_pt1 | contig 10677 bp, 10 predicted proteins | sample TergutEmb28metaG_FD_89873 | JGI IMG/M metagenome (GOLD analysis project Ga0123357, IMG submission 89873) | Embiratermes neotenicus P4 segment gut microbial communities from Petit-Saut dam, French Guiana - Emb289 P4 | ecosystem: Host-associated > Arthropoda: Insects > Digestive system > Gut ...
AACAGCACTCCTGTCTGTAGGAGGCGGCGCCAAAGTAGTCTGCCCCCACCAATGGCGAGGTCAGGCCATGCCTGCCCACGACCTTGCTACCTTAGGCGACGTGTTCGGATCTCTAGCTGGCGTTCAGAATATGGCGCCGATTACTCAGGTTGAATGAGACCTACTCGAGGCGAAAGGCATATCTCCGCACGCGACCCAAAACCGCGAGCGACCGAGCGATGGCCGAAGCTCATGAGCGGCATGCCGTCGGTTCCGGCGTGGCGCTGTTGTCGGCGGCGTGGCTGGCAGAGAAGCTGAAAGCGCCAGGACCGATTGACGACGGTCTCTGGCTGTACGGCGCTCCGCGCAAACCGGCTCAGGAGGACACTGCTGTCTAGTGGTCGGCAGAGTCCCAGCAACCAGAGTCTGAATCGGCGGCGCAAACAAAGAGACCGCCAAAGCGCCATAGCTAGGCGGACTGTGGCAGTAGGGCGTATTTGGGCATGCCGTCCGTCCACCATGGGTGGCGGTCCTCGCCAAAGCCGAAGGCCTCTAGGCCGAGGTGCTGCACCAATTTGGCTGAGGCCTGCGGCCCTTCCCGCCCGGCGGCCAGAGCGGCGGTGGCAACCATGTCCACAAAGGCAATATCATGCCCAACCACGGTGATCGACGAGTTGACGGGGCGCCACCCGTCCAGCGGGCTGACGATGTGGCTGCCGCGTTCGCTGGTGCCGGATGTCGCCACGGCGATGGGACGGGCGTCCCCGGGCGCCGCTGCAACAATGGTTGCCAACTCGCCTGGACGGTAGGGGTGGGCGACGCCGAGACGCCATGGCTCGCCCTGCGCGTTGACGCCCCGGGCGATGATGTCGCCACCGCCGTTGAGGCAGTACGACCCGACGGCCGATTCATCCAACCGTCGCCCGGCTCGCGCCAGCGCCCAACCCTTGACGTAACCGGTCGGGTCGTACCCGCCATCTCGACGGGCCGAGAACAACCCGCCGGTGATTTCCTCTGCCTGAGCGCAGGCCGCGATGACCTCGCGCGTATCGGCGCTCAACTGGGCTTCCTGTAGCCGTCCCGCCTGCCATTGGCTGATCTCGCTGTGAGGACGGAACACCGACAACCGCGACTCGACGAGCTCGAAGTCGTCCTCGATGGACGCCACAACGCCGTCAATGTCAGGGGGCAACGCTCCGGCCACTACCAGCGAAAACACGGTGTACATCGACTCGAAGACCCAGCGGCGCGACGCACTCATAACGTGAATGCTAATGCACTGCGACCTTCGCAGTTTGCGGCGCCAAAGCGTAATGGCGCATCCCCTCCGTCCACCAGGGGTGCTGGTCATCGTCAAAACCGAAAGCCTCCAGGCCTAGGTGGCGCACCAACTGGCTCGAACCATCTGAGCCTTGGCGGCCGGCGGCCAATGCCGCAATGGACGCCATGTTCACCAGTGCGATTTGGTGGCCGACGACCGTAACGGTTGAATTGCCCGGAAGCCAGTCGTCTGCGCAACCATGGCTGCCACATTCGCCGGCACATGATGTCGCAATAGCGAGAGGACGGCCGTCGCCAGCAGGAGCAGTAATCATGGCGGCCAACTCGCCTGGATGATAGGGGTGGGTGACGCCGAGGCGCCACGGTTTGCCGTCGGGGCCATTGCCTCGGGCGATGACGTTGCCGGCACCGTTGAGATAGTAAGAGTCGATGCCGGCGTCGTCCAACCGGCGACTTGCTCGCGACAGGGTCCAGCCCTTGACGTAGCAGGTGGGGTCATATTTGTCGGCATGTTGAGCCGAGAACAGGCCGCCGGTCAGTTCCTCAGCAAGGTTGCAATCAGCCATGACCTCGCGGATTTCCATGCTCAATTGGGCGTCGCGCAGATGTCCATGTTGCCATTGATAGATCTCGCTGTCAGGCCGCAATACCGACAACCAAGATTCGATCCGGGCAAAATCCTCCTTGATGGCTGCGATCAATTCTTCCGTCGCGGTCGGGGAGGCGCCAAGTATCGCCAGCGAAAACGCGGTACCCATTGATTTGATCATCCATCGGTGCGGCGGTGGGTTCACAGCACGGGGTGCGACCGGCGCAGCACTCCACCCTGCAGTCGCACTGACGTGAACAATGTTTCGCTTCATGACGGGCTCTCCCAAACTGTCTGAATAACGCGAACACACACCAGCCGCCTTAACACCCAACGCGGCAGACCAAATTAACAATACCACGCTTCGGCGGTGTCAATCCGTCCAAAGTCCCCCAAATTCTGATACTGGAGTCATGGTTTTCGCGTCACAAGGCGGAGGCTTGGATGACCACGGCCTCCCAAGGCACCAGCGGGCCGGTGAACCTGGTGCGGCCAGTGTTCGAAGCCAGGCAGGTTGTTGACGTGCCGCACTGCAGCAGCGGGGTGGCCCACGGGCCGTTCAGTGGCTGGGCATGGTCGCCGATGTTTAGGTACACGGTGACGGACGGCATATCCCCGACGGCCTCGCGCCTGTAGACCATCAAAGCCCGGTTTGCATGGACGGGTGTGAAATCGCCCTGAAGCAGTGTTGGTGAATCGGCTCGCAATTTGACCATTTGCCGATAAAAGCTCAGCACCGAATCCGGGTCCTGCTCCTGCAACGCGTAGTTGATGAACTGGGAATTGCGGTTGATACGCAACCATGGCGCACCCGTTGTAAAACCGGCGCCCTCAGACGCGTCCCATTGCACCGGTGTGCGGGCGTTGTCTCGGGACGACTGACGAATCATTGCCCAACGCGCGGCTTTGGGAATACCGATACTGCCGAACATGGCATAGGTGTTTCGGCTTTCAACGTCATCCAATTCATCAATTGATGTGAAATCGAAGTTCGTCATACCGATTTCTTGCCCTTGATAGATGAATGGGCTGCCGCGCAACGTCATGAGAAGGACGGCGAAGAGTTTGGCGCTGCGAAGCCAATACGCCTGGTCATTGCCGTAATGGCTGACAATGCGTGGCTGGTCGTGGTTTTCCAGATACAGAGCATTCCAGTGCAAGCCCTGCTGCCAAACCGTCAATCGCCGCATCAGTTCCTTGGCGCTGAATGGTTTTGGCCCATATTTGGAAAACAGGTGATCCACCTCAAGGTGGTTGAAATAGAAGATCAGGTCGAGCTCGCCACGGCTTGGGTCGGTCAATTCCCGTCCCTCGTCCAGCGTCACCATCGCAGCCTCGCCGACAGTGAAAGCGCCATAGGGGTCAAGGACGTCACGGCGCAGTGAACGCAATATGTCATGCAGGCCAGGCTGGGTCTTGTAATGCTCCAGGCCGCGAACAATCGGCAGGCCCTTTCCGTCCTCCAGCGAGGTCTTGAACAAACAGGTGATTACATCACACCGGAAACCGGCCACACCACGGTCAAGCCAGAACCGCAGCACGTCCTCGATTTCCGCCAAAACGGCCGGGTTGTTCCAATTCAGATCGGGCTGCTTCTTGTCGAAAAGGTGCAGATAGAACTCACCGCGCACAGGGTCCCATTCCCAGGTGCTGCCCATGAAGAAACCAGTCCAGTTGTTGGGCGGATCGCCGGCGGGCCCGGACGGACGCCAAATGTAGTAGTCGGAGTATGGGTCTTGGCGCCGTCGGCTGGCCTGGAACCAGCGGTGCTCGTCCGAGGTGTGGTTGACAACCAAATCCATGATAATGCGAATGCCGCGGGCCCCCGCCTGATTCACCAATTGATCGAAATCGTCCAGCGTGCCATATCGCGGGTCAATGGCGCAGTAATCGGCAATGTCGTACCCGTTGTCGGCGTCAGGTGACGGATACAGCGGCGACAGCCAAAGACACCCCACACCGAGCGCCGCCAACTCGTCAAGACGCGAAACGATGCCCGGAATATCGCCAAACCCATCACCATTGGAGTCCTGAAAACTGCGAGGGTAAATCTGGTAAAAGACGCTGGTTTTCCACCAAGGGAGGTCCGACTGATCCATATGTCAAGTCTATCGCCCCATCTGCATGGGTCGGCTTCCTTCGCCGGCATAACAGTGGTTCGGCCAGATCCTGCGACTTCGCAGGAACGGGCGGTCCGTAACATAGCGGAGGAACGGCGGTCTGAACCGCGCGCCGGCCACGATCGACCCCCATCGGTCGGTTTTGCACCGAGGAACCGGTTCAAAACTCCACTCAAACGTCGTCTTGGACACCCGCCCACACGATTGGGTGCGGTATTGCCCCGAAAAGCGCACTGTCTGGCCACACAGCGTCACTATTTCGTCTTGTGCCAATGTTGGACACACGTTTGGGTGCGGTTTTGTCACGCACCTGCTTCCCGGGGACGGCCGTTCGAGTCGCACAGGCATGACATCGTCCTGAGCGAAGTCGCAGGATCTGGTCGGACACTTTGTGTGGCGTACTCCAGCCGGCCGAGAGCAGACGTCTGCCGAGGCCAAGGAAGGTGTTGAGGAACGAAGCGACCAGCGACGCCGTACCCGACGCACCGTCAAGTGGCCACCAGGCCTGGGCAAGCGCCGGCTCCTTCGCTGCGCTTCGGACCGCCCGTTCCTGCAAAAGCAGCCGAGATCTGCCGTCATCCTGCGCGAAGCCGCAGGCCATGGGATTCCCTTGGTGATGCTGTGCGATACACATTGGAGTCGTAGCACAAGGCATCCTCGAGCACACCACCCACACCGACAACACACAGCAAACGGAGATGGTTGTAGACTCTTACAGACGCACTGGGCTGGGAGTGGAGAAGCACAGATGAAGATGAAAACAGAGACCATTGGTATGACCGACGGCCAGTTGATCCAACTGGCCCGCTTTGAGCCGGACGGTGAACCGGTTGCCGTGATGCAATTCGTTCACGGGTTCGGCGAGCATATCGGCATGTATAAGACTCTCGGCCAATACTTCGCAGACCACGGCATTGTGTTCGTCATACACGATCAGCGCGGGCATGGCGAGATGCCGGACAGGAAGGTGGAAGATCGCAAGCGGGCTTGGGGGGTCGCCCGGTATGTCAATCTGCTGACTGACATCACCGAGATCCGTCGCCGTATCGCCAACTGGTACCCGGGGTTGCCGGTGACGTTGGCGGGGTTGTCGATGGGTGGCAATATCGTCGCGAACTATGCGGAGCGGATCACCCAGCACTCCTATGCCAACCTTGTCATCGAGTCGCCTTGGCTCAGGCTGGCGAAGCCGATGCCCGAGCCCGTCACAGCATTTGCCCGAGCGGCTGGCCAGGTGTTCCCAAACTTCACCATATCGTCCCGCCTGAACATCGACGCAGTGTCGCGTGACGTGGCAGAGACCACCAGGATGAAGCTCGACAAGCTTTACCATGACCGCATTTCTTTCAAGCTTTACAGCCAGGTGCTCGACGCCGGCGAATACGCCATAGCCCACGCGTCCGAAATCCGACTGCCGACTTTGCTGCTGGATGGCACGGGTGACCAAATCGTCAGCGTTGCGGCAATTCGCGAATTCGCCGCCAATGCGGGCCCCAATGTCATTTTCAAAGAGTTTGACGGTGCATATCACGCGTTGCATCAAGACCTCGTGAAGGACGAGGTTTTGGCGGCAATTCTTGAATTCTGCCTGCCTGTTGCACCAGTCGAAGAAGACTGGGCAGAGGAGATACCGCAAGAAGACACTCTGGCCTTCAAGATCTTGGCCATGGACCCCGATGAGGAGGAAGTGGTTGAGGATCGCTATTTGAATACGAAGGCCGCCAAATGATCAGGCCTCGCCAACAGGCGATGGCCGATTTCAGGCGCCAATTCATTGCGCACCGCGGGCTATTTGACAATGCGTTAGACCACCCAGAAAACACCCTGGCGGCTTTCCAGCGAGCGGTTGATGCGGGCTACGGAATTGAGTTGGACGTCCGGCTAACCAAAGACGGGCAACTCGTCGTAGCCCATGACGACGGGTTGCAGCGCATTTGCGGCGAGGATGTCGAAATCGCCGACCTCACCTACGAAGAACTCAGCCAGCGCCGGGTGCTGTCGTCCGACCAAGCAGTACCCCTATTCAGGCAGGTACTGGCGGTGGTGGACGGGCTGGTGCCACTTGTCGTCGAGGTGAAGGAATCGAACCGGACGAATGAGACATGCCAGGCCACGGCCGACCAACTCAGCCATTATCGCGGCCGGTATTGTGTGGAATCATTTGACCCGCGGGTGCTGCTGTGGTTCAGGCGAAATCGTCGGGCGGTGTTGAGGGGCCAGTTGGCTGGTGGCTTCGAAGGCCCAGGCACCGGCAATCGCCTTCTCGACATTGGCCTTGTGACCATGATCTTCAACAAGTTCACCTGGCCCGATTTCATTGCCTACGAGTGGCATGACGGTGATAATTTCGCCGTGAAAGCGTGGAAGGCGATTTTGCGGTGCACAATGGTTGCCTGGACGGTTCGCTCGCAGGACGAATTGGACGCTGCCCGCCGCAATTTCCACGTCTTCATTTTCGACAGCTTCACACCTGCTTAGAAAGCAATGCCCCTGTTCCGTTGCTCCCTTAGGCAATGGAACAGGGGTACTGCTTTTGCAAGGCCAGCCAAAGGGGGTTGGCGTGGCCCCGTGCGGCTAGTCGATGAGGGAACGGCAGATGACGACCAGCCGTTGGCTTGTACTATCCAATGTCGCGGCCGAGGCGGCGACGCCACACCACCACCCCAGTACTAATCGCCAGCATCAGGGCAAACAGCATTGGTACCAGTGACGCCGCGCTTGTTGCGCTGCCACCGGTCTCGGCTGAAGTACCTGACGCACCCACTGGCGTAATGCTTGTCTGGGCCGGGCTGACCACAGTCAGCGTGTCGATCACCGTCACCGACAATCCATTGTTGTCAATGTAGGTGACGGGAATCTGGTAGACGCCGGGCACTGAACTGGCGGCCGTGACCACCCCAGTAGACGGGTCGACACTAACCGTCACTGATGACGGCAAACCACGTTTGTCCACGGTTGTCTTCGACAGGATGAAGCCCGGTGAATTCTTGCCAACACTGCACACGAGGTGTGCGCCGGCCGGGTCGAAAGACTTCGTCTGGTTGACCGCCCGCACATCGGATTGCGGGTCGCCGGACGGCGGCGCGCCGATGGTCAAAGTGGCCGGGTCGGGCGGCAGCAAACCGCAAGCACCCTGGGTGTTTGCGGGCAGGCTCGCACATGCCGCGCCCGGGCCGGGCGTCAGGTTCGACACGTCATTGGTGAATGTGGTTCCAGATTTCGAAGAGACCACCGGCACCGTCACAGTGCAAGAAACCTCACCTGGGGCAAGGGCGCCCATCATCGTCACGGTGGAACTACCCGGATCGGCCGTCAGTTCGGCACCGTGCGCATTTGCGCCACGCACTGCGGTATCCAACGAATTGCAGGTTGTGGAAGCTGTCGGACTGTCGGCCACCACCAAGCCGGCTGGCAAGGTGTCGGTGAATGACCAGTCGTCCTTTTCCATCAGTTCAGCGGTGTTGGTGATGGTGAACGTCAGCATCGACACCTGCCCCGGCGCCACGACAGTCGGGTCAAACGTCTTATCAAGGGACGGGGTGACGTCAACGATCTGTGGCAAGTCGTATTCCGCGTCATTGCCGAGGCCCGATACCTGGGCGTTGTAGATGCTGAAGCCCAGCGGCACATTCGCGGGGTTGGCGGGGTCTGAGCCTGTGGCCGTCACCTGCAACGCCACGGAGGACGTCCGCATCATGGCGAAGGCGGCAGCTTTCGCGCTGGCGTTGTTGATGTTCGCAATGGTGGTCGGCGAGCCCAGGCTGGTGTCACTGCCGTTGGTCGCCGTGCCATTGAAAAGGTAGGCGTCGGCGGCGCTGGCGCACGGTTCGACGCCCAGAGGCGTGCCGGCCGCGAACGCCGCGTCTACTTCCGCTTTGGATGGCTGCGTCGGCATTGTGCCCGCAGTCGTGCCGTCGACCAAAAGGTAGTCGTCCAGCGACGCGTGCTGCGCGAAACAGTTCATTTCCGCATAGTCCACGGTGACGTCGTAAAAGTGCCCTGTGGTGCCGGTGGGGTCACCGGTGGTTTCCAAGACCGTGCCCGAGAAATCTCTGGTGTTACTGTTCCGCGTGTCTTGGGTGTACGCCAGAACTACTTGGTTGCCTGCATACCCCGAGGCACTGGACGCCGTGATGCTGCCAGCCGAGGCACCCGCTTGAAAGGCACCCAGGGCCTGCGACATGACCAACAGTCGTTGCCATTGAAGACCTTGCATGGAACTGCATCCGTAACCAGTTCCCCCGTCACTGGTGGGCTTGGGTGTGCTTGAATTGACGACCCAACCATCGCACCCCTGGCTGGTCGATTCCCAGGCGGGTGACGCGGTGTAGGTCATGCTCACCGGCGGCGCACCGGTGTAACCGGTGGCGGACGTGCCGCTCACGGTGTTGGTGGTCGGGTTCTCGATCGGGATGGCCGCACCGGTCGCGTCGACGCCCGAGAAGTCGTCCTCATAAATCACTGTTCCAGGCTGCGGAACCCCCGGATTGCCCGCTGCCTGGGCAAGGGGCGTACTTGCCACCCCAGTGAAGCCGACGACCGTCAACGCGATAGTGGCAGCCAACGTCACCAGCCTTTTGTGGTTCATTTTGGTGGTCGGTTTTTGTCGACGCGAAATTAACTGCGTTTGGTACATGATTCTCCCTTTTTTCATGTTCCATAACTCGAAGACTCTCCCTCTTCGGTTTGGTTTGCCGCTCAAAAGTCTCCCAACTTTTTCCCTGGGCGGTGCACTAAACATCCATAACGATACACCTCAAATGGACTTTGTCAAATAGGGGGACGGGTATACATCAATCAAACAGTTGACAAGGCATTATGATCAAAAACGCGGCGTGTTCACAGGCCGAGCTGAATCCGGGTTGCCGCAATTTCAACGTCGTCATCCTCGAAAGTTTCGTTCCCCGGCCGAGGTGCAGCCTTGGCCGTCAACCCAAGAATGAGCACCCCGGCAGCGATCGCCACGATGCCGAGCGCCCGCCAAACCGTGAGGTGTTCACCCAGCAACACAATCCCAAGGATCGTGGCCGTCGCCGGTTCGGAAAGATTCAGCGTAGTGGCGGCCGCAGCCGATGTCCCTGCCATGCCAGCGACGTTCAACGCGTACGCAACCACCATCGTCACAACAGCGAGCCACGCCACAACCGCGACACCCCGCGGGCTGGCCATCCAGTGGGTATCTGTCAATGCCAGGGTCGGTATGGCCATGACGGCTCCGACGGCCATGACGGAGGCGGCCACATCGAGGGGGTGCCAGGCGTGCTGCAGCAGCCATTTGACGCTGACGGCCAGGATCGCGAAGCAGGCGCCCGCCACCAGCGATTCCAAAATGCCGAAGGGGTGTATTACGTCTTGCCCGTCTGACGACCACGACAACGCGACCACCCCGGCGACGCCGATGACCGTGGCGACCAGCCACCAGATGCCCGGCCGATGCTTCAAGACCACCCATTCGATCAGGCCGGCCAGCATGGGCGCGGAGCCCAATGCCACCATCGTGCCCACCATGACGCCGTTGCTGCGGGTGCCGTCAAAAAACACCGCCTGGTACGCCATGACCACAGCCGCCCCGGCGACGACGGCGACCACCGCCCCGATCGACGGGCGCGTCCGCGGCCAGTGTCCGGTGCGCACCTTGTGGGCAATCAGCCCAACGAGGCCCAGCAGCAGCCCGCCGAACGCCAGACGGGCCGAACCGACCGACAGCGAACTGGCAGCGGCTGGTGCCAGAGCGCGGGCGGTGCCCGTCGTCCCAAACAGCAGTCCAGCACAAACCACAAGCAGGGCGTATTTCACCGTGCAATTCTTTCACCAAACTGCGCGCCTAACGCGCGCTCGCCAGATATCGGCCTTGCCTTCTGAGCAGGCCCGGCGCCAGCGCGGCAAACAGGCACACCGTCAGCCCGATCATCCCCGCCATCGGGCCGACGGGCAGCGGCCCGGCCAGTGATCCGCCAGTTGCGACGCTCACCACCACTGGGGTGACCGGCGGCGCGTTGTTCGGTGACGGCGGAATTGGCGGTACCTTGGCCGCGACCGTCACGGGGAAGCTGGCCGTCTGCGTCAGGCCAGTGTCGGTGTAGCTTAGGCCAATGCTTTGAGTGCCGACCGTGCCCAAAGTTGACCCTGCCGGCGGGTTCACCTTCACCACGGTTGTGACGTCCTTCGTCGACCCGTCCGTGTAGGTGACCGTCACCTTCATTCCGGCCAAGCTCAGCTCGTCGCCTTGCGTGTAGGAGGTTTTGGACGGCGGTGTGGTCACGGTAAGCGACTGCAGCAGAAATGGCCCACCACATTGAGCATCATCGGCAAAAGTGGAGATAACCCGGCAATAGTTAGGGCAAAACGCCTTGGCAGCGAACCTTTGCACGCCTCAGCCACCTGAAAACCGTCCAGAACCCGAGTTAGCCCGTAACCTGCTGGCCACTCGTCCAAAAACGCCGAGGTTTTGCCGAGTTAGCTCGTCGCCCGCCGGTTCAAAGGTCTATGCTTCCCAGTAACTACTCCCGTCGAGGGAGTTCCTTTTTGAGGAACAGACATGTCATTGGATTTTCTAACTGTTGTTGAGCAGGCACGCATGGTGGCGTCCCGGCAGGTCAGTTCGCGTGAACTGGTCGAGCATTCGCTTGGGCTGATCGCCCGTCACAACCCCGACCTCAAGGCCTTCACCAATGTAATGGTGGACGAAGCGCAAGCCCAGGCCGACGA
>Ga0123357_10013272_pt1 | contig 10677 bp, 4 predicted proteins | sample TergutEmb28metaG_FD_89873 | JGI IMG/M metagenome (GOLD analysis project Ga0123357, IMG submission 89873) | Embiratermes neotenicus P4 segment gut microbial communities from Petit-Saut dam, French Guiana - Emb289 P4 | ecosystem: Host-associated > Arthropoda: Insects > Digestive system > Gut ...
GTCCCGGGTTCGATCCCCGGCGCTACCAGATTTTCTGAGTAGTAGTGGGTCTGGAACGGGGTCCACTCAGCCTCGTGAGGTCAAACTGAGGAGCTACTTGAATAAAAAAATTAGTGGATCCAGGTTCAGAAAACAGAGATTAACGGCCGTGGGGATCCGTTGCGCTAACCACGTGACACCCCTCTATCCGCAAAACTTCGCCTACCGGCGGCGGCCGCTGTGTCGGTATGGTTCGCTCGCGGACTAAAGCCACGGAGTTTAGTTTTTAGTTTAGTTTGCCACAAACTCTTTGTAAAATGTAAAATAACAACATGAGAGTCATGCGAAAATTTCCTCTAGCTGTGGACCATAAACATTCATCAGCACTGCATATGAAGTATTGTTTGTAATTCAACAATCACAAATATGGCCAAGATGCGAAACTTTAGTTTATATCCGACAAATTGAATACAGTGCTGCCCCAAACCTGCTCTTAAGTACAAAACACTTCATACATGTGAAATTAAACTATAATAGCTCACAAATGTACGAAATATTGCTATGAACCTTTTGACAAGTAAGCAGGCCTAACCTTGATGAGAGTTCCTGGAAATTCACTTCAGCTAACACTGTCTCAAAATTGCTGCACTTTAAAATTCTCTAAGACTATGGCATTTCATACTTTTACCGTCCAGTTCCAAAAACTGACTTTACCACTTAGCTGAAGCCTCATTTAAACACGGTGAGAAAAATATGAAAGGAGGTAAATGGAAGACAGTAGATCACAACTATATTTTAATATACACCCTACATGCAAATTATACAAATAAATACTTACTTTTGTCACCAACAAATTTCATTTGTGCATGAAATAGGTAAATACTCCTACATGTTTCTGCTATTATTTATATCCATCCACAGGGAACAAATATATGATATATACTGAAAAACGTATAAAGGATTAGCACATTGCTTTATCAATTGTAAACAGCAGAGCACAATTTGACAAGCTGTGCTAATGCTGTATATATCTTTTAGTATATATTCTATATATATATGCATATATTATATACATACATATATACATATGTATGTATCTCCTAAACTTATTTACACAATTTTAACATATTTCGTCCAATTGTGTTGTTAATGGTAAAAGAATTAAATTCTGTGTTTTCAAACACACATACATGTTTCGACTTATCTCAGGTCATCCTCAAGTTCTTCCTTCCTCAACATGTATAAAGATCAACTGTGAACCTCAGGATGACCTCAGATGGATCGAAACGTGTATTTCTGTATAATAAATAGAATTCAGCTGTGTTGCACAGATACTGATTAATTTTTGTAATATTTACAGAATTTCATTTATTCAGCAATATATTTATGGCCGAATTATGTGCTACATGTTTCGGTTTGTAGCAGCCATCATCAGGTACCAAAATTAAATAACTAAATGTTTATAATAATTATATATAATATTATATGATATTAAATGTTTATAATTGCAATTAAGTAAGCGCACGGTCTCTACGACTTCTGGGTAAGTGCAGGTAGGTGTTTAACTTCCTGTAGCAATAATCTCGACACCAGATGAGAGTGAGAACCCATCTTTATGGTCCGGCCGCTTCAAGCTCCACAAGAAGGCACAGAAACTGAGCTGGTCCCTGGGACAGTCAGACCGAACTGAAAAACTGGATGACATAGCGAAAACCCTTCTACTGTTTAAGGAAAAACTGGATTATAATTTTTTTTAACCTGTGACACTGCGGCCCAACCGGGCTATGGCCTCCTCATTCATGACGCTTCTAGTTTACACACAACGAAATACCAGAGTCGGTAGGAGTCCCCTGGACGAGGAATCAGCCCAACGCAGAGACCTGTACCTGACAACATACAACAAATGAAAGGAGACAGACATCCATGCCTCCGGCGCGATTCGAACCCACAATCTCAGCAGGAGAGCGGCTGCAGACCTACGTCTTAGACCGCGCGGCCACTGGGACCAGTTACAAATTAAAATACTGGCCCTAAAAGTGGAATATAACCATTTGGCATACACAGCTTGACAAAATTGTCTTTTGTATCATACAATAATTATCGTCATAGATATAATCACATTTAAAATAGTTACCATTATTGTGTTGCTGTTCTCACCATTCTAATTATAAAAGTTGTTTATTTTTATTATCTTTACCATTCTTCATCTTCATCATTACTATCATTTCACGGACTTGACTTCGTCACTCGAGCAGCATGAGAACTGATTGTGAAGGCGACAGGACTGCCTGCAGCGGAGATTATCTGCATTAATTTTTATTGTTTCTCAATACTGAAGACCCAAAACCCGGCCTCAATTATTCTACGCCACAGCAGCCCGATTAGTACACTCTTCCACGTCACTGCCTTGCCACACGACAACCACAATAAAACTTACTAAGCAATGTAAAACTCAGTTAATATCTTAAAGTAAAGCCACACATCAAATTCTCTTTGTTTTCACTTCATATTCCAACCATTCCCTACCAAAAAAAAAAAAGTATCTAGATATCAGAGGGGCGTGACTACCGCCATGGGCGGGGCGGAGAACCCAACCCGTGATGACCTGCGCACTGTTATTCCGTGGGAGGGACTACCTTCGCCCCTGATAGCGTAATGGTTTCGGCAACCATTGTAGCACGCTGGACCACAATGTAAAGTTATGAAGGCCAGGAGGAGGGGTGAAAAGTGATACTGTGTAAGGGAGTGGCATACACGTTCCAATGCCACAACAGGAGAGTGGATCCACCCTCATAATAGCCCGGTTCACTAATATTTGATAGGAGGGTGTAAAATAGGATTTGTGACGTCATTAGGAGGATTTTATGAGACATTAGTAGAAAAGTTGGGCCGGAAATGTTTTGGGGGGAGTGACCCAAGAGAGTTTATGGTGGTGGGGGTGAAGAGACACTTTTGGGATAGAGGAAAGTTTTGACGAGGACAGTTGGAGTCGATTGAATGGAAGTTGTGGTTCTCGGGGTGTTTAAGCCTATGTGCTCGGAATTGCTGCACAAAGTGACAACTGGAGACGAAAGCTTTTCTCACAGCACCAGACAGTCCCACACGTGCGGCATCTTGTGAAAGTGTCTTTGATATGTGAAGGGGTGGGATTGAAAAGAAAGTGCTGAGGTGTGTGATAAACAGCGGTCTTGGGAAATTAACTGTCGCAAAAATAATTAGAATTTGAGTGCCTGAAGGAATTTTGTTACACTTAGACGTATAGTGACAAGATTTAAATTGTCAATTTTGAAAAAAAAAAAAAAAAAAAAAAAAAAAAAAATTTTTTTTTTAAATAGACAAAAAAAAAAAAAAAGAATTTCTGTATGAACTAGCCGAAGTTAGGTTTTCAGAAATCTCTGCATGGTTTCATTTTAGAGACAAATCGACACAAAAGGCATGCTTGTGACTCGGGGAGAGTAAGCTACTTCTACGTAACAGTTTCAGCCAGTGGCGCACTTTTACAACGAACGGACGAACCGCAGACACTAAGTGCCAGTGCATTTCGCTGCAGTTCACTATGAGTTACAACAGCACCACGACGCCCGCAACACCGGGCCTTCACCCAACATCACTGCACCATCCAGTGTCCATACACAGCCAAGATTCTTTCTACCATCACCAGGCGGCGGCAGCAGCTGCGTTTTATCACCAACAGAACCCACATCACCATCACCATTACCTGCAACACTTGCACCAGCATCAAGGTGAGTCCATTCTGGCTAATTACGTTTTTTAATGTGTTTGTATGCTTGTTACAATGTCAGATTTTAGGTCTTGCAGCAGCCAATATGGTGTGGCCTGTGGGGTGTGACGCGGTGCGCATTGTCTGAGGGTTCAGATACCAAACCGTCCGGTGTCATATGCTATAGCACCTTACTTTGCTAGTGCGATAACACGCATTTACACCCAACGGGGAGAAGTACTGTTCGTAGCCATAATATATAAATAACCAAAAGATGCACTTCAATGTTTGTGATGTACTTTATTCACGATGTTCTTACCGACACGTTTCGGCCGCTATTGTGGCAGTCTTCAGGGTGAAAACATTATTACAAGAATATAAAAGTACAGATGTGGTTACCTGTGTCGCCATCACTCCATAAGAAAAATTACTTTCGGTTAAAATTTTATAGTAATATAAATATAGGTTAAAAATGGATAATGATTAAAATCCTGAGATTTAAAATTTAGTCAGTGCGGAGTGATGCTTGATGCAGTGATGTGGCGAGTTTAATCCAACGTGTAGGTGAAATATAGAGGATGTTGTGTACTGGTTGGGAACTGACTGTAGGTGATGTGTAGATGGTGTGGTATACTGTTTGGGAACCTGTATACAACATCACTGCATCAAGCATCACTCTGCACAGACTAAATTTAAATCCCAGGATTTTAATCATTACCCATTTTAACCTATATTTGTATTACTATATAACTTTAACCGATATTATAGTAATTTTTAATTGCTATGGAATGACGGCGACACAGCTAACCACATTTGTAACTCTGTGTTTTTGTAATAGTAACATCACCCTATAGATGGCCGAAACATGTTGGTGGGAAAACTGTGAATAAAATACATCACAAACATTGAAGCGAATTTTGTTGGTTATTTACTTATTATGGATCTGATTAAGGCGCAGAAAATGGAACATACTACATACTATACTCTTTGTAATTATCAAGAAATTAGGAAGAAATATAAAATACCCTTAGATGCCTGGTCCAAACTGCCATATAAATTTTGAATTCTCCTTCAGGCATCATTATCCATTGAAAGTTTACGTGCGATACGAATAAGGCTGCAAAATTTCAGGTTCTACTTGAACCTTACAGGAAACATTTCAGTTCCACAGTTGGCGCGTGGATAAAATTCAGGCTGCTATACCACGTACATGAAGCTGCTTTAAAGAGTAATGTGTGTGTGTGTGTGTGTGTGTGTGTGTGTGTGTGTGTGTGTATGTGTGTGTGTGTATGTATGTGTATGTACTAACCATCTGGGTGCTAATGTTGTTACTGCATTTGGATAACTTGAATTAAGAGAAGACAATATTTAGTTGTCTTAAAAATGGTAGGACTCGCAGTTAATCTGTACTGAACGTGAAGTGTGTTCCAGTTTGCTGCAAAACCTTTCCAAAAGTTTCTCCTACCTCCGCCACAAATATTGGTATGTTGGGCTTAAGTTCGAGATATTTAAGAAAGGGGTTTACGAATGGTGTACATCATTATACATGTAGGCAAATTTACTTCAATTCCACCACATTCACGAAGACTTTTCAAAGTTTCCTGAATTGTTTGAATTAACTGAGGAGGGAATGACAGACAGACAAACATGGTGAATGTAATAAACGCATATTTCCGCTTTCTATGCCTAAGCACCAAAAACGTGTTAACTAGGTCTCTTTGCCCTCGTTAACCCCGAAATTGTGTTTTGCAAGCAGAAACTCGGCTACACATGTCCCTGTTGTTTGCAATAGCCATTTGTCTCATAAGGTAATGCTTCATTCTTATACGAAGATAACCCATCTTATTAAATATTTAACAAACTGTAGGTCATTCTGAACTCAATATCGACGCTTATATTACGATCTTCTGAATTACTACTGTGATGGAGTCTTGGAGGGAGGGTCAAAATTTGCGAGGAAAATATTGTCTTCAAACTCAGGGTATCCCTATTACCCACGGGGGTGTAAGCCTCTAATTTCATACATAAATCCTTATCATCCACAGAAGTTCTCGTCTCCACACTACGCAGAGAGCCGCAGGGAACAGACTATTTCAACAAACTTAACAATTTTAAATAACACAGTGGATGAGACTCATTACAGTAAACTGCACCCACCGGCCTCAAATGCTGGCGGTGTGATTATTGCGTTACCGGCAAATGCAAATAAGTTCACGAATCAAAATTAATTTGTGACATCGCCATTAATAATTTACATGCGTGATTGGAGTTGTGCATAAATTAATAAAATAACAAAATTTGTAAACAAGTAGCTTCTCGCCGTCACAACTTTCTGGATCATCTCTACAACAGAAGCCGAAGTGTCTTCAAATATAACCTATAGGACTAACTGTCAGCATCCACAACAAAATCGTGTCCTCACTGACACTATGTTAGTATTATTACCACAACAGCATTTGGGGATAATCATAGATAATATTTAGGTGCCTAACAATTGCCAAAGGGACTCAAATAAGATATCTGTCAATTCCGATGAAAATCTGCAAGAATCTTCGAATGCAAGCAAAAAGGAATTGATGTAGGACTTAAGGAAATAAATGAGCAGCCGAATCATGTTTGAGACTTGTTCACGCTCGTTCCTGTAGTTTGTAAAGATATATATATATATATATACCTGTGTTTAATTAATAATCCCGCCGATTAATTAATCATCACGCCATGAAGACGTGTGGAAATATGAAATACAGCTACACACATTCTATGTCTCAGGAGTCGAGAGGGGTGAGGTGTGAGATTTACATCCCGGCTACTGTGCTTGAGGAGAAATAATTCCGCTAGGCAGTGGATAGGGGGCTGGCTGGGAAACAAGTGCCTTCTAAATACAGTGGAGAGGAGATAAAGAACTGGAACTGCTGCCGGGAGTCGAACCTCTGAGCAAGCCTCGCTCCCTCAACAGCTTCCGTCTTTATACAAAAAACCAGTAATCTTTACGTTAAATATACAAGCTGGCCTAATTATTTATTTACTATGATTGGGTTGGAATAGCGCAGTCAAATATTTGTAGTAATTAAGTTGCAGGATGGACGACCGAGAATTCGGGGTTATATCCGCTGCAGAGCGAAGCACAGCAAAGAAAAGTCTCTCTTTTCTCCAAAGTGTCAAGTCCGGCTCTGGGTCCCATTAATCCTCCTATTCGATATGTACCGGGGATGTTTCGCTGGGGTTGAAGCGGCCGGAGAGTGGAATTGGCCACTCATCTCAGGTTAACTAGGCGCTGCACCTCCGTTTCCGCACATGCCGTCATGTGGTTTGCGTAAGCATAAGGACAATTTAACTTCACTAGCATTAGTTTCAAAAACTTTCTTTGTTGGAAAACTATTGCTTCCAGCGCCAAGGCATGCATTTTATTAGACCAATACGAGTATTATTTATGCGCGTTTCAGGCAGCAGTGTCGGCCCGGGTATGGATTCCAACTTCTGGGGCAACTCCTCTTCTGTGGTGGCGAACCCTTCCGCCAGCCATCACACAACGCCCTGCAGCAGTTCGTCGTCAGGTCCCGGCACCCCGACAGGATCCAGAGGAGATGAGTCTCCCAGTTACGATGATGATCCTTTGAATCACCACGACTATGATCACCATCACATCCATCATCACCATCACCACCAAGACGGTCTGAACCCCCTTGATGACGCCACCACATCTCCAACAAACGGACATGCCCCTGTCATCATAACACATTACCCTGGTGGCAGAACAGACAACGGAGTTCCTGCTCAAGACTACTGCACCAGTTCGACGTATTACAGCACAGGGAACGGGGTTCCGGTAAGAGTGGTGAAGAGACGGAACTGCGCCAACAAGAAGGAGCGCAAGAGGACTCAGAGCATCAACAACGCATTTGCCGACCTGCGAGACTGCATCCCGAATGTTCCAGCAGACACGAAACTTTCTAAAATAAAGACACTGAGGTTAGCCACATCGTATATCGGTTACCTGATGGGAGTGTTGGAAAGTGATGACCCTGGGGCTTGTGACACTGGCTTCAGAGCCGAGCTGGTGCACACCGGAAGTGGCAGAAGAGCTAGTACAGGCTGTTCGGACTACATCATGGCAGCAAATAGAGGAAACGGAAGTGGAGCAGAGAGAAGATCGACAAGTGACCTGGTGAGTTATACTGTAGTTACACGTGGCTTAGCGAGAACAGGAGTAGCGTAGTACATTCGCGTTTTATTTTACGATAATATAGGACCGCCAAGTGGAGGAAATATGTTTGTAGTGTCGAATACAAAGGTTAGGTTTACGGACACAGGAAATGGAGTTGCTATGCCATCCGAAACGTCAGTGACAATTTACTAATCAGTATGGCGCTCACAGAAGACCCGAATCTTTAGACAAAAATCCTTTATGCATTGCCAACAAAGTAATAGGATTGAAATCCAAGCCAAAGTTTCTCGTTCAGAAGAGCTGTTATTCTAGCCGATATGTGAAGCGCGTGCCACTAGAATGAAATGGGACGTCTAAGAACCGAAAGGGCCTAAAGTATTAATACAAAATACTGATTTAATCAGAATTTGTGGAGATTTATGAAACAAGGTGTCAGTTATTGAAATGAGGTCGGAATATACTGATTTAAGAAAAAACGAGAAACTCCTACCAGGTGACACTACGTCATCTGTGCTAAGTTTCTTGCATGCAACACGATAGCAAAAGATAATACTAAAGTGCCTTCGAAACTTTGCATCCTAGACACTTGCCAGATAATCACACCGGTGATGCTTTTGTGGCTGTTCATATTTGTGCACATATAACTGAAAATTAGACTCCTATTAGGGTTTCTTGTGGTATTTATCTGCAGAATGTATTATCTTATTTGTATGTCAACGTTAATTTTGTTCAATTCAACAGTCGTATATAATTTTAGATATTTACCACTTAGAAATATTTTGTGATTGCTGAACTAAGTCAGTATTTGGGACAAAATTTGTAGATATATTTGTAACCTCTGTACGAAGTTGCATATATAGGTAGTCATAATCAATAAATGTGATGTTATGCATTTTCTACAAAAAATATATGTATAAGAATATGTGTATTACCAATTAATTGCATTAGTTGACGTTATATGAGATTATTAGTAGCACATTCTGGCTATTCATAACAGCCATCTTTAGGCAGTTTCATTACACAAGTCAGTAAAAGCTAAAGTTATCCAGTTACAGGCCCGGTGTGGCTTAGAGGGTGGGTAGAGGTGTAGCTCTACTCTTCCATGACCGCGGCACTAGAAGGGGGTGAGTGGTCAACAGCACGCCCCGGCCGCACTTTACCCCCGGAAAAGAACCGGTGCCCATTTTACAGGAGGCTGGGTGGGCCCCAGGGCTGGTCTGGACGGGTGGAAAATCTCGTCCCCACCGCCATTCGATCCCGGACCGTCCAGCCCGTAGTCAGTCGCTAAACCGACTGAGCTACCCGGCCCACACACAAGTCAGTATAAGATGTTATTAGTCATTTACCATTGATGACGTTATGACCTAACACCTTAAACTCTTTCGTCTCATGACACTCCCTGAAGTTGGTTGTTATCAATAGTCGAAACATACCAGAGTAATAATCTCATACACGTTAATTATTGCAATTAGTTTTTAATAAATATACTCATATATCATAAATATCTACCAATATGATTGTATGTTTTATTTTTACTTGATTATGCTCTAATAAGAATAAAGCAGATTAATATCAATCAGTATCCAGTGTCGATTAACATCCACGGCAGCCATGGTAACGGTAGTAACCGGAGTAGTCACAAATGTATGTAGGCCTTCATGTAAAACGTGGCTGTTACTGTGTTTCGATTTTAACAGAAGATGGATTTTCTAGGAAGAGTTCAGTAAACGGAAAAATTTGCCATTTCACAATAACCTTCCAGTTAGAGCCCATTTGTTCCATGCGGGCTAACGGATGGACGGACAGACGGGGCAAAGCTAATACAAGCAGGTCTCCTTTTATAAAATTTCGTTTTGCGCGACTTCGTTTAACACAACTTGAAAATTTACACGACTCTCCGAATTTACATGATAATTTTCTGTTTAACGCGATTTGGCATAAAAGATCCCAAGCCGCACTTGTGTTGAAGGCTAGCAGAAAGTGACGTCACTGTCATGACATCAGTCACGTGTGTGGATTGATTACGTTGGTGATATAATCACGAGGCTGATATAGTTCCTCCTTCAGGAATATTAGCTTTTGTTACCAAATGAGTGAGAAACCCAAATCTACATCACCTAGTGTAAGGCAAGCGTAAAATCGGCGAAAGACAGTCGGTATTTAAAGGAAATCAGACGTAATGTCTACTTAAAAAGGGTGAATGTGTTGTTGACATAAGCTGTAAAGTTAGATTCGTTCGTAGTATATACAGTACGTGACTGTGCAGATAGAATTACAGTAAGTGCTTAGTCAGGAACTAAAGTGTTTGTGTAGTACTACGGCAGTCCTATCGGAATGAACCGTACCAAATCTATGGATGTGAGTCTCTGTTATATAGAAATATATGTACACTTCATAGAAATATATATATATATACATATATATATAAAGGTAAAGGTTAAGTGATCCCGTTACAGGCCCGGTGTGGCCCAGAGGGTGGGTAGAGGTATAGCTCTATTTTTCCATGACCGCGGCACTAGAAGGGAGTGAGTGGTCAGCAGCACGCCCCGGCCGCACTTTACCCCGAGAAAGAGCCGGTACCCATTTTACAGGAAGATGGATGGGCCCCAGGGCCGGTCTGGACGGGCAGAAAATCTCGTCCCCACCGGAATTCGATCCCGGACCGTCCAGCCCGTAGTCAGTCGCTATATATATATATATATATATATATATATATATATATATTTATTTACATTACATATGTATTTCACACATAGTATGTGCATTATTGATACATATACACACTACGTAGAATGATATTATCACTCCCCTA
>Ga0123357_10013273_pt1 | contig 10676 bp, 4 predicted proteins | sample TergutEmb28metaG_FD_89873 | JGI IMG/M metagenome (GOLD analysis project Ga0123357, IMG submission 89873) | Embiratermes neotenicus P4 segment gut microbial communities from Petit-Saut dam, French Guiana - Emb289 P4 | ecosystem: Host-associated > Arthropoda: Insects > Digestive system > Gut ...
CAGTGTTGCCGTAGATGTCGAACGCATGTGCCTTCACAACGTCCTGCGCCGTACCGTTGGCCAACTGCTTGTCCTGCGTCACCTCGAAGAATGACGGATTGGGGCACTCACTGGTCGTGTAACACAATGGGCCGGCTGTGAAAGTCACCACCGGGCGGGCTGTCAAGGTGACCCCGTCGACCATCGCGGTGAAGGTGAATGCCCCGGTCTTTTCCGAGGTCGTCTGGTTCCAGGTGTACACACCCGGGCTCGACTCCGAGAAGCCGGACACCGTCGCGTTCGGCAGGCCGGCCGACGCGCCCGTCACAGTGAACTGGCCGGCACCATACCCAGTCAGCGCGCCGCCCTGGGCGTCAACCAACGTGATCCGCGCCGTCACCCACGAACCGGCCTTCTGCGTGTCCGGCGTCACCGTGAACGGCGAGGCCGCATCAGGACCTGTCGAGTTGAAGACGATCGTCTGCGGAGAATTCGTCACGTCAGTGTCGACGCCCGAGATGTCCGGAACCGTCGCATGAACGACGACGTCACCAGCCTTCGTGCCCTTAATCTGCAGCGTGCAGGTGCCAAACCCCGGATTGTCAGCCACATTGTTCGTCGTGCACTGCCCGGTGGTGGGCGTGACGGCAACCGTCACCAACCCACCGAACGAGAACTTCACCACCTGGCCACCCACCAGGTTGCCGTTGACATCCTTGGCAGTCACGGTCGCCGTCGCGGTCTGGTCGACATCAAGCGACGTGCGGTCGACGGCCAGCGTGGTGTTCCCAGAGAACACCGGACCGGCCTGGAAGGTGATCTGCCGCACGATTGCCGGCTTTGGCGCCATCGAGGACGCACCGTCCACGATCCGGCCGCCATCGTAACTTGCCGTCACGTCGTACACGCCCGGCGCCGTCGACGTCAGCAACGCCGTGTACGTGCCGTCACCATGGCCAGTCACCGCCGACGCCGCCACCACCGAGGTCGGAACCGTACCCATCGTCACCTGGAAGGTGACCTTCGACGGATCCAGATTCTTCAACACATTCCCGCCCGCGTCCTTCATCGTGACCGTCGCCGTCCACGACTGCACACCATCAGACCCTGGCGGGGTCTGCGCGTTGCCCGGGGTTTGGGCCACGGTGAACGTAGAGACGCTCAGATCTGGGCCGCCTTCGGTGAACTCCACCGCCTGCGGCGAGTTCGACACCGCCGTCCCACCAAGCTGCGCGCTCACACCGACGATCTCAGCGGTCTGGTCGGCGACCGTCACCGAACACGTGCCCGGCGCCGGGGCAACCGGTGGCGTGCCCACCGGCAGATTCGTCACACACGACGTCCCACTCAACTGCGCCGACGCGGAATCCTTTCCAAACGACACCGTCACCTGATCGGCCACCAGATTGTCGTTGACATCCCGCACCGTCACAGTCACCGTCGCGGTCCCGCCGATACCCAGCGAGGACGGTGCGATCGCGATCGTGGAATGGCTGGCCTCACCCGGCCCAGCCTTGAACGTGACGTCCTTGACTGTCACCGGATCGCCAATACCACCGCCGACAACCGTGCCCGACACCTGATAGGTGTTCGCCGCCAGCGACGTCAACAGCGCCGTGTACGTGCCGTCATGGTTGTTCGTCCACGCACCCACACTCACCAACGTGGTGGTCGCGCCGCCCAACGTCCGTGCGATGCCGAGCGTTGACGTGTCGAGCGTCGAAATCGGCGTGTTGTTGTCGTCACGCGCCGTGATCGTCGCCGTCCACGACGCCGTCCCGTTGGCAACCGGGGTCACCGAACCCGTCGTGATCTTGACATCGAAACTCGACAACTCGTAGCTGACCGTCCCAGGCGCGAACGTCAACGTCTTCGGCGAGCCCGCCACATCCTTCGACGTGCTCGACGCCGCGTCCGTCACCTTCGCCGACAAAATCGCGTCCTGAGGCGAGGAATCCGAAATCTGCGCCGTCACCACGCCGTTGACACTCTGCAACGCTGTCGTGGACGACCCGGACCCACCCGTGCCGAACTTCGCATCGCCCGTCAACGACAGGCTCACCGTCACACCGTCCTCGACGGCGTTGCCGTGGCAGTCCTTCACCGTCACCGTCGCCGTGACGATGCCAACCGATGTCGCCGCCGTGGTCTTGTCGACCGCTAGCGACGAGTTCGCCGAGCACGCGGGGCCCGAATCAAACGGAACTGACTTTGGGCTACTCGACGGCGTGACGCCACCCGCGTTGACCTGCGCGGCGTTCACGTATGCGCCAGCCACCGTCGACGTGAACGTCGCCGTGTATGTGCCGTCCTTGTGGTTCGTCACGCCCGACACCGTCACATCAGACGACGTCGACGTCATCGCCACATCCGTCAAGTCCGTCAACGCGTTGTCGTTCGCGTCGCGCGCCTCGAGCGTGGCCGTCCACGAATCCGTGCCATTCGCGGTCGGGTTCGCCGTCGTGCTCGTGTTGCCCTGCGTCCGCGTCACCGTGAACGTCGACTTGTCCTTGTCGATCGGCAGCGTGCACTGACCAGTGTTCGTAAACGTGATCGTCGCCGGAGAGCCATTGGCGACTTCGCTGCCGTTGTACGTGGCATGCACCGTCACAGGCTGGGTTGTCGCGTTCTGCAGCACCGATGTCGCCACACCGTTCGCGTCCGTCTCCTCGCTCGCCGGTGTCAGCGTCGCATGTGTCGGCGTGTTCGCCGAGAAGTCAACCGTTTCGCCCGCAACCGGGTTGTCATGCGCGTCACGCAGAGTCGCGGTCAACGTCGCCGAGCCGCCCGCACAGACCGATGTCGAGCTGACCGACAGGCTTGAACGACCCGGATCAACTGGACCCACATCGAATGGAATCGCCCGTGGCGAATCCTCCGTCACGCTCGTGCCCACACCAGCAGTCGCCGTGTATGCCGCGCTCGCCTTCGTCGTTGTGAACGTCGCCGTATACCTGCCGTCACCCTTGTCCGTGACACCGGTCACCGCCACGTTCGTCGACGACGGCGTGAACTCAGGCGTCTGCCCAGGCACCGGGTTGCCGGAGCAGTCTTCCAACGTCAGCGTGCCCGTCCACGAGTCGACGCCATTCGCCGTCGGGTTCGCCGTGCCACTCGTGTTGCCCTGCGTCTGCGCCACCACAAATGACGACGTGCCAGGCGCATAACACACATCGCCGGCCTTGAACGGGATCGGCAGGCTCGTGCCCACCGCGTCGCCGGCCACGGTCAAACTCGCCGTGTACCCAGCGTCAGCGATCTTCGCGGTGTACCGCACCGAATACGTCGAATCACCGTTGTCCACGACGTCCGTGACGCTCACCTGCGCCGACGACACCGCAAATTTGATGTCGCCGAGCGAGAGCTTGGTGACCAGCGGGTTGCCGTATGCGTCAGTCGCCGCGAGAGTGCCCGTGTAGTAGTCGGTGCCGTCGGCGATCTTCCAGAGGCTGTTGGAGGTACTGGTCACCACCGGGTCTACCGTGAACGTCGACTTGGCCGCCGAGAACGGGTTGTCGGTGATGGTGGCAGTGACGGTCACGGTGTTCGTCGTGTTCACGGCCTTGCCCTGCAGCTGGAAGGTCACCGGATACGCGCCTGCCGTCGCCGGGCTCGGGATGCCGACGGACGACACCACAGCCGTGTCACCGGCGTTGGTCGCCTTGGCCTTGGCCGCGGCGATCAGTTGAGCGTCACGGTCGGCCGCACCCATCATCGCCGTCGCGTCATGCACCGTCATCGTGAAGTCCTCAGCGATGATGTTGGCAGCCGAGGCCGTCAGGTACGGCGCCGGGTTCATGGTGGTGTCATGGATCGGCGTGGCCGTCAGCGGATTGGCGTTGCCGCTCGCGTCCGTCAGCAGGAAATAGACCTTGTCGCCGGCGGTCAGCGACGACGTCAAGCTGGACGGCAGAGCGCAGGTCCAGGTGCCATCGGCGTTCAAGCCGTCCGTGCAGTCGGCGATGACGTTGCCCGTGCTGTTCCGCACAGCCGTCAACTTCACGGCCGGGTCAGGGTTGTTCGGCTGCGCAGTGGCCTGAGCGGCAGCGTTGCTCCAGGTACCTTTCACGGGCACGTCAGAGCCGATCAAGACCACGTCGGCCGGTGAGGTGAGCACCGCCGGAACGGGCGGAAGAACGTCAGCCACCGTCACTGGGCCGACCATAATGTCGTCGGGCGTGGCGTGATGGGTCTTGACCGACGTCGGATCGTCGATGTCACCGCGCCAGGCCTGTGCGATCTGGTAGGTGGTACCCGTCGTCAGCAGCTTCCCGTCGGAATAGCGAACTGATCCCGCCAACGTCGCCACACCAGTTTCCACGGTGTACGAGTCCTCTGTCATCACCGAGGAACTCTGCCCAGCTGTCGACATCGACGCCTTGCCGTCTGGTGCCGTGATCTGCCAACGCGATAGGACTTCGTCCGTCCAAATCGGGCGGCCGGAGAAGTTGAGGCCCTCAGGCACCGTACCGGTGGCACGGACGTACAAATCGGCGTTCGTCGCGGGCTGCATCGCACGGATCACCGGTGCAGCGTTGTTTCCCGAAACGCGGCGATACGACGTCATCCCGGTGCTGCCGAAGCTGCCGACGGTGGTGTTGAACGAGGGATCGTCCGAGCTGGTCAAGGTGGCGAAGTTGGTGCCCGTCATCGCGAAACTCGGCAGAGTCCATGACTCGAACGGGTTCCCGGTGATCGGGTTGTTGGAGCTGTTCGTCGCATTGGGAGCCCCACCAACCCGTGACGTGCCGTTGCCCCACACCGCGATGTCCGTGCTCGTCGACGTGTAGGTGCTGGACGCGGGTACGCCAAAGACGATGGCGCCGACCCGCGGATTCGTGTTGGCGAAGTTGTAGTACTGCGGGTTGTCTGTTGTGAACTTGAAGTTGGCACCCGCGGTGAAGATGCCGTTCGTTGTGCTGTCCACGTTGCCTTCGGCCACGAACACGCCGCCATCGGCGACGGTGATACTGCCGTTGACCTGGCCGTTCGCCGCCACCGCGGCTCCACCGGCCGCGATGAGTTGGATGGCGCTGGGCCTGGACTGGCCAGCCTGATCGCCCGTGGTCCACGTGCCGCTGCCGCTCACGTCGAAACGAAATCCGCTCGCGCTGAACTCGATCGCGTCGTTGCTCTGCGCGGCCCCACTCGTTGAGATGGTGCCGTTGCCCTGGTTCTCGATGTGGACCAATCCGCCGCTCCTCACGAGAAGAGAGTTGTTCGCGCCATCGCCGAACCTGACCGCGGCCGGTATGTTCCCGCCCGTCCGCAACGGGCGCAGCACCCTCAACTCGGCCAGGTCCGACACCGTGAACGTCTGATTGCCCACCACGCGAATGCGAATCGCGCCCGCGACGTTGTTGGCCGCGCCGTCCGCCTGCACGTTCAACTGCGTGCCCTCGCCGTCAACCACGAACTGGCCGCCGTCGATCTGCTGGATCACGGCTGGCATGCCATATGTGCCGGTGTTCCGGCCGGACGGCACCTGCGCGTGCACGTTGACCACGGCCCCCTTGGTGACCTTGAATCCGCCGCCACCACCATTCGTCGCGGCAGCGGCAACCATCGTGATCGTGGCACCCGTCTCGCCTGTACCGTCACCCCACCCGAAAACATCGAGCTTGGTGCCCGCACCGGACACGTTGAACTGCTCAGCGGTGTTGGCGGCGGTGGACGCGCCCATGTCGACGGCCTGCGTCGAGCCACGGCCCAGGTTCTCGATCAGGGCATACGCACCGTCGGTGACATTCACCGAGTTCAGGTAGCCCGTGGCTTTCGTCCAAAACGTCGCCATGTTGGCGGTTGTGTCGCCGGTGCCTATGGCGCTGTGGTTTCTGAACACGGCGTCGGTGCCAACCCCCGAGATGTTCACCGTCCTCGCGTTGACGACGACCTGCGCCGAGTTCGATCCGGTGGTGCAGTCCCAGGTGACCTTGCCCGTGATGTTCACGGTGCCGCCCGGCAGCACGATCAGACCGCCGCTGGGTGCCACGCTGGTCGACAGATTGGAGATGTTGACGGTCCAGTTCAGGGTGGCGGTGGACGCTGCCGGGGAGTTGATGTTCGACGCTGGATTGCCCGCATACGCGATCAGCGAGTTGGTACCGCCGTTGGGCCGGATGATGTCGATGTTCTGCAGGGTGAACGCAGCGGTGACGCCGTTGGTCAGCGTGAGGCCGGTTCGCGCGATCGCCGTCGCAGCTCCACCCGCCCGGAAGTCAAGGCTGAAGTTTTGCCCGTCGATCGTCAGCTTGCGTCCGATCGACGGCAGGTCGGTAGCTGCGAGCGTGCTACCGGCCGGCCGTTGAACGTTCGCTGTGAGGTAGATCGTGTCGACTGCGGTGTTGTTGATCGCCGTCGTCAACTCTTCCCACGTGCTGACCGAAGCCGTGCCCGGATCACCAGGCGCGCCCTTCGCCTCAGTGGCGACCTGCGGACTCAGTTGGGCGAAACCGAGACTGGAGATCACCAGGACGAAGGCGGACAGGACAGCCAGAGGTGATTTCACCCGGGTGGCCGCCAATTCTCCACCTGAGATCTTCGTGGTCTTACGCGATCTTATGAAAGACCAAGGTCGATGGAAAACGGAAAATGACGCAGACATGACGATACCTCTCGTGGCGAAATGCCGACAAACCAACGGCTTCACCTTTTCAAATCTCTGCATCGATGTCAACCCGGTTTCGCGATTTCATGTTGGACATAAGGCCAAGTCACGAGGCCTTTGGCTGATGTTATGGTCTTATTCCATCATTATTGACAAGCCTTGCCAATAATGAGCATGATTCGCGATTTTTTGGTCAATGAGTGGTAAACGACATATGCATGATAGGGCCGTGGCTGGGGCACACTGGGCAGGGCACACGTGCGACCTTATTGCTTTGACAAAGATTGGCCATTATTGACTTTATGTTGTCATTCTCTTGTCCAGAGATTGATGCGCTTGGCATTGAGAGGCGACGATCTGGCCCGCGCCCGGGACACCACAGGCATGAGGCGTGCCGACATCGCTTGGGATCCCCGGTCTGACACACGATCCGTTGTCACGTGGTGTTTAGGGGGAGTGAATCGGCGTTATGACGTCTACCGGAGATCGTCTCGGCTTTGGCTGGGCCGACCGGACTCACGGGCCGTCATTGGCCGAGGCGTCCAGGGCGTTTCGACATCCGCCCCGGCGCGGAACCGCGCCGCTTGCCCGACGCTCAGCCGAACCTGCACGGCCAAGGGCAACGTCGGTGTCCACGCTCGCACGACGATGGGGACCGACCCCCATGCCCCCGCACCACGCGACGACCACCTTCCACTGATCACCAAGTGGCAACGTAACGCCCTGGACACCTGCTACGCGGTTGGCGAGCGCGTCCCGGCGGTGTGACGGCTGTCGAGATGCCGATCTGCGTCGCCGCGTGGCAACAGTAAGTCGGCAAGACGGCCCAGATCGGCGTCATCGGCGAATTCGATGACGATCCGGCCGCGTTCGCCCGTCGCCGCGACGGTTACGCGCGTGTCGAGAGCCTGCGTCAGGCCGTCTTGCACGCGGCGGGCCAAGTCTGACGGCGGGCGCTTTGATGGCGAACGCCGATGGTTCCTCGTGGCCGCCTGGTCCACAGCGACCAACTCTTCGACCGATCGTACGGACAGCCCCTCCGCGACGATGCGCAAGGCCATTTTCTCCATGGCCTCGGCGTCGGGAAGCGCAAGAAGAGCACGCGCGTGTCCGGCACTCAGCACGCCTGCCGCGACACGGCGCTGCACGCGCGGCGGTAGTTGCAGCAACCGGATGGTGTTGGAGATCTGCGGACGAGATCGCTTGATGCGCTTCGAAAGGTCTTCCTGCGTGCAATCGAAGTCGTTCAGCAACTGCTGGTAGGCCGCCGCTTCCTCCAGCGGATTGAGCTGAGCGCGGTGCAGGTTCTCCAACAGGGCGTCGCGCAGAAGATCGGCGTCTTCGGTACGTCGGATGATCGCCGGAATGGTCTCCAGACCAGCCAAGGCGGTGGCCCGCAGTCGTCGTTCGCCGACCACCAGCTCAAAATCGCCAGCAGGCAGCGGGCGGACTACGACGGGCTGCAACAGCCCGATCTCTTCGATGGACTCCGCCAGCTCGTGGAGCGCTTCCTCGTCGAACACGGTACGAGGCTGACGCGGATTGGGGTGGATCGACGCGACGGGGAGCTCCTCATACACGCCTGCGGCCTCAGGTACACCAAGCTCGGGGTCCGTTCTCGCGAGCAGGTCCCCCAAGCCGCGGCCTAGCCCGGTCCGCTGTGCGGCCATGACGTCTCCTCACGTACGTCCGGCGAAAACGCCGACTCCTGGTAGGCCCCAACCCTATCTGCCGTTTGGCCCGGTTTCGACAAGGTCAGCCAGGGTGGGCGATTGGCGAGCGCCGCTGGTTTCGACGAGCTCAACCAGCGAACAGGGGACGCGACGTCCACACCGCTGGTTTCGACGAGCTCAACCAGCGAGCATGGAACACGACAGCCGCACGGCTGGTTTCGACGGGCTCAACCAGCGAACAGGACACACGAGATCAATCCGGACACCGGGGAGCTACACGCCCGGCACCCATGCCCTCCCAGGCTGCGAGCGCCGCCCCCTCCGCTGGTTGAGCCCGTCGAAACCAGCGCCACCAACAGAGCAAGTCAACCAGGACGCCCCCGGCGCAGCCGGACACGGACCCAACCGACCACCCGGTCCACCGGCGAACACGGCTGGTTTCGACGAGCTCAACCAACGAACAGGGGACGCGACGTCCACACCGCTGGTTTCGACGAGATCAACCAGCGAGCATGGCACACGACAGCCGCACGGCTGGTTTCGAAGGGCTCAACCAGCGAACAGGAAGGCGACACCAATCCGGACACCAGGGACCGACGGTCCCGCAGCCCCACGCCCTCCCAGATCGCGAGCGCCGCCCCCTTCGCTGGTTGAGCCCGTCGAAACCAGCGCCACCGACGGACCAAACGTATTTCCACGATCGCAGTCGGTTTCCAGTGGTGCGCGACTCGTCCACAGGACGGCTACGCGGACCGAACCGTCTGTGGATGACGCGGTCCGGGGCCTCTCGGCGAGGCATAGTGACTGGATGCCATACGTCTACATGCTCGAGTGTTCCGACGGTTCGTTCTACGTTGGCAGCACCTGGGATGTAGAGGCCCGGGTCGTCGAACATAACTCCTCGTGGTACGGCGCTACCTACACGAGGAGCAGGCGGCCCGTGGAGCTGGTCTGGTGCTGGGAGACCGAGCGAGTCGATGACGCCTACGCACTGGAGAAGCAGATACAGGGATGGAGTAGGGCGAAACGGATCGCCCTTATTGAGGGGCGGTACGTTGATCTGCCAGCCCTCGCACGCGGACGCAGCAGGCGGGTCGGTTAGGGATTCGGGGCTGAGGGCCGTGAGCGCGACGGGCGGCATCCGTTGGTTTCGACGAGCTCAACCAACGAGCATCGGAGACGACCATCGGCTTCGACGAGCTCAACCAACGAACCCCAGGACAAGCAGTTGGTTTCGACAAGCTCAACCAACGAACCCGGACGATCGGTTGGTTTCGACAAGCTCAACCAACGACCATCGGCCACAACCACCGGCTTCGACAGACTCAACCAACGAACCCCAGGACCACCAGTTGGTTTCGACGAGCTCAACCAACGACCACCAGAAACAACCGTTGGCTTCGACAGACTCAACCAACGAACCCCAGGACAGGCAGTTGGTTTCGACGAGCTCAGGCAACGACCACCGGACCATCAGTTGGTTTCGACCAGCTCAACCAACGAGCCTCGGACACGATCAGCCAGCGATCGCACCGCGTGTGGCGATTTCCTCTGCGGCCGCCATGTAGGCCTGGGCACCGGCGGATGCCGCGTGGTATGTGAGCACCGACTGGCCATAGCTCGGCGCTTCGGAGACCCGCACGGAGCGCGGGATGATGGTCGCGAGTGTCTCGTTCGGAAAGTGGTTGCGCACCTCTTCGGCCACCTGGGACGACAGACGGGTTCGCCCGTCGTACATGGTGAGGAGAACCGTCGTGAGCTTCAGGTTCGCGTTCATCGACCTACGGACGAGATCGATCGTCCGGACCAATTGCGTGACTCCCTCGAGCGCGTAGTACTCACACTGAATGGGAAGGAGAATCTCGTTGGCGGCGACCAGGGCGTTGACGGTCAGCAGCCCCAGCGATGGCGGGCAGTCGATGAACACATAGTCCGTTGGACACACGGCGAGATAGTCACGCAGCGAATGGAGCAGCTTGCTCTCGCGGGCGAACTCACTGACCAACCCGATCTCGGCCCCAGCGAGATCGATGGTGGATGGCACCACCAAGAGCATTGACGCTTCGGGCGACGGGCGCACGACGTCCGCTATCGGGGTACCGCTCAGCACCTCGAACGCGCCCGGTGTCCCTTCGCGGTGCTCCACTCCGAGCGCAGTCGATGCGTTACCCTGCGGGTCAAGATCGATGACCAACGTCCGCAGCCCACCCTGTGCCAGGCCAACGGCGAGGTTGACGGCCGTGGTCGTCTTGCCGACGCCACCCTTCTGGTTCGCCACAACGAGGACACGCGTGGCGGCCGGACGGGCGAATGCCGCCGTTTCACGTGAAACAGCGATGTCGTCGGGTGGCTCAGGGGCCGTGTTGAACTCCGGAACGTCGAAGGCCACCCGCCGCGGTAGTTGGTCAGTCACGGTC
>Ga0123357_10013274_pt1 | contig 10676 bp, 6 predicted proteins | sample TergutEmb28metaG_FD_89873 | JGI IMG/M metagenome (GOLD analysis project Ga0123357, IMG submission 89873) | Embiratermes neotenicus P4 segment gut microbial communities from Petit-Saut dam, French Guiana - Emb289 P4 | ecosystem: Host-associated > Arthropoda: Insects > Digestive system > Gut ...
GTGTCGAAGATGGTCTGTTTCAATTCTTTCTTCATTTTTCCACTACGATCCGCTGTGCACACTATGAGGTTGAGAGCGTTCTCTATCCCCTCGCACTCGTCTTCCGCCATCTTGGCATCAACTCATGTATGTATGTATGTATGTATGTATGTATGTATGTATGTATGTGTGTATGTGTGTATGTGTGTATGTATGTATCTATGTATGTGTGTATGTATGTATGTATGTATCTATGTATGTGTGTATGTGTGTATGTATGTATGTGTGTATGTATGTATGTATGTATGTATGTGTGTATGTGTGTATGTATGTATGTGTGTATCTATGTATGTGTGTATGTATGTATGTATGTATCTATGTATGTGTGTATGTATGTATGTGTGTATGTGTGTATGTATGTATGTATGTATATAAGAAGAACCAAGAAGATGCACACTTTTTTCATTAAATTTCAACCAAGCAAACACAGAGGCCAGTGTAAGGCTTCCAGAGTAATTCGCCGTTACGTTGTAGAGGGCAGCGTATGGTTTTTTAGGATATGAAATTGACTCAGGGAATCTAAAAAAGGATAAAAAGTCCAGGCTAGGGTTAGAAACCCAGTGTCCCTTGTATAAACTGGGATTCTGAATATATTGGGTACCTTGTTTCGTAAAATACGTTGGATGAGAATGTGTTGTGTTAGTATTCTATTTTCGTCCTGACATACGTGTGCTGTCTATCATTCATGTAATAATTTCATTGGCTTTAGAGTTTATCGGAGTTTGGTACGTTTCCAAAGCCTGGTTGGTCAACATGTGTTTACAAACATTAATAAATATTTAATAATATATTTAGCGGAAAACTTATATATATATTTTTTTAAAGTAGGCGACATTGGAGCTAAGAGCAATTTACGTTCATAAGGGATCGAAGCTGTATTGGCACGTGAACATTACTGGGGAGCAGAATTTGGAGGTGATGATTTTACCAAGGATATCCAACAGACTCACGCTATCAGGCAGTGTTCATATAAAGGGCCCATATAATAAAAATATTTTCATAAAGTACCATCTTGCGCTTATAATTTCGCGGTTGTCTTATTTTAAATAAGGTCGCTGTTCAAACTTTACTAATTTTTTTTTCCCATAATGGAGAGATCTTACGCGTTAATCTCTGCCAGAAATCGTCTGTATTAACGTAATAACTAAATGTGTTTTAATTTTCCGTTTCTTATATTCTTTATTTAGTATGACCCGGCTAACCAATGCTGAAAAAAGAGAATTCTGCAGATGAAGTGTTCAAGAAACAAAGCCGTTTAAGATAAATTTCTTTTAGTTAGTCTACCCGATCTCGGAGCCCACGCGAATTCATAGTATACATTGTTTTTATTCTGCCTACGTACTGGAATTGTGTTTTAGAACAACATCGACGACATGGATGCATGTCTGACACCATGTGCCCTTGTGTGAATGCAAATGTGTTAAGACGGATTTATCTGCATCAGGTAAGTTATTTTTCTCTTTGAATTAAAATGAGGAAAACTGTAAAATCAGGGGAGCCTTGGATTGGGATATAGTTTTAATGAAAGAGATCACGAAAGTGAATAAGAATTTTGAGGCATAAAAGTAACGGGTGAAAATAAAATGAATTTTATTATTTTCATATACATGTAAATGCTGTAATAGTTACATCACGTAGGCTGATACACTACTGCCATCTATGTGAATACTCAAAACATAATGCTTATTATAACCACATATTTTAACACTAAAAGCTTTTCAATTTTCTCACAAAGTATATATAAGTGTTTATATAAACCTCATACCAAAGAGCAATTATAACTTTATCCTTTATTCTAATGGAACATGAATGTGTATTTGATAATCGATTATCGCATGTGCCGCATCTGTCTCCAAAGGACTAATTACAGTAAAAAGATTAGAACTGAATTTACTGCGCTTAAAATCAGACATTAGTGGGCCTAATATAATAAATTAGACTATTTAAGTGTAAGTAACTCTGCAGCGTCGTAAGGAATATCACTTAAATGTTCTAAAGCTCTTTGTAGGATGAATGGGATCTTGTATAACCTGTCACATTGACCACATCTGCAGCAGCTTGATGGTAATTAATATGCATCAGAGATACGAGTAAAGTGGTTAGACGTGGATATAAAATCGGTGGCTACGTGGACAGACAGGGACAAGGGAAACAATTTTACAGCTTGGACAGAAGGGAGGCACACAGACACTGCAGAGAATATGGATCAGTGGCCGGGCGAAGATAGGGGTGGGGGTGGTGTGTGGTGGAGGTTGAACAGTTGGAAAACGCAGAACCATGTAAAGCTTGGTTTTCATCCCCAAAGCGCTAATATGTATGCAGATCGGATGGAAATATGGTACTGAAAGGCAGTGGAGGATCTGGAGGGATGGGGGAATTTTGATTGAATAAGAGAACAGTGAGGATAGACACAGAATGAAGACATCTGCACTCATGTGCTTATAAAACAAATAAAACAGTCACCTTGCTAAAGATACCAGGGAGAGGTAATCCGAACAGGACAAATTTCCTCTCTTGGGAGAATATACCAGTGAGGTTCTCTGTTCTGAATTTCTTTAATCAAAACTGATGCACTGATTCGGCATGAAGGCAAAAATAAAACGTAAGTGAATGCAAGTGAATGTAAGTGAACTAAATGACTGAATAACTAACTTCATAATTAACTGCCTAGCTAATTAGACAACAGTCTAACCAAATAATTAGTAAATGACTCTTCCACTAAATAATTATGTAAGTCTAAATACAAGTAATTGAGCAAGCAGCTAGTTAATGAACCATCCAACCAGTCACAAAAGTAATTCCATGCCTTGTCCAGTACATCCTTCTTGATTTAATGAATCTAAACCTATTAGGCAAAGAACAAAAGAATACACAATGCCATATTGTTATACGTAATCTTTTCTCAAGCCTTCTTTTAATTCAGTCTTCCTAGTTTCAATCATTTCCTCTTCGTAAAATATTCATACTAGTGTCAGCAATAGTTGGCCATAACGTTAGTATTGTAATAAAATTGCCCCTTATAAAATTACAACATTGACTAGATGTGAAATAATAGTCAAACAGTAAAACAAACCTGGCAAGTAGTGATTATAAATGTTGAAATAATTTATTTCCATTTTCTATTTGTTGATTCTTTCGGTTAAGTTATTTAGTGGGGTAGGAAAAAAGGCTTTAATTGTGGCAACGGCACATTTTAATTTGCAGAATCAAGTCTTCTGGGATGTTACTCCTTGTCGTATGTATTACATACTGGAATATGAAGATAGAGGTGGCATGCCCCCGCAAACGATAGTAAATATCTACCAGTCGACGCGGCGCAATATACCAGGTGACTCGAATATTTATCTTCGGTCTCTAGAGAAGCTCGCACATTTTAGTTTGCTCCTGTAATTTTATGGAAGATTAAGAATAACTAACTTTATTTTAAACTTTTATATGTAGCAGAACTCCACCGCTGTACCTTCTCTGAAAGCACCCCACCAACTATGTGCATTGTATAGAAGGATGGGTGGGCCCCAGACGCACTCTGGGCAAACCGAAACCAAGCCATGGCCGTTACTGTCCTAAGTTCTGACGTCTTTGGAAATATTGCAGTAAATTTTATTTTACTTCATTGTATTGTATTTTATTTTTAACATAGTGCGTTATTTTCCAGCTTTACCGATTAGCGCCGGCCCAACGTTCGGCCCGACGCTTTGCAGGCTTTGCCACTTACGAGTACACGGCCCGTCGGAGAGGTTTAACAGTCGATGACGGGAACTAGACAAAATATCGCTTTGTAAGAAACATTGTGAACTGTAATAAAACTCACCAGAGCGTCGGGCCGGTGCTGATCAGTCAAGTAAGAAAACGTACCCTCTATAATTTAGCAAAATATTTCAATTAATATCTTACAACCCACCCAGCTATTCAATCGGTAGGCATTTCTTTTTCTCAAGGAATCTAAGTGGTTTAAGTGGCGGGGCGATGATATTATTAACACTTGTCACTATTTGTGTTGTTTATTTTAATTCCTTATGTTGACATATACAGATTGCTGCATATGGACGCGCCTTTGAAATGTTTCCACTGCTAGCTTTAGTGCGCGAGTAGGACTTGTCACTTCCGAGTTATAAACAGACTCTCCTTCGCGTTAGGTTTTCCCAAAACGTGCAAGTTTTAAGTTCATCCCTTCCTAAAATTTCTTACTCTACCCGATTGGTCAAATGTTAAATTTCGCTGCTCCCTAACAAGTCCAAACGTCAGAATTTTGAATAAGTTAAACCCATTGGCGTCCATTGTTGTCGCCCGTGTGAACTCATTCACACTTCTCACTAATTTCTTTAGAGTCCAAGCGTGCCTAACATTGTAAATATTTCCCGCACGATTTACAGTGTCCTAAAAGCTGTTACGGTTTTCAGTCAGTCTTTCCTCTCTTTCAACCTTTCTTATCCCATACATTTAACACTGGCGACTGTCGAAATTGTTAGCTCGCTATGCCCGCCATAAAACGCTCTGTTTCTGTAAGCTGTAGTGCTGACGTTCTACAGTTTCTCCTCCATCATAAACCAAACCAGCAATTTAAACAGTTCTGACCTATGCTGTAAATGTACAATTTTGACTCTTAATAAAGGACTTTCTCTCTATATCGGTTATAAGCTTGAGGGTATTGATATCTTGGATTGAAATTATAACTGAATATTTCCTTCATGGACCACAGTGCTCGAGAAGTTAACAGTCCCATGACTAGGTTATAATTTCCACTCCGGTATAAAACCTAAAGGCTTATTATCATTTTCTTCCAAGCCTTATACCGGTTCACATTATGCTCAAGAAACGTTTATTCAAGTTCTCACGTATCATCTTTTTAATATCAGCTTTAATATCGTTTTTCCGCTTATCGCTACATCTCCCTAGACGTTTTCTATGAATTTTTATGTTTTCTCTGCGCGCTACACCTCCCTCATCCAGCTTGTTTGGATAGTCAAAATTACACACTACTTTTGAATATCTTCAATATTCTACTTTTTCCTGCCTGCATAATCGCTCCGCCTTAGGTGTAAAGGTTATCCTCATCAACCTGATTTCAGATACCTTCATTCCAGGTTTTTGCTTCAATGTAAAACATCGATTTTCCACACCCGTGCAAACGGCAGTTAGAATCAAATTATAAATGATTAAATGCTGTGAACAAAACTAATTTGTATTAGTATTACTTTATTTTAAGGCACGATGTTTGGACAAACTTTAACCAGTTCAAGCATAAAAGTGCATGGTTTATTTTTAGTTACTGAGACCGCAATTTTACCCTTTATAAATACACGTTGCCTTTTCATTACCACTATTTTGATAGTTATTATAAATGTAATATTAGTACAATTAATATGTTAAAAGCATAAAATTGAATAAGATCTTGAATCGTCGTATTTATTTCAGGAATTGTATTGTATATTGTGCGTCTGGAGTACCAGTTATTTCGTTACTTATTCGGAGAGTGAAATACAAGGTTATGTTTAATATAAAGATTCTACTACGTTACTTTAATACACAGGGTTTGCTTGTTAAGGGTTACTTACTGAAATTCTTTAGAGAGTTCCTCAAAGAAAGATATTTCGTGTAACCTTGTAGGCATTGGCATATTTTTAGACGTCTTATTTGTTTTCCACTGTCATTTTCTGTAAATATGGTTGATATTCTTTTACGGTTGATTGATTTCTATGGTTTTAATTTTGTGTTAAGGTAATTCAATGTTTCTATACTTATTTGTTTAGATCTGGCGTATAACAACATTACCTACTCTTGTTGTTCGTGAAATATCGGATATATTAAGTACATACGCTATCTGTTACAAGTGTTGAAGAAATAGTGTCAGCGGAGATCGTAATGTTCGCAGATTGTCTGATTACCGCAATGCGATTTCTTTTTCATACTTTTGTAGTACTATATTGAATAATCTATATTTGATGCCTATGCTTCTATCATCAATGAAACTCCAATTTTGGCTTCCTTATACATGTAATATTTATAGGTGGTATTATTATGTCATGTATCTATTATGTATAAAAGTCCATAATACCTTCCGTGGGTACAATGACAGCAGAATACCCGGCTCTCCATACACACAAAATGACAGATATCCTCAAGGAAATGCCACTATTCAGGACCTTCAATTTTACAATTTTATAACTTCAAAGTTTTAACCTTTTAAACCTTACTGGTTACGTGATGCACCAACAGGTTTAACATTCAACAACTGTACGCTCTGTCCACGCTGTATTTATGTGTTTTGTATTTATCTGAGAACAAACAGCGACTTGTGCCACTTACAGCGTAAACTGATTGGTTTTTATAACCGCGATGAAAAGTGATTTCAGCACGGTACGAATTGGGTCTTTAAATAAAGCGGTCTGACATTCGTCTTTAAAGGGTTAATAATACTAATTTCGGAGTTGTAACAATCACCACAACAGTGATAATGACACAACAACATTTCTTTTATAAAATGTAAAACTGAGATTTCAATGAACAGAATTGAATAACGCAATTGCATATTATACCGTTTTCATTTTAGTGGCTTGAAGTTTAACAAAGTTCGTCAAAAGATGTTGCTTTATATAAGTTAATAGTAATAATAATAATAATAATAATAATAATAATAATAATTCAAATTAGTTGTTTTGACGGTATTCAGTCCTTTTTAATACCACGTAACAACGGTATAGTTAAAACAAAATTAGAATTTTAAGGGTGTAAACTTTATGTTTTAAGTTTTTAGAAATGTTTAGAAGACAAAAAGATAGTGAATAGTAGCAATGATTCATAATAGAATATAATTTGTAGTTATTATCCTAGGCTGTTTCTCGAACCTTTATTCTGAAGTTATTAATTATTATGAGATTCATACAAAACGTTTTAACATGAAGTGGAATTTCTGTATTGAAACAAGTTTCTACACTCAGACTTATATTTTTATAACAGGAGATAGACGGTATATGACGTTAGAAGGTTTATCGAGTCCGTATGTGTGTAATTTTCGTCTAATATTGGGAAATCCATTGGATCCGTGCTGGCTCTTCATAATGACCTGAACACGTGACATTTGGAGTCTGCAGGGCTACCGACAGTTCTGAAATGTCTTTAAACTACTCTACACCGAATTGTAGAAGTTTACAAAAAGTAATCGAAACTAGATCCTACAGTATCTTTTAACATCTCTCTTTACAACTGGGGTAAGCACTTCTGTTCCAGCTTGAAACAACTGGGCGACATTTTTGACGTAATAAAAAAAAGATATTACGAAAAGAGTCGTTCTGAATTTTTTAATAAAAGATAGTTGAAGCGTTTCCCATAAGGAGTATGAACTGCCTCAGTTCTTAAATCTGCACAACTTTTTATTGCAGTTTTCTTTCTTAAGAAAAGATAATAATTTTGTTTTGCCACAAAGTTGCGTGTCTTTCCGCGCACGTCCTTTTCCGTCTCCTGGAGAGAATTTTCACAAAATTTTGTATGAGCGTTCTGTAATTAGAGGCAAGCCCAGACTTCTAATTCTTACTTTTGTACACTCGATAACAAGAACATGGCTGGCGCAAGAAGCTTAGTGGGAACGGCACTAGTGCTAATTAAAAGAGCAGTGTAAGAAATATGCAACTTTTTTTTTTTACATTCAAGGGTCCATGCATCGTTAAATATATACCAATAATTGTCCATCAAAATGCAACTATATACGGTTTATTTATATCTGTAAACCGCTCTACATATTTCGGGTGGTATCTCCACCCATCATCAGGAGCTCATGTCACTGTATCCGCAGCATCTGGCATTAGTAAAACCGTAACTGCAACCTGTCGTGAACGTGACTGGACGGGAAATAGTTCCCGTCCAGTCACGTTCACGACGGGTTGCATTTACGGTTTTACTAATGCCAGATGCTGTGGATACAGTGACATGAGCTCCTGATGATGGGTGGAGATACCACCCGAAATATGTAGAGCGGTTTACAGATATAAATGAACCGTATGTAGTTGCATCTTGTTGGACAATTATTGGCAAATATACAACACTTTCAATTGCTATTATCTAAGCATGAAGTCAATAGAACAGTGTGTGTAAGAACGGAAAGTGGAACAGCAGTACGTATTTCGGCTTTTCTGCCCGGAACTCCTTATTAAGCACGTACAATATATTTCCTTAATTAAAAATTCACACAATAGGACCATTTTTGTAATTTTGAACAGTCATATTGCTCTGTTGTTGTTACATAATATTATGACGAAAGCTGAGAAGACTAACAGGGAAACGGTAATAATTTTAATCTGTTTCCTATAATGTATAGTTTTGAGAATGTTTATTTAAACCTACTGGTAAACTTATAACTTTAGCAAATAAAACACAGAACGATATACTATCTTTTCTAAGTGTTATCCTATTATAGGCAAGTCAGAAGTATTTTTAGGCTAAAACGTTAATATTTCTGTATTTGGTTCTTAATATGTATATAAGGTGAATATTATTTTGTAATACACCGATTACAATTCCAAATATTTAACATTTAATTATCCTTGAGCTACAGGTTCTTTTGGCTCCAGAAAAAATATGGCTTTCTAATTTTAATCTCAACGACTGCCTGAAAATATTGCTCACTTTAAATAAGTGAATAGCATTGATCTGACTCGAAAACTAACATTACATAGAGCCGCTGCTAAAGAGCTGCAGCAGTGAGCCCTAGCTAAGAGTGTAGTTTACATTCAGCGGGAAAGTGTAAATATTATGATACTTTTTTTTTGTGGCGCAAAAGCCCAAATTAGACATAGATCGCCTCATTTTTATGGTTTCTAGATCACAGATAATGAGATACACACACACACACACCCGATAGGACTCCTTTGAACGAATGACCAGTCGTCGCAGAGGCCGCCACCTGCACAAGACGCAACAGACGCAAGCGGTGAACCTCCATTTCCTCAGCGGGATTTAAACCCTCGATTTCAGCAATCAAGCGGCCGCAGACCTACACCTTAGACTGCACGGTCACCAGGATAGGACGTATATACCGCTATTACAAATCATTAACACTAACTTTGTCTTCCAAATACTGCAGTTACATTATTTTCTGCTCTGTGCGAAGACAGTACTTTCTGCCTTATCTTATGCTGACGTGTGTAAGTAGAAGCCGTGTTAAGGATGATTCCCCATGCAATAAACATATCAATTTTCTCATTGATGAAGTTCTTTTAGAAATAATTCTCAAGAGGAATAGGCCTGACAGCCTTAATAATTTATCGTCTGAAGAATCATCTACGGAACGCGTGTTGTAAGTTCTTTTAACTTGTATACACACAAAAATGTCCACAAAAATAAAACCGATTCTTTGCCATGTCTCACATACTCCAAAAATTTTACATTCTTGCGAAAAGTAACCTAACGATCTTTCGAAAAATCTAAAAGTTTTTTCCCAATTAATGACGATTCTAACTAGTCCAATTCGCAATTCTGTACCGCTCATCACTTCAGTAGATATAAGAGCAATATGAACAATATAGAAGCAATTCCTATTTTGTCCGTGAATACTTCCCCCGATGATGTCGGGGATCGGCATGGAAAAAGTAGGAAATAACGCTTTGAGAAGCGAAACGTTAAAAAAAATCTTCTAATGAACAGAGATGGTGTTGTGTTAGTTGTCAATAATGAAGCAACTATCAGGCATTTAGTCATATCAGAATATTTAGAAATCAGTTACGTTAGATATGGCAGAACGACACAGAACTTGCATTTGCTTGTACAAAACAGCCAATTAAAATCGTCAGCTAATGTTTTTGTAATATTCGCGGAATTTAGATTAATATCAACCCCTCTAAGGGTGAATATAATAATAATAATATTTTTAGTGTGCTAGACAGCTACCGTAACGTCTATTGGAAATAAGTATTTCAACAAAGGGAAATGTACTTAAACTTAAACAAGAAAATCTAAAGAAGTTTTAAGGGAAGAAATATGTAAAAGGAAAAATTACAAATGAAAAATGCATAGAAAAATGTGACAAAAATACAGCCAAGATTTCGAAAAATATATGTTAAATATTGTGACAGTACTAATGAATTTAAATTCTATTCAGTTCAGTTACATTAAAGTGTAACCTGTTTTGGCGCAACAGCCATGTCGCCAATAACACAGAAAGTATGGAAACATAAAAAAATACAACTGATAAAATCACACTAAGAAAAGACATACAAAGCGACGAGGAACAAATCATAACACGACAAAAAGCAGGGCCATAGCATTGTAAATAAATTAATGGCAAAGGAGGACAAAAAAAGAAAGGAAATGGTACAACACAACTGATGTAATTAAGAGCCGAAGTTAAATGGACGAAATAAAATAACACGTTTTTAAAGAGGGCAACCTAATCCCATGAGAAATATATTTAATAGATAATACAGTACCACAGCAATATCACATCGGAATGACGGAGCTTATAAATCATCATCCTAAACGTCAAGGGTTGGGCCCGTTGGCCCGTTCCGTCTCCAGAGTTACAGCTCAAAACCGAGACTTTCGGCTAAGGGAGCACACCCCTACAGAAAACGGGCATGTTTGGAGGCCCTAAGGTTAGCTACCACCAAACTCACTCAGCGAGGGACTGGTTATCCATCCTGAGGACA
>Ga0123357_10013275_pt1 | contig 10676 bp, 8 predicted proteins | sample TergutEmb28metaG_FD_89873 | JGI IMG/M metagenome (GOLD analysis project Ga0123357, IMG submission 89873) | Embiratermes neotenicus P4 segment gut microbial communities from Petit-Saut dam, French Guiana - Emb289 P4 | ecosystem: Host-associated > Arthropoda: Insects > Digestive system > Gut ...
AAACATGTCCCTCGTGTCGTCGTATCCCCGCGCCTTGCCGCCAATCGAGAACGGCTGGCAGGGCGGCCCGCCCGCGATAAAATCGACGCGACCAAACCCCGCGAAATCGATCTTCCTGACATCCGTTTCGAGCAGGTTCCAATTCGGGCGATTGAGGCGCAACGTTGCGCAAGCATCCCTGTTGCGCTCGACCAGCGCGACATGTTCAAACCCCGAAGCCTCCACCCCAAGCGCAAGCCCGCCCGCGCCGGAAAAAAGCTCGAGGGATTTCATGGGTTTCTCGTCGGTTGCGGTTGCTCCAGAAAACATGCGATTTTGGTTTTTAACTTGGAAACACCCTTAATCTGGCATTCCCACACGGTCAAGAGCATCCATCCCAGCTCCCGAAGCTGTTTTCGCGTGGCCGCGTCGCGAGCCTTGTTTTGCGCCAGCTTGGCCTCCCAAAAACTCCGCCTTGTCTTGGGCTGCCTGTATTGCCGGCAGCCGTGCTGGTGCCAAAAGCATCCGTGAACGAAAATGATTTTTTTGCGCGAGCGAAACACGATATCGGGATGCCCGGGCAAATCTTTCGAGTGAAGACTATAACGATAACCCATGCCATGAATCAGGCGGCGGACAAGCATCTCCGGTTTCGTGTCGATGCTTCGAATGCGAGACATGCGCTCGCTTCGCTCCGCCTTGGTCAATGGATCATAACGTGGCATGAGAATCTTTTCAGCATCGCCCCGCCCCGCCCCCGTTTCAACCGTTATTGTTTTGCCACGCGCGCCGCGCGCGGCACGCTCGCATCCGCACATCAACCCTCACCCACCCACGCCATGAAAAAACTCCTCGCCATTGTTGCCTTCGCCGCGCTCGCCTCATTCACCGCAAACGCAGCGCCCACCGCCACGACATCCGGCGCCGCCACGCCAACGCCGACAAAAGCCGACGTCCTCGCCGCAATCTCCGTCATCGAAAAAGACCCGTTGAGCGACCAAGGATTGGATGCGATGAAACCGGTCATAACTTTCGCGGCAGACAGCGATGCGGTGTCGTGTGCCCTCGAAAACACAACCGTGCCGTGGTTTGGGGAAACCGGAAATCCCGACGACAAGGAAATGTCGGAAAACGCGCGTTACATTTTGTCCGCTTCATACCTTGCCGGCAACATTCAGTCTCAACTCAAAAACGGCAAACCCCTCGACGACCCGCGCGCCGGCTGGCTGTTTGTCATCCGCGCCTACAAGCAACTCGTCGAAAAAATAAAATTTTCCTCCCCGTCCATCGAACGCCTCGACGCGCTCGAATCACAAGGCTGGCTCGCGGAATACGCCGCGGTTGTCATGCAGGATGTTGAGAACCCAAAAACAGAGCGCGAAATCCCCGACTCGCAAAAACTCACCCGCGATTGCCTCTCGCCCGCGCACGACTTTCTCAAAACCGGCGACTACGACAAGGCTTGCGCGCTTTATGAAACATGGCTCGCGCAAAACCCATACGATGCGGAAGCGCATTACAGTTACGGCGCCGCGCTGAAACTCCAGGCGAGCGCGACTAACGACGAAAAAATCGCCGCGACGCTGACAAAAAAAGCGCGTTCGCACGCCCTCATGGCGGCGGCATTGGGATCGACGGACCCGATGCTCTCCGGACTTTTGCAAACCACCGCGCCGGATTACGACAAAACCAAAAAAACCCTCTCGACGGACAGCAAGGCGCACGACTACATGGCGCAGGCCGAGAAAGCCTTTGTTCAGCGCCGTTTCGAGGAAGCCGGCAGACTCTATCAGAAAGCGCTCAAGCACGATCCGAAATCTTATCACGCGACACTCTTCACCGGCGATTCGTATTACGCTGCCGGCGCCGGCAATCTGTCTCTCGCCATCGAATGGTTTCAAAAAGCCATCGCGCTCGACCCAGACAAAGAGATAGCGCACCGCTACCTCGGCGACGCGCTTCGCAAAGCCGGCAAGCGCGACGAAGCCATTGCCGAATACATCGCCGCGCTCATCGCGGAACCCTTTGTCAACCTCCCGCGCGCGCGAGTCGAAAACATCGCGCGTGACGAAAATCCGCTCTTCAAAACCTCGCCCTTGCGCGACGTTCCGATGCCGAGCACTGAAGTCAACCCGACGAACAAAACAATATCGCTCGTCCTCAACCCCGCCAATAACAACCCAATGATGGTCGCATACGTCACGGCGCGAGCCGACTGGACAAAAACCGAGGGAACAAAGCGTTTCCCCGCCGACCGGCATCATTGCGCCGAGGAAGAAGCCGCCGGCCTGCGCGCCTTCGCCGCCAAGGTCTTTGAGTTGAACGACGAAAAAAACACCGACGCCTCCAACTACCTCGCCGCCGCCGTTGCCATCCAAAAACTGGACGAAGCCGGCCTGCTGGAAGCAGCCATCTACCTCGACCGCGCGGACAAAGACATCGCGCAAGATTATCCAGCCTATCGCGAAAAACACCGCGACCTCCTTGAACGCTACCTGCGCGAATTCTGGCTCGGCCAGACGCCGTAGCGCGCTTTTATTTCAGCCGTTTTTGTTTTGTCACGCAACGCCATGCCTTTCTACGCCCATAGTCTCGAAAACCAACCTCCGGAAAAATGGCAACCCATGTCCTGCCACGAAAAAAACGTGGCCGATCGCGCCGCGGCATTTGCGGCGCCCTTCGACGGCGCGGCTTGGGCGAGTCTCCTCGGACGCTGGCACGACCTCGGAAAATACTCCCTTGAATTTCAACACTACCTGCTCTCCGTCACCGGCGCCGATTCCGACAGCGACGACGAAACCGCCCCGAAAAACTCCCCCGCGCACGGCCCCGACCACTCCACCGCGGGAGCGCAACACGCCGCCGCCGCCCTGCCCCGCCTCGGTGGCGTCCTTCTCGCTTATCTTCTCGCCGGGCATCACGCGGGCCTGCCCAATGGCCGCGACGCCGATTCGTCGAGCTGCCTTGAGGAACGCCTGAAAAAAGCGATTCCAAATTTTGCCTCCGCCCCGCAATCCGTGCTCGCCGCGCCCGCCGAAACGACGCTCCTCAAAAACACCCCGCTCTTTGCCCTCGCCGAAAACGGCCACGCCACGGCGTTTTTCCTGCGCATGCTTTTCTCCGCGCTCGTGGACGCCGACTTCCTTGACACCGAGGCGTTCATGGACAACGCCCGCGCCGCCCAACGCGCCCAACTCCCCCAACCAACCATTGCTGAACTCGCCGCCTGCCTGCGCGCCCACATGCAAACGCACTTCGGCGCGCCCGCCGTTCCCGCCCCCGTCGCCTTTGCGCCCGCCGCCAACGATGTCCAGCACGCGCGCGCCGGCGTTTTGCGCGCCTGCCTCGCAGCCGCCGAAAAACCGACCGGTCTCTTCACGCTCACCGTGCCCACCGGCGGCGGCAAAACCCTCGCCTCGCTCTCCTTCGCGCTCGAACACGCGCGCCGCCACGGACTCGAACGCGTCATCTACGTCATTCCTTTCACGAGCATCATCGAGCAAAACGCGCAAGTTTTTCGCGACGTCTTCGCGCGTCTCGGCGCCGACACCGTGCTCGAACACCATTCAAACCTCGACATCGACGCGCCGCACCACACCTCTGCCAGCCGCCTTGCCTCCGAAAATTGGGACGCGCGCCTCATCGTGACAACCAACGTCCAATTCTTCGAGTCTCTTCACGCCCGCGAAACCTCGCGCTGCCGCAAACTCCACCGCCTCGCCCGCAGCGTCATCATTCTCGACGAAGCGCAAACCCTCCCCGTCGGTCTCATGCAACCCTGCCTGCGCGCCATCGAGCAACTCGCCAAAAACTATGGCAGCACCGTCGTGCTCTGCACCGCCACGCAACCCGCCATCGCGCGCACCGACGCTTTCACCATCGGCCTCGACCCCTCCGCGCTCTGCGAAATCATCCCCGACCCCGCGCGCCTCCACACCGCGCTCAAGCGCGTGCGCGTCCGCAACCTCGGCACGCTCTCAAACGACGCGCTCGCCGAAAAACTCGCCTCGCACCCGCGCGTCCTCTGCATCGTCAGCACCCGCGCCCAAGCCCGCGAAATTCACGCGCTCCTCTTAAAGCTGCTCCCAAGCAATAACGAAAACGTCATCCACCTCAGCGCGCTCATGTGCCCCGAACACCGCAGCGAAGTCATTGACCGCATCCGCGCGCTCCTCCGCGACGGCAAACCCTGCCGTGTCGTCTCGACCTCGCTCATCGAAGCCGGCGTGAACCTTGATTTCCCCGTCGTATATCGTGCCCTCGCGGGACTCGACTCCATCGCCCAAGCCGCGGGCCGCTGCAATCGCGAAGGCCTCCTTGCCGCCGCCGGCGATGTTTTCGTTTTCTGTCCCGAAAAAGAACCGCCCTCCGGCTTCATGCGCGAAACCGCCGATGCCGCCGCGCAAGTGCTCGACCTCCCGCAATACGCCGCCGACCCGCTCTCGCTCGAAGCCGTGCGCCATTATTTCAGCCTCTACTACTGGAAAAAAAACGCCGTGACCGACGAACAACGCATCATGGATTGTTTTCCGCTATGCCCGAACCAAATAGGAAAAGGAAAACGCGAGGACCTTTTCACACTGAGTTTCCGCGACTGCTCCGAAAAATTCCGCCTCATCGACTCCGCCTATCAACCCGTGATTGTGCCGTGGAAACCGCGCGAACCGCTCAAGCCCGACGGCACACTCCGCGCCGACGGCCACGCCCTCTGCGAAGAACTTCGCCGCACCTACGAGCCATCCGCGCAACGCCTCCTCGCCCGCCGCTTGCAACGCTTCACCGTGGCAATCCCGCAACGCGATTGGAACGCCGCGAAAGCGCGCGGCCTCATCGGAATGGTGCATGAGCGTTTTCCTCTGCTCGCGAGCACCGCCGATTATTCGCCCGTGCTCGGCCTGCAACTGCACATCGATCAGGCTTATGATCCGGAAAGTTTAATAGAGACAAGTTCTGCAAATGCACATCGGAACACACTGTAATTGTGAATCTTATGTGAGCAACTTTTCCTCGCATCGTTTGCCGGCATATTTTTCATTGCTCGCACACAAACTCAAACTCTTCTTCCGCTTTTTTTCCGCTTCCAAATCCAATGACAACCCAGCGCTTCTTTCTCCCATGTCCTACGGAATAACCCTGCACGTCTGGGGCGACTACGCCCTTTTCTCGCGGCCAGAAATGAAAGCCGAACGCGTCTCCTACGACGTGATGACACCCTCCGCCGCGCGCGGCATCCTCGAAGCGATCTACTGGAAACCCCAAATAAGATGGGTCGTTGACCGCATCCACATCCTCAACCCAATCAGCTTCACCAGCGTGCGCCGCAACGAACTCGCCAGCAAAATCCCGCCCGCTCCCGCGCGCGCCGCCATGAAAACCGGCGCCGGCATCCTCGGCATCAACATTGAGGACGACCGCCAGCAACGCGCCTCGCTCGTCCTCCGCGACGTCGCCTACATCATCGAGGCGCATTTCGACGTGCTCGATTTCCACTTCGAACGCAACGGCCCCGAACTCCCCGCCCGCGACTGCGAAGCCAAGCACCTCGACATCTTCAAACGCCGTGCCCGCGCCGGCCAAAATTTCCAACAGCCCTATTTCGGATGCCGCGAATTCCCCGCGAAATTCGCCCTCCTCGAAAACCCCGCCGCGCTCCCCGCCGGCAAACTCCCGCCCGACGACCCCGCCCGCAACCGCGACCTCGGCTACATGCTCCACGACATCGCCTTTGACCAAGACCCGAAAACCAAAGCCGTCCGCGCCACGCAACCGCGCTTCTTCCGCGCCGAAATAAAAGACGGCATCATCACCATCCCGCCCTTCAGCCAAGCCCTCGCCTGAACCGCGGCACAACGCCTCGCTCACCTCTCCCATCTCACGCGCCATGATACTCCCCGCACTTGCCACCCTCTACGAACGCCTCGCCGCCGACCCCGCCTACGACATGCCCGCGCGCGGCTACAGCGCGCAAAAAATCTCCTTCCGCGTCGTGCTCCGTCCCGACGGCGGACTCTTCGCCATCGAAGACGCGCGCGACACCGTGCCCGCCGGCAAAACCGGCAAAAAAACCAAACAAGTCGCCTCGCAAAAACTCGTCCCAGGCAACGCCAAACCCTCCGGCCAAGGCATCAACCCCTGCTTCCTCTGGGACAACACCGCCTACATGCTCGGCTACAAAACCGACGACCCCAAACCCGAACGCACCGCCGAAACCTTTGCTGCCTTCCGCCAAAAACACCTCACCCTCGAAAAACAAATCGCCTGTCCCGAGTTTACCGCCGTCTGCCGCTTCCTCGAATCATGGACGCCCGCCCGCGCCCGCGAACCCGCCATCCAAACCCGCCTCGACGACTTTGCCTCCACCGGCTTCGGCGTTTTCCAAATCCAAGGCCAGCCCGCCTGCGTTCACGAAACACCCGCCATCCGCGCTTGGTGGGACAACAACCAGAACAATCCCGCCGATCCCACCGGCGCCACCGCCACCGACGCCACCCCGCCCCAAAAAGGCCAATGCCTCGTCACCGGCGAAACCAGCCCGCTCGCCCGCCTCCACGAACCCGCCATCAAAGGCGTCGCCGGCGCGCAATCCTCCGGAGCAAAAATTGTCTCCTTCAACTGCGACTCCTTCTCCTCCTACACCAAAGACCAAAGCTACAACGCCCCCGTCTCCAAACTCGCCGCCTTCCGCTACGCCAACGCCCTCAACGCCCTCCTCTCCGGCCCGCAATCCGCCCGCCACCGCGTGCAAATCGCCGACGCCACCTGCGCCTTCTGGACCGAAAGCAAAGGCGCCCCCTTCGAATCACTCCTCGCCGACATCCTCGGCAACACATCGATGGAAACCACCATCGAAACCACGCAAGACGAAGGCCTGCGCTCGCGCCTCCAAACCTTCCTCGAAATCCTCCGCTCCGGCGGCGGACGCGACATCGCCCGCATCGGAGCCGACCCCGATTCACGCTTCTACATCCTCGCCCTCTCCCCCAACGCCTCGCGCCTCTCCATCCGCTATTTCCACACCGACACACTCGGCCATCTCGTTGACAACCTGAAATCGCACTACGAAGCCCTCCGCATCGCCCGCCCGCCAAAAACGCCCGAGTTCCCCACCGTGCGCCAGTTGACAAACGCCATCGCCGTCATGCGCAAAAAAAGCGACGGACGCCCCGAACCCGATTACGACACTGTCCCGCCCATCTATTCCGGCCCGCTCATGCGCGCCATCCTCGAAGCCCACCGCTACCCCGACGGCCTCTACCAATCCATCCTCCAACGCATCCATGCCGACGCCGAAATCACGCCCCTTCGCGCCGCCCTCATCAAAGCCACTCTCAACCGCAACCACAAAAAACAACTCACACCCATGCTCGACCCGACACGCACCGACACCGCCTACCTGCTCGGACGCCTCTTCGCCGCCCTCGAAAAAGCCCAAGCCGACGCCCAGCCCGGCATCAACGCCACCGTGAAAGACCGCTTCTACAGCGCCGCCTCCGCCACGCCCGCAAGCGTCTTCCCGCGCATCCTTCGCACCTCGCAACACCACCTCGCCAAACTCGACATGGGCGCGCGCATCTACCACGAAAAACGCATCCAGGAAATCATGTCCGACCTCCGCGATTTCCCGCGCCAGCTCTCCCTCGAAGACCAAGGCCTCTTCGCCATCGGCTATTACCACCAACGCCAGGACTTCTTCACCAAAAAAGACGACCGCCAACCCCAATCCCCTCAACCCCCTGAAAACAACGCCTCATAAAACAAAACCCATTTTTCCCGCACTAAAAACCAACCAACAAGCCAGCCAACCAACACACGCACACTACCATGAACCACCGCTACGACTTCATCTACTTCTTCGACGTAAAAGACGGCAACCCCAACGGCGACCCCGACGCCGGCAACCTCCCACGCCTCGATCCCGAAAGCGGACACGGCCTCGTCACCGATGTCTGCCTCAAACGCAAAATCCGCAACTTCGTCGGCCTCGTCAAAGAGGAGAAACCCCCCTACGAAATCTACATCAAGGAAAAAGCCGTGCTCAACCTCCAGCACGACCGCGCCTACCAAGCCAAAGGCATCGACCCGAAAAAAGCCAGGCAACCCGACATCGAAACCGTCCGCGCTTGGATGTGCCAAAACTTCTTCGATATCCGCGCCTTCGGAGCCGTCATGTCCACCGAGATAAACTGCGGCCAGGTTCGCGGCCCCGTGCAACTCGCCTTCGCCCGCTCCATCGACCCCATCGTGTCGAGCGAACACGCCATCACCCGCATGGCCGTCACCACAACCAAGGAAGCCGAGACACAATCCGGCGGCAACCGCACCATGGGCCGCAAATTCACCGTCCCCTACGGCCTCTACCGCGCCCACGGCTTCGTGAACCCCGCCCTCGCGAATCAAACCGGTTTTTCCGAAGACGGCGACAACAACGATCTCGAACTCCTCTGGCAGGCATTCGAGAAAATGTTTGACCACGACCGCTCCGCCTCGCGCGGCCTCATGAGCCCCCGCAAACTCATCATCTTCAAACACGCCACCCCCCTCGGCAACGCCCCCGCGCACAAACTCTTCGAAGCCGTGCCAAACCCGAAACTAAACGACGGCGTAAAAGTCGCCCGCGATTTCTCGGACTACGCCCCCATCGCCATCGACAAATCCGCCATCCCGGAAACCATAACCATCATCGACCGCTTCTGACATCGCACAACCCTCCGCATGTCCGACACCGCCCCCGAACCCATCCTCATCTCCGCGCTCCAGCACCACGCCTTTTGCCTGCGCCAGTGCGCGCTCATCCACATCGAACGCATCTGGGATGAAAACACCCTCACCGCCGAAGGCCGCGTTCTCCACGAACGCGCCCACGCCGGCGGCGGCGAAACCCGCCCCGGCATCCGCATCGCCCGCTCCCTCCCTCTCCAATCCCTGCGCCACGGCCTCCAAGGCATCGCCGACATCGTCGAATTTCACCGCGACCCCGCCGCGCCGCCTGAAGCCCCGCCGCGCCCCTTCCCCGTCGAATACAAACGCGGCCATCCCAAACCCAACAACATCGACGCCGTGCAACTTTGCGCCCAAGCCCTCTGCCTCGAAGAAATGCTCCACGTCGAAATTCCCGCCGGCGCCCTCTACTACGGCGAAACCCGCCGCCGTCAGGACATCGCCTTCACACCACAACTCCGCGCCGAAACCCTCGTCCGTGCCCAAGCCGTCCGCGCCCTGCTTGCCACCGCCCGCACCCCGCCGCCCGCCTACGGCAAACACTGCCGCTCCTGCTCGCTCCTCGACCATTGCCGCCCCCGCGCCACCACGCGCGCCGACTCCGCCTCCACCTACCTCACCCGCCTCATGACCGCCCCCGACTAACCCGATCACCCACCCGTCCGCCTGTCCGCCTGTCCACCCGTCCACCTGTCCACCTGTCCACCCGTCCAACACGCTCCTTCAATCGTAAATCGTAATTCGTAACTCGTAAATCCGCCCATGCGTCGCCTCCTCAACACACTCTACGTCACCACCCAAGGCGCCTACCTGCGCAAAGACGGCGAAACCGTGGTCGTCGAAGTCGACCACGAAATCCGCCTGCGCCTCCCCCTCCTCAACCTCGGCGGCATCATCTGCTTCGGCAACGTCCTCTGCTCCCCCTTCCTCCTCGGCGCCTGCGCCGAAGCCGGCATCGCCGTTTCCCTCCTCACTGAAAACGGACGCCACCTCGCCGACATCGTAGGCGCCCCCTCTGGCAACGTCCACCTGCGCCGCACCCAATACCGCCTAGCCGACGACCCCGCCGCCAGCGCCACGCTCGCGCGCAGTTTCATCGCCGGCAAACTCACCAACACCCGCCACGTCCTGCGCCGCGCCGCCCGCGAAGCCACCGACACCCCCGCCGCCGCCACCGCCCTTGAAACCGCCGCCGACACCATCGCGCACCGCCTCCGCGCCCTCGCCGCGACCAACGACCCCGACGCCCTCCGCGGCATCGAAGGCGAAACCGCCGCGCAATACTTTGCCGTGTTTGGCCTGATGATCACGCAACAACGCGAACACTTCCCCTTTGGAGAACGCAACCGCCGCCCGCCCCTCGACCCCCTCAACGCGCTCCTCTCCTACCTCTACACCCTCCTCCGCTTCGACGCCGCCGGCGCGCTCGCCGCGCACGGACTCGACCCCGCCGTCGGCTACCTCCACCGCGACCGCCCCGGACGCGACAGCCTAGCCCTCGACCTGATGGAAGAATTTCGCGCCCCCCTGGCCGACCGCCTTGCGCTCAGCCTGGTGAACCGCCAGCAAATCCAACCCAAGCACTTTCGCGCGCTGGAAAACGGCGCCGTTCTCCTCACCGACGACGGACGCAAAGAAGTCCTCACCGCCTGGCAAAAACGAAAACAAGAAGAACTGGAGCACCCCTTTTTGGGAGAGAAACTAGCCATAGGCCTGCTCCCGCACGCGCAAGCCCAGTTGCTGGCCCGACACCTCCGAGGCGACCTTGACGCCTACCCGCCCCTTGAGTGGAAATAACCCTGTCTGCTCAACGGCACGAGCCCAACGACACGCGCATAGCGACACCCACAAGACAACCCCCGCTAGCCAATAGTCAGTGCAACACTTTGAGAAGGATGCGATGAAGGAAACTGTATCGGGTTGGTTAAGGTTGTATCGTGTTGTGTGTTTGGCGAGGATGCACAGATGAGGAAACAATG